>Ga0115564_10005302_pt1 | contig 10282 bp, 10 predicted proteins | sample COGITO_mtgs_1105_7_FD_88680 | JGI IMG/M metagenome (GOLD analysis project Ga0115564, IMG submission 88680) | Pelagic marine microbial communities from North Sea - COGITO_mtgs_110523 | ecosystem: Environmental > Aquatic > Marine > Epipelagic | place: Germany:Helgoland, sampling site Kabeltonne... | reverse complement strand
CGCCAGGCCAACCCGAAACGTCAGGCCATTGTGGCGTTTAAAAGTCTATACTACAGAACTATAGCTGCTGGCGATTCGTATAACGATACGACCATGTTAGGGGAAGCTGATGCTGGAATTCTGTTCCATGCACCACAGAACGTTATTGATGAATTCCCCCAGTTTCCTGCAGTGCAGACCTTTGCTGCACTTAAGCAGGAGTTTGTTCGCGCCAGCAACCGAGATATTGAGTTATAGTTGTCAATAAATAAGGGAACCGTGCCTGTATTATGAGCAATAAGACTTCCAGTGCTGATCGGATTCGCGAGAAAAAGAAGCTGTTTCTCGCTCGTGAGCAGAAAATTATTGATGCTGCTCTTAAGCTGTTTCTGAAGCAGAATATAGATTCGGTCACTGTGTCTAAAATCGCTGCTGTGGCCGGTATAGGCAAGGGCACTGTCTACAAGCACTTCTTGACCAAAAACGAAATTCTTGCACGCATAATGCTCGACTATGAACGGAATATTACCAACTGCCTGGCCGCTGGTATTGTGAAGGCAGAGAAGGGCGATCCAGGTGCGGCTGCCAAAGGTTATTTTGAGGCGCGATTAGAACGGCCAGAGCTTGATCGACTTGTTCAGCAGCTGGAAGCGCGGCTGATCGATGCCCCGGATATTGCCGAGCAGATCGAAGAACTGCACAGAACTAGACGTTCCAATGAGGAGTCACTGAGTGAGCTGATGAATGGGCTGATTGGAGAGGGAACTCTCGAAGACGTGCCACCTCATTTTCACTATCTGGCCTGCTGGGCTCTGGCGCAGGGTGCAGTGGAGCTGTGTTTTAATGCCAGCTGGAACTACCGCACAGACACCAAAGAGCTGATGGAGTTTATCACTAATATAGGTGTGACCATGGGCAATCGCGGCCAGTATCGCAGCCCAGATAAGAAGACCCAATCAAAATCTAAACCTCAATCTAAAAAATGATCCCATCCAAAGCATCTGCTCTGGAAGATCTATTTGCCGATCTGTTGCAACAACAGCAAAAGTCCGCTGAAGACCTGCCTCCAGTCCACCTCTGGCACCCAAAGCTATCAGGGGTTATGGATATGCGTATCGACCGGGAGGGACAATGGATACATGAGGGAGGCAAAATTAAGCGTAGGCCCCTAGTGAAGCTGTTTTCCCGCATACTGAGACGCGAGGGGAACAGCTATTTTCTGGTGACTCCAGTTGAGAAGTGGCAGATCACCGTGGATGTGGCACCGTTCTTTATTGTCTCAGTTAGCAGAGAAATTCGCGACTCTCAGCAGGCACTGGTGGTTCATACCTCAACTGAGGACCAGTTTGTGGTCGACGCCAATCACCCTCTGTGGGTTGATTGCGAAGAGGACGGGCAGACTCCCATTCCGCTGGTCAGGGTAAGGGACAATCTCAATGGCCTGCTGAGCAGGTCGGTGTACTACCAGCTGGTTGATTGGGGCCATGAACAGGTTGCAGCCAATGGTGAAACTCAACTGGTTATTGCTAGCATGGGACAGCAGTACAGGCTGGGTACTGTAGCTGACTAGGCTGGTTTATCTGAGGCATAAAAAAAGGCGGCCAATTGCGGGCCGCCTTTTTATTAACCACTGAAAATACCTACATGTTTGGGTAGTTAGGACCACCAGCACCTTCGGGCACAACCCAGTTAATATTCTGGCTGGGTTCTTTAATATCACAGGTTTTACAGTGCACGCAGTTCTGTGCATTGATCTGGAATCTCTGGCTGCCATCTTCATTGGCCACTACTTCATAGACACCGGCCGGGCAGTAGCGTTGGGCGGGCTCGTCGTAGAGTGCAAGGTTTTTATTGATAGGCATATCCGGGTCCGCGAGAACCAGGTGACAGGGTTGATCCTCTTCATGGTTAGTGTTGGACATAAACACAGAGGAGGCCTTGTCAAAGCTCAGCACACCATCGTACTTGGGGTAGTCTATCTTGGCGCACTCTGCGGCTGGCTTTAATGTTTCATGGTCAGCCACCTTGTCACTCATGGTCCAGGGCAGCATGCCATTGAAAATATTAATATCGATAAAGGCGTAAGCCGAACCTAGGATATTGCCAAATTTGTGCTGGGCCGGACCAAAATTACGCTGCATATGTAGCTCTTTGTAGGCCCATGAAGCTTTGTAAGCTGCTGCGTACTCTTCCAGGTCTGTGTTGCTTTTATCTGCCGCCAACGCTGCTGCAACAGTCTCAGCAGCAACCATACCCGACTTCATGGCGGTGTGGCTGCCTTTGATTTTGGCAAAATTTAATGTGCCCGCGTCGTCACCGATTAACAGACCGCCGGGGAAAGACATTTTTGGCTGTGACTGCAGGCCGCCTTTAAGTAGGGCTCGGGCTCCGTAGGTAAGTCGCTCACCGCCCTCCAGGTACTGCTTAATCTCCGGATGATGCTTGTAGCGCTGAAACTCATCGTAGGGGCTGACATGGGGGTTGGTATAGGACAGATTAGTAATTAAGCCGACAGCCACCTGATTGTCTTCGAGGTGATAGAGAAACCCGCCGCCCAGTGACTTGCTCTCGTCCAGGGGCCAGCCAGCACTGTGCACCACGAGTCCGGGTCTGTGCTGGTCAGCGGGTATCTTCCAGAGTTCCTTGATACCAATGCCGTAGTGCTGGGGGTCTTTGCCTGCGTCTAGCGCGTATTTGGCAATTAACTGCTTACCTAGATGGCCTCGGCAGCCCTCGGAAAATAATGTGTACTTGGCGCGCAGCTCCATACCCTGCATATAGGAGTCTTTGTTTTCGCCATTGTGGCCCACGCCCATATCGCCGGTGGCAATCCCCAGAACTTGGTTGTCTGCGCCATAGAGGACTTCGGCTGCTGCGAAACCTGGGAAAACCTCAACGCCGAGATTTTCCGCCTGCTCTGCTAGCCAGCGGCAGAGTTTGCCCAGGCTGATAACATAGTTGCCCTGGTTATGCATGGTTTTAGGGGCAAATAACCCTGGAACCCTGATGCGCTTCTCGGCACCAGTCATCACAAAGATATGATCATCAGTTACCGGCGTGATCAGTGGCGCTCCCATCTCTTTCCATTCCGGAAATAGCTCATCGAGAGCGGTTGGCTCCAGTACAGCGCCAGAGAGGATATGTGCGCCCACTTCCGAGCCTTTTTCAACAACACAGACGCTAATATCCGGGTTGACCTGTTTAAGGCGGCAGGCTGCGGACAGACCAGAGGGTCCAGCCCCGACGATGACCACATCGTAGTCCATAAATTCGCGTTCCAAACTCTTTCTCCAAAGGTTATTTGCTAGATATGTCTGTATTTTACGCACAACATTTAACCATAGCTATAGCCAATATCAATAACGGTAATTATCACGTATTACCTGTCTTACAGCCTGACTAAGCAGTCGTATTTGGGCAATTGGATGGCTTGATTTATGCGGTCTTTCTAGGCAAGATGGCTGGCTCAAAAATACGGGGATTGGGCTTATTAGCATAAATATCCATAAGCCGATTTAATCACTAATCTAAAATTTATCACTGAGCTAAAAAGGATGACCATGAAAGTACTGGTAGCCGTAAAGCGCGTTGTGGACTACAACGTCAAGGTTAGACCCAAATCTGATAACACTGATGTTGATTTGGCTAATGTAAAAATGTCTATTAATCCATTTTGTGAAATTGCGGTTGAAGAAGCTGTGCGCCTTAAAGAAAAGGGCGTGGCCACTGAGATCGTGGCGGTTTCTGTAGGGCCACAGCAGGCTCAGGAGCAGTTGCGTACCGCCCTGGCTCTGGGTGCTGATCGTGCCATTCTGGTGAACACCGATGATGTGCTCGAGCCTCTGGCCATTGCTAAGTGCCTGAAAGCTGTCTGCGACTCTGAGTCTCCAGATATTATTCTGATGGGCAAACAGGCTATTGATGGCGACAACAATCAGACGGGTCAAATGCTGGCTGCGCTGGCTGGTTATGGTCAGGCAACCTTTGCCTCTGAACTAACTATAGACTCAGGAAAGGCTACAGTGATGCGCGAAATTGACGGTGGCCTGCAGACTCTAGCGCTAAGTCTCCCTGCTATTGTGACAGCTGATTTGCGCCTTAATGAACCGCGCTATGCTTCGCTGCCCAATATTATGAAAGCTAAGAAAAAGCCTCTGGATATGTCAACTCCAGCCGACCTGGGTGTGGATACAGCGGCCCGAGTTAGCCTGCTGGGTGTAGAATTGCCCGCTGAAAGACAGGCGGGAATCAAGGTAGAAGATGTTGCCATGTTGGTGGATAAACTTAAAAATGAAGCGAAGGTGATCTCATGAGTATTCTAGTTATCGCTGAACACGACAATAGCAGCCTAAACATTGCTACCCTAAATTCTGTTGCTGCCGCTCAGGCTATTGGTGGTGATATAGATATTCTGGTGGCCGGTGAGTCCTGTCAGGGTGCAGCTGCTCAGGCAGCCCAGGTTGCAGGTATAGCAAAAGTACTGGTTGCTGATAATAGTGCCTATGCCAATGCACTGGCGGAAAACGTCGCTCCTCTGATTGCTGAGCTGGGTGCCGGTTACAGCCATATTCTGGCGACATCTACCACCACAGCTAAAAACATTATGCCCCGGGCAGCAGCCTTGATGGATGTTCAGGCCATCTCTGATATCAGCGCTGTGGTTAGCGCCGATACCTTTAAGCGTCCTATCTATGCAGGCAACGTCATTGCTACTGTGCAGTCGTCTGACGCCATTAAGGTGCTGACCGTGCGCGGAACGGCATTTGATGCAGCTGCAGCTGAAGGTGGGTCTGCTAGTATTGAGGCAGTGGGCTCGGCCCATGATACCGGGCTCTCAACCTTTGTGGGCGAGGAGGTTGCTGTATCCGATCGTCCGGAACTGACTGCTGCAGAGATTGTTATCTCTGGGGGCCGCGGTATGGGCAATGGTGAAAACTTCGATATGCTCTACAGCATTGCCGACAAGTTGGGTGCTGCTGTTGGCGCATCGCGAGCTGCGGTGGATGCGGGTTTTGTTCCCAACGATATGCAGGTAGGGCAAACAGGTAAGATTGTGGCTCCAGACCTCTATGTTGCTGTGGGTATCTCAGGTGCAATTCAGCACCTGGCTGGTATGAAAGACAGCAAAGTGATTGTGGCCATCAATAAAGATGAAGAGGCACCTATCTTCTCGGTCGCAGATTACGGTCTGGTAGCTGATCTATTTACTGCGCTGCCTGAATTTGAAACTGCTCTCTAGGTTCAGATTGACAGCTGCTGTTTAAAAGGGCCCCGGCGGGGCCCTTTTTTTAGGGTTGCGATTTTTCTTCGCCGGCTTCAGTGGTCGACTGAGTACTTTGCTGAGCAATCTCTTTTAAAAACTCTCTGCGCTCCTCAGGGCTCATATTGCGCACCTTTTCGCGTATCTCTCTCCTTCGCTCTTCTGGTAGTTGCTCGAAGGTATCAAAGGCTCCATGGATTTTACGACGCTTTTCTGCGGGCATATCTCGCCAGCGCTTGCGCAGTTTTTCTCGCTTGTGGGCTGGCAATTTGTCGAACTTTCGCATGGCCTTGCGCACCTTTTTGCGCTCTTTAATAGGCAGGCTTTTCCAGAGGCTGGCATGGCGCTTTATACGCTGACGCATCTCTGGATCAGCATCTTGAGAAAACCTGATCAGCATTTGCTGGCGCCTGGGTTCAATTTGCTCCCAGCTATCGGCGAAAGGGGAGAGTACCTCCTGTATCTCAGGGGAGAGTTCTGTAAATGGGGTGATGTTTGCCTCGGCAAAAGCATTGTTGGCAAATAGGATGGCACTACTGAAAATAACCAGGTTAATCAGGCTGTGTTTAAAAGTGCGCTTAAATCTGTAGGTTAAAAAGTTCATTAGTTAACTCGCGCTATCCATATCTATATCCGCCAACCAGTAATAAAAATCCAGATCTTGGTAGAGGTCTAGCTGGTCATCTTCGTACTCTAGCAGCACCTCATTATTACTGGCTTCCTGTTGGTAATTCAGGCCCAGTTGCCCCTGGAGCATAACCCCGGCCAACAACAGTGAAGCCGCGGAGATGCCAAAGGCCGGCCAGAAAAAACTCGACTCAGAGCTTTTTTCCTGAGCCAGTGCGCTGCCTCTAGCTTGGGCTAGACGGAATATTTCTGGGGCCCCTGTGGTCTCTTCCAGAGCTAGCAGATCACGCTGCAAATTCTGTTCAAACGATGTAGGTTTAGTCATGTCGGTAATCCTCCAGCATGTCTCTCAGTGCATGCATGGCTCTTGAGTAATGGGTTTTAACGCTGCCCTCGGATATCTCCATGGCAATAGCAGTTTCAATGGTGCTGAGCCCCTCCCAGCAGCGCAGCATAAATGCTTGGCGCTGCCGGTTGGGCAACTGTTGCACGGAGCGATCCAGTTGCTGAATGCGCTGGCTGCGCATTAGCATCTCGTCTGGTGTTTCAGAGTTCCTGCCCGGAGCTCTGGCCAAGGCATCAGGGAAACTATCTTCGCTGTCTACGGATGTGGACTTTGACCAAACAAATAGCCTATCCGTAACCGCTTTGCGGCGGTAATAATCGGTCAGTCTGCTGCTGAGTATGCGATAGAACAGTGGCTTCCATTCCAGTGGCTGCTTGGTGGAATATTTTTCCACCAGTTTGTACATGCTGTCCTGAACTATATCCATGGCACTGTCTGCATTTCCGGTGCCAAGTCGCGCCATATGAAAAGCCCGGCGCTCAATATGTTTTAGGAATTGCTCAACTGTGGTGTAGGGCAGTTGCTTGTCTGCAACCACAGCTACCGTATTTTCCATACCGACCGACCTTGCACAATTGTTTTGGGAATCAACTCTCATGGTATCTGCAACAGCAGCCTAATGTGGTCGGTCTGAGTAAATGCTGTCGAGCATAGCCATAACTGCCAGCCATTCCAGATAATCCCTGTCATGCTGATGACTATGGGAATGCCGACCCCTATGGTGGTGATACTTGCTACGGTCGCTCCCATAGTAATGGATAGATATTTCTCTGGGATTTGAAAAATGCTTTTTGTGGTGGCGCCGGTGTTTGAGGGGCTGCGCAGCAAGGCGTTTTTTGACAGCGCGATGATCGGTTTTAATCACCAGCTGATTATATGAGTTCCTATGGGGGATTGCCTCGCGTCTATGTTCGCGATGACGCTGCCAGTCATGCTGCTGTTTGTGCACATGCCCAGCACTGTAGGTCAGGGCAGAGCGCTCTGCTGCTGTGACCTGTAGCGGGAGTATTGCAACCCCCAATGTGATTGCGATACTAATAACGGCCCTGTTCATAATGGTCTCCAATCAAATCATTCGGGACTTTGAACGCTGCACGCTCAAATTGGTTGACCTCAGGCTGCCGGCTCAATCAGATAATAAAAAGTCCGCCCAAATAGGGCAGTGGTCCGAGGGTTTTTCTGATGAGCGCGCCTCGAAATCAATACCTGTGCCCTGCAACAGTTGCATGGCTGTATCTGAAGCCAGTATTAGGTCTATACGCAGTCCTCTTTTGGGGTCCTGCTCAAAGCCGCGGCTGCGATAATCAAACCAGCTAAAGGAGCTTGTATCTTCGGGATTCATTGTTCTGAAGCTATCCTGCAGCCCCCAGTCACGAAGATTCTGTAACCATTCACGCTCCTCAGGAAGAAAGGCGCACTTGCCAGTTTGCAACCAGCGTTTGGCATTTTCCGGCTTGATACCAATATCACTGTCCTCAGCAGCAACATTCATATCACCCATGACCACCACTAAATCTTTAGCGGTGAAATTATCTTTAAGATAGGTGAGTAGATCAGCGTAGAACTTATGTTTGGCGGGGAACTTGGTAGGGTGGGCCCGTCCTTCCCCCTGAGGAAAATAGCCATTGATCACATGGACGGTTTTGCCTCCTACATCATATTCTCCATGAATCATTCGGCGCTGGGACTCCTGGTCATCTGTAGGGTAACCCCTGGTAACTCGGGCGGCTGGTATCTTGCTGAGCAGGGCTACGCCGTAATGACCTTTCTGGCCATGGATATCCACCTCATACCCCATGTCTGCAACAGCCAGGAGAGGGAATTCTTCATCGCTGACCTTGGTTTCCTGAAGACCAATAATATCTGGATTATGCTGGTCTATAACCGCCTGTAACTGATGCAGGCGCGCACGCAGCCCATTGACATTAAAAGAGATAATTCGCACTGATGGTTAACTCGCTTTTTGTTGTTCTAGTTGTACTAGTTGCAGCTGACGCTGTTTGGCCATCTCTTCGAGACGAATTTGGTCGCTCAATATATACCCGGCCTCCTGAAGCATGGGGTCGGTCTCAGCAATATTTTCTTCTTCATCCAACTCCGCAGCATCCTGGTCTCTCTCTTGAACATCAGAGGAAGAGGTTAGATCTGGTTCTGAGTCGGCATCAGTGTCAGGCTCAGACTCCTCTTTCCAGGCTTCAATGCTGGCGAACAGCTCCAGCCCCTTTTTCTCGCGCCTGATATTTTCTAGTTTAAATAGCTCTTCATCCCATTGCTTACTGCGGGCGCGTCGGGCCTCAATATTCAATGACAGTACATCCTGCTGACTCCAGTTTTTACTGAACTGCAACTGACTGAGCATATGGGCATAGTCTGGATCATTTTGACTGCGCTCTTTATGGGCTTCTAGTAACGGGCTCACTAGGGGTTGCAGTTGGTTGCTGTTGCTGTGGGGCACTGCGCGAATTCGATCCCAGGGCAGGGCGTAGTCCTGATGACTCTCGCCTACCTCCTCTGGGTCATATGCCGAGGGAAAGGCTATATCGGGCAGCACACCCCGGTGTTGGGTGCTATCTCCAGATACGCGATAAAACTTGGAGGTAGTCATTTTTAACTGGCCTGCAGATAGCCCGGTAACGTCCTGTACCGTGCCCTTGCCAAAACTCTGACTGCCCACTACCAATGCTCGACCATAATCCTGCATGGCGCCGGCAAAAATCTCTGAGGCTGAGGCGCTAAGGCGGTTGATCATGACCAGCAGCGGGCCATCGTAGACCGGCGGCCTGGTGGCACGCTGATTGCGATAGACTCGCTGATTGGCGTCGCGAATCTGCACCACCGGGCCATAACCTATAAATAGATCGGTGAGAGCTGTGGCCTCATAGAGAGAGCCTCCACCGTTGTTTCTCAGGTCGAGAACAATTCCATCAACCTGCTGTTCTTCGAGCTCTGCCAGCAGCTTTAAAACATCTTTGGTGGTGCTGCGATAGTCTGGATCCCGCTTTCTGTAGGCTTCAAAATCCAGGTAAAACGCCGGAATATCAATGACTCCAACTTTATAGGCTGTGCCGTCCTGCACTAGCTCTAGTACCTTGCTCTGAGCAGATTTCTCTTCTAGCTTAACCTTGTCGCGAACAATTGAGATAACTTTGCTACTGCCGGCGCCAGCACCTTTTGAGGGTATTATTTGCAGCCGCACTGTGGAGTCTTTCTCGCCCCTGATAAGTGCCACGACATCATCCAGTCGCCAGCCGACCACATCAACAATTTCGTCGTCACCCTGGCCCACGCCAGCTATCTTATCCGACGCCTTTAAGAGACCTTGCAGATCGGCGGGCCCCCCGGGAATTATTCTCACCACCCTGGTGTACTCGTCTTCTATATTGAGTTCAGCGCCTATGCCTGTGAGGGATAGGGACATATTAATCTGAAAGTTTTCTGTGGTGCGTGGCGAGAAGTAAGATGTATGGGGATCATAAAGGGAAGCCAGTGCATTCACATAAAGTTGAAAGACATCCTGGCTGTCACGCTGCTGGTACTGGGTTATCTGGGTGGTGAATCGCTTGACCAAAAGCTCGCGGGCAGCGTCTTCCTCTTTGTCACTGAGCATCAAGCGTATCATCGAATCCTTAAGGCGCTTGCGCCAGAAGTCATCCGCCTGTTCAGGCGTGGCCAGCCAGTCCCGTTTATCGCCATCGAGAACAATGGTCTCATCCAGGCTGTAATCAAATTTGTAATCTGGATTTTCGAGAAGGGCGATATTAGATTGCAGCCGGGCCGTTGCTCGCTCACGCAAGCGGTTAAACATAATAAACCCCGGGCTCACATCGCCGCGTTTGGCAAGATCATCCAGGCGGTCTTGCCACTGGTTAAATTCTTCTATATCGGACTGCAAAAAATAGCTCTTGGTGGAATCCAGCTGGTCAATATAATGCCCCAGATAACGCTTAGATAAATCGTTATCTATAACCTGGCCGCGGTAATGCCTGGTAGCCAGTCGATCAAAGATCTCTCGGTACAGCGCAGTCTGTTCAGACTTTTTCTCAATGGGAACAACAGTGCTTTCCACTGTG
>Ga0115564_10005301_pt1 | contig 10284 bp, 11 predicted proteins | sample COGITO_mtgs_1105_7_FD_88680 | JGI IMG/M metagenome (GOLD analysis project Ga0115564, IMG submission 88680) | Pelagic marine microbial communities from North Sea - COGITO_mtgs_110523 | ecosystem: Environmental > Aquatic > Marine > Epipelagic | place: Germany:Helgoland, sampling site Kabeltonne... | reverse complement strand
CAGCAATGGATTCTTTCATTATCAATCTTAAGGGACTGTCTGAAACTCCAGTAAATATCGATAAGGTAGCAACATTACTTGTTCTGAAGTCATCAACCGCATGGATTGATAATGATGTTGATCGCATCATGGTTGAAGCCACAACAAAAGCTCGTGAGTTTATTAGTCTAGAGACAATGTCTCATATTAAAGGCAGACAAAATTATCGAAAAGCGATGTCGATAGTCAGTTTTGATAATCAGTTAGATCAGGGAAAAGTGACAGATTTTGCTGTTTCAGATGAGGCATTTTCTGAGGGAGAAATTTTGGCAAAAGATCTGCTTCAGAGCAAATTTGGAGCACGTTTGCAAAACAAAGAACAACTTATCGCTATGTTTATGAAGCTTGTTGAAGAGGGTCAAACTGATGGCTGAGGAAAAAATAAAACACGTTCTTGGTCTCTCTGGTGGAAAGGACAGCTCCGCCCTTGCAATCTATATGCGCGATAATTTTCCTGATTTAGACATTGATTACTTTTTTACCGATACGGGTGCTGAGTTAGAAGAGGTGCAGGAATATCTCTTAATGCTTGAAGGTTATTTAGGAAAAACCATCCTGCGTTTGGATCCAGACAGAGATTTCAAACACTACATGAAGCAGCACAATAACTTTCTACCTTCTGCACAGGCACGCTGGTGTACAGTGAAGCTCAAACTTAAGCCCTTCGAAAATTGGGTTCAAAAAGAATTCATTGAAAATGGCTATCATGTGAAATCTTATGTGGCCATTCGTGGGGATGAGAGTTTTAGAGAAGGTCTTCAGTCGAAGAAAGACATTGAGACCGTACTCCCTTTCAGAGATGCTCACATCGATAAGCAGGGTGTTTTTGAAATCTTAGAAAATTCAGGTTTAGGGCTACCTAGGTACTATGATTGGCGCTCACGAAGTGGATGTACTTTTTGTTTTTTCCAGCGAAAGATTGAATGGGTTGGTCTCTTAGAGCGTTATCCTGAGAAATTTGAAGAAGCAAAGAGCATGGAAAAAACTGCTTTGAACGATGGCTCACCTTTTACTTGGAGTAGCTCCGAGAGCTTAGAAGAACTCCAGCAGCCAGAACGTATTGCTCAAATTAAAGCAGACCATGCGAAGAAATTAGAAATTGCGAAGAAGAAAAGAAAAATTAATCCATTAAGGCCTGATCAAGGGTTCGTAGATTTTGACGAACTCTATGGTCAACAAAAAGTATGCCTCGCGTGTCACAAATAGATCTACCGTTGAGGCATTTGTAAGCACTGTACCCGATTAAGGCAGCGAACCCTTGAGCTGCTATATGTAATGAGCGCTCAAGAGTGTAGCCGTAACATAATATGCAATAAATGTATTAAAAGATCTTTGCGGGGAAGTCTCTATCAGGGTTGTTTCCCAAGAAAGCTTCTTTCAATTTTGCGATTTCGATCGGTTCCAACTTTTGCCCAAGAAGGTAACAAATCATCCGTGTCGCTAATTTTTGTGCACTCGCTCCAGCAATGACCTTGTTCCCATTTAGTAAGATACCTTGCCAGGTCGGATTGTCTGGACCCCAATCGAGCGTATTTAAACGTGTTACAGTTTCCGCAACACTTAATTTATCAGCATCATCACTTCCACAGTGCAATTCTAAGATAACTTCTGCTAAAGCACGTTGCACGATTGGTTTACATGCAACGCTAGCTCGGCGGATCTCTTTGCGGCGCTCGTCGCCTTCTTCTGTTGGATCTGCAAGAGAGTGAAGATATGGCTCTATCTCTATAAATTTCCCCCAAAAGTCTTCGAGTGTTTGGATTGCAAGGGCCTTGTCTTCCGGTCTGGGCAGAACCGTTAAGTCTGGTTTGCGGCCTGTATATGCTTCTTCCACTCGCAAGTTAATTTCATATACTGTTGCGAGCGTCGTGAATTCTGGTGCGCCATCGGGTAGTGTGTTTCCTGAACCAGTTTTCACAATGCGACTTGGAATGATATCACCAATGATACTCTCACGTGTGATAACTGCTATGTAATTTGAATCGTCAGTAATAAGATTGTCTGCTTTAGATGTAGGTTTTGCATATTTATTCACTTTGTTGAAAATTTTACGAGCTTTTTCCAAGTTATGTCTGATCAAGATTACTGTACACGTATCGGACGCCACTGCTGGGTTCGGCGTCAGTCCTTTAATGTCGTTTCTCTTTTCGTCTTTTCCGCTAATTGCAAAATCTAATGCGGCGAGCCTATGCTGACCGTCTAGCGGGATCATTATTTCTGAGCCTGAGAGATACAGTATCCCAAATTTGCTCATTAAGCTATTAGGGAGTGCTTTGGGAAATTTAACACCGGCGTCGACTAATGACTCAAATTCCATTTCGTCATGCTGGCGCACTTCGCATATAAATGCTCCTATGAAACGGTCATCGTCATGTGCAAGGTATGGGGCAATATGAGTGGCAACTCGTTTGTAATTTATTTCACGCTGGAATTTTTCTTCTGGAGACAGATCTTCCCAATCCTCTAATTCCTTGGGAACTGTCATACTTCTTACAAATTCGCCTGCTTGCATAGTCAGCACAAAGAATTCAGTTGTTCCGAATGACCCTCTAAACGCTGGTAAGCTGGTTGCCATACTGATTTTCCTTTTTCGTTAGCTTTACGTTTGTCAACGGCGCATAATTTTTGATGCGGTTTCGCTCTTTTGCGTCTATTGAATTTAAATTCTTTACAGGTTCAATTGTAAACCATAATTGGTGGGAAGATTTAATCCAAGCGTTTAATTGATCGTTATGACTGCGGTGATAATGTTGCAGAAGGCGCACCCTCAAGCTTTGTTTTTCGGCCTTTCCAACATAGACGCAAACGCTTTTGGTCCATATGGAGTATATTCCGAATTCATCATCGGGCGATTTGCTGATGTTAAACCAATTAAATTTCAGTTTTCTCAACATTACTCTACGCCAGGCTGATTTCATACTTTGCATATTTTTCGTCAGATGTTTTTGAGATCCATAGTTCTATATCTCGTATCGATCCTTCCGTAGTAGCAATTGTATGCATAGGTTGTGAAAGACTTTGCGGCTCAATGCTAAGAAAATACTCTCGTCTGCGTTTTACGTCAAAAACATCGATCACAACAGAGTATTTCCTACCGAGGAATTTGGGGTAAGGTTCAGACTCGACTCTCAATTTTATAGGTTGAGTATCTATCTTCAATCGTTCTCTATCGTCCATCACATAAATACCGTTTGATTTGTTTCAAAAGGTGGATAATTTGCCAACTTTTTGAAAAGATTCACCTGATCTTTATCATTTTTTTTCCAATGTACAAATACATCAAAATTATGTTGTTTGTTTGAGCGACGGCAATACAGCCTGCCACGATCGTCGTTGCCCGTATTGATGTGTTTTCTAAGTTCTAGCCATCCTGCTTTACCCGCTATTCCATTGATTTTTTGCAAACGAAGTTGATCTCCTGCGTTAAGTCGCTTCAACACCTCCCAAATCGCAATTGAACCTTCAAACCTTACTTTTAATTGCTCCACAGAGTCGGGTGGAAACGCAAGTTCTGGAAAGCAGCAGTATAAAATATTGGCTATTGTTCGATCCGAAATGCCTCTCTTGTTCGGCGGTGTTGTTGCTTTATTAGTGGCGTTTTCACTGGAATGTTGAAGTCGTTGCTTGTAAGCTTGTAACTCATTATTTTGGCGAGTTAATTCTTCATACAAAATTGCTATTTCAGCGTCTTTTTGCTTTAGCTGTGATAATTTGTCATTTTCAATGTTTTGTAGGGCCGTTTCGTAAGTCTGTTTCGTTTCTGTAAGTTCAGTTAAAATTTGTTCAGTTCTATTGGAGCTATCGTCATCGTTTAGATCGTTCTTGTAATTTTCGACTATCTCGTTCAGCAATGCTTTATTTAGAGCAGATTTTATTGTGTCGATGCTCAATCCCGCCGAAAGTCGGATACTCCAATTAAACTTTTCAGTCCAATTTGGGTCTAATGTTTCACCCCAGGATATTACGTTGAGCTTCATTTCTTCTGATAAAAACAGCACTATTTGCTGAACGATTTCATCAGGGGCAGTAACGTAAATGTAAACGCCAAATATATTTCGGGACAGCGACCACTCAATATCTTTGCCGATTGATTTTTGTGTTGGTTCTTCAAGAAAATGCAAATCAGCTTTTACGGGAAAAGATTTTGGCAATGTGGTGTATTTGATATCAAAAGTTGCTCCGGTGACTAGTATCGAAAGCTCACCATCACAATCAAAGAATAATGGGTATACACTATTGTTATAGATGACACCAACGTGTCCGTCAGGGGTTTCTCTAATTGGCCTAAGTATTGCTTTGCGTTTTTCATAGGCAGGTAGTGTTTCAATCACACGCACGTCCAGTGCATGAGACGTTATAGAAGTTAGCTTAGATATCCGTTCTACATCTGACATTTACACATTTTTCACAGCAAGTTTCCACATTTAGCATCATTATGAACTATATTTTTGCGTTCGGACAATAAGAAAAATGTTACTAAATTTTTATGGTTTTTTGTGTCTTCCCGTTAATCACTAAAGTTGAGTTGAGAGAGCTTTGAAATTTACAGAGTGTTGAACTCGCTAATCGAAATTTACTCGCCAGACGGTAAATCCATTCGCACGTCAATAAAATCTAGGAACTGCTGGTGTGTCAATGTTTTTGGGGTTCTTCCCCTATTTGATATATTGAAGACCACAATAGCTCGCTTTGCCGTTTCAGCGGCTGCAGACACATGAAGGGGTCTATCGCTCCCATAAAAGTATAGGCGATCAAACTCTAGATGTTCAACAATATATCGTGCAACGTGGTCTGTCTTGATATTTTTTATTTTGAAATCCACTGCAATGCCTCCACGGGGACAAATCAAATTTCCTTTCGAGTTTTTTTCACTTCCTGAATGTTGATCAAGGCCTGGCGCAACAGATTTTTTGATATGCTTTTGCAAATTGTGAGAACAAAGACCGTATGTGATTTGTGGCTGCCCAAACTGTTCTACGATAGGGTCCATGATTGTTTTCGCTAGATAAGAAATAGCCTCATAAGTGGCTATCTCTTTAGGGCTGTTATCAACCTTGACCTTTTTTTGCGTATCTGAGCATTCGATAAAATCAATGTACCTAAAGTATTTACTGCATTTATGATTAATGTTCATAGTGGTGATTGTACCAAAAGAGGTTGAGCATTGGCAAGATTTGGCAAAGTAGTTGGCGAAGCGCATTATTTTCATAAGAGCGCTGTATCTATGCTTGCAGATGTTGAGAAAGCAAAGCTTCTCAAGTGCCTCGATCTAATTGATGCAACTACCCTTTGGAATGTTGTAAAATTTGATCTGAAGGAGCCAAACAAAGTTTCCCTTTTGGATTACTCAAATTTTTCAGACGACGCTTTCCCCGTTTTGTTGAACGGCACCAACATTGATCTGTCTTCGAAGGCTATAAAGCATCGGGCTTATTCACTTTCAAACCCGCCAGTTTTACACCGCAAAGAACTCTTGATTCCACCTAGTGACCCAAACAGAGAAAAGTACGAGGCTCTGACCGAAGAGCTTGAGGAACTTGGGGCTTTCATAAACATTTCTGAGTTGGGCACAAAGCAACGCTGGTTAAAGCGGTTGGAAGAACTTGGGATTGAAATAGTTGATCATGAAATTCGTGTTTCCGATCAAGAAACTGATGCTGACAATAATTCCTTGGAAGTCTTTAGGCATCGCACGGCACTTAAACGAAAAAAGCTTTCAAGTTGCATGGGTGCACTTGTTGATAGCTCACTTGTCACCAACAAATCCGAAATTTTTGATTATGGATGTGGGCGTGGTGATGATGTTGCAATTCTTGGACAGAATAACTTTGAGAAGGTGTCTGGCTGGGATCCGTATTTTGCCAATAGCAACGCAATTCCCAGGAAATCAGAATTTGTTTCACTGTCTTTTGTTCTTAATGTAATTGAGGATGCTGATGAGCGGCATTCCGTTCTAAAGAAAGCTTTCAAAACAGCATCAAAGGCTTTGGTGTTTTCTGTAATGTTAGAACATCAGAATACGCTACAGTTCGCATATCCTTTTAACGATGGATATTTGACCTCGATCAATACCTTCCAGAAATACTACTCAGCCCCAGAAATAGAGGCTTTGGTTAAAGAACAGCTTAACGAGACGCCGATTAAACTTGGGCCTGGAGTTTATATTGTATTTAAGGACAAAAGCTTAGAACAAGAGTACTTGTTTAAACGACAGCTTGGATTGCTTGTCGAAACCAATACAGTTGTCAAAGATGATGCGGGCGATAGGTTTGCTGAAGCCTTGGTTTTTAAAATGGCCAAGACAATACTCAGCTTTGGGCGTGTTCCAAAATTGACTGAACTGAAGCCCAAATTTAAGGAGGAAATCTCAAAGGCGAGGGTTTCGTATAATCGTTTGTCTCGGCTCGCACTTTCTAAGATATCAATTTCTGATCTCAAACATGTCAGAGAGGCGTTTGCTGCTGAGATCCTAATTTTCCTCGCAATCAACAGGTTTGATGGGCGAGTAAAGTATGGAGACTTACCTGAGAAATTCCAAATTGATGTCAGAGTGCATTTTGGTTCGCTAAAAAGTGCAAACGAAGAGGCAGAGCGCCTTTTGTTTTCACTTTCGGATACCGATGGGTTGATTTCAGCGGCACTTGATGCTGAGCGGGCAGGGCAGGGATATCTGATCGGAACAAAGTTTAGATGTCATAGTGAACAGGGAGACAGATTACCCAAGAAACTTCGTCTATTTTACAAAATTGGAGAACGACTACACCGTTCATTGACCGAAACTGATATTATCCAGTTGCATTTAGAAACAAAGAAAATGGCATTCTTAATAGTGAATGACTTTGAGAAAACAGCTCTGCCTCGGATACATTCAAGGGAAATTATAAACTTTGCGACGCAGGAAATCGTGGTAGTGCCGCATCAAGAAAAAGAACAAGTTCGAATTCTATTCCGTAAAAGTGCCCTGATGCATTCGGAAGATGAAAATTTCGATAAACAACGAGTATTTGATTTAAAGGTACTTGAAAAATTAGGTGACTTATTTTCCGACAATGAACCAAGTTTCGAAAAGTTCGCTCGCGAAATTATGAATAAAAAAATTTCTATCCCGAACTATCAGCAGTTTTAACGGCAGTAATTTGCTGTGAATAAGTGTTCCGTTAAGTTCCTTATTACATCCGTTTTACTATGGCGAACTAGGGTAAATACAAATTAGTTTTACGCTATTAAAACTCGGTCAATTTTTCATATTTTGATTGACACTCTAAGTGAAAGTACATCGTTCTTTGGCGATCGATTTTGATTGATTTTTTTTGATAATCTTTTTTATTAAATGCATGCATCAAGATAATTTAATTGAAATGGAAGTTTCAGAATTTTATAAATCTGTGCTTTTGGCCGTTGCGAATGGATTTCAAGCGCCATGGGAGAATTGTTATGTGTGTGACCCAAAAAATTATGACGAATTGTTAATTATATCTGTGGAGCAGAATACCATTACATTTTTGTTGGTGAGCGGAATTCCTCGAACAGTGCCTATCAATGTACTCTCAAAATGGACCGCCTTAGTTCCTTCGTCCCATATTTTAACAAATCCTCAAAACCGTCCCAATGATAATTATGAATTTAAAAGAAAATTGATTTTGGAACTGAGAAATTTTGGATTACCCGTTAATTTTGACCTCACGCGTTCAGAATTAGATTTAATATTTGAGTGCTATAGCCGCGAACTTCAAGAAACGGATCGAGAATTGCGGCATGAATGCTATTCTGTGATAAAAAAACTAGAAAATTTTCCGCACTACATACACGATTCATATCGCATCGGCAGAAAGGTTTTGGAGAAATGGGGTCAGAGTTCAATCAAACATTTGCCGGCGGATGTATTGATTCATTTGGCATATTATCGGAGGTGGACAAAGGCTACCGCAGCGGCGTTGGAAGTCACTGCATGCCTTGAAGGAGGTAGTTTCAATAGTGGCCTTAGCAGTCGTGAACGGTCAATTTTAGCCACCGAGAGGGCTGCCGCATATTTGGATTTACATGAAATAAACGGTTCGGGCTTATTGCATGCATTACGCTTTTTGAAATATTCTCACGCTGCTAATGGGGGTGTTAGCAGCGTTGAAAATTTGATGTGTTGGAAGCGGTACGATAGGCTCAAAGGATAATTCAGAGTTTCACGAAAGGTTATATTTATGGAAATTTTGGGAAAAATAATCGAACTATTGCCGGAGAAGTCTGGTCAGTCGGCTAATGGTGAGTGGCGTAAGCGAGAGTACGTTTTGGAGACTGAGGCGCAATATCCAAAAAAGATTTGCTTTATGGCCTGGGGAGATAAAATTGATCAATTTGAAATAAAGCAGGGTGAACGTCTTACGGTGTCAGTGGATTTGGAAAGTAGAGAATATAATGGACGCTGGTATACTGATGTGAAAGCTTGGAAAGTGTCGCGAGACGGCGCTGACGCCGAAAGGCACGGTTCTGAAAACTCTACTTTTGTAAACGTTTCGGAATTTGATAATAGAGATATTCCTTTCTAGATATCTGACTAAAAAGAAACACGCCTCTGGTTCAACAACAGATCTGAAAATTCTCAGCTACCGTTCCGATGACGAGAACGGGCGATGTTAAGTCGAGGTGTGGCCGACCTTGCATAAATTCGCCTACGTCCAAGCGGCACTGCCAAACCACTCCAACGGAGAACGCTACCTTTACTCACGCTTCAGTTTCAAGCTCAATCGAACTGCTGTTCTTACTGAGTGGAGCCAATTATTTAACGCATAGATTCAGGCTGCATCAGTAATCTGATGTGAGTTCTCACTTGTCTGACAGCACCTGTTATTATAATTTTGACGACTCGACGAAGCGGCATAAAAAATGATAAAAAAATTTCAGCCTATTTTTGAATGATTCCAATTGGGACTACATCAAAAATTAAGAGTTCTGAATATAAGGATCAGTTCGTAAAGTGAAAACTTTTATTTGGAGTGAATTTGGTGTGTTAGACCATTGGTCTCTAATGGATGATGGAACATTATTTATTTATAATGATCAAAATCAATTTAGAAAAATGTCACCAAAATACGGTCTAACAATTAAGAAAATCATCGAAAAATCAGATGCTCTTAAGGGATACAACGTCCAAATACGCACCAGCCAAAATACTGGTCAATATTCAATATTAGAATGGTTCAGTGACCTATCTCTTTCCGATACAGAAGTAAGAATCCAAGAAGACAGTGTTACAAACGTAGAACCTTACTCTGAACTAAACAAAAAAATTGAAGCGATGAAGAAAGAAATAGATGAACAAAAACGCCTTGTAGAACATGAGCAAGAAGAGAAGGAGAAGCTATCACAGAGATTAATAAAAGCTTCAGACAAAGCGGAAGATTATCAAGCTAAGAATACAGAATTGATGGAAAAATATATTCAACTACAAAATTACTATAATGAGTTGACCAGAACTGAGCAAGACGAAGTAGATAACGTGGCACATGAACTCATAGAAATGGAATTGGTGGGTACTAAGAAAGATGTGCAGTGCAAGGGACATCCTGTGAAGCTGTTTGCGCTTAGGTTGGGCATCAATCGTGAGCATCGTGGTCGGCTCAATATTGAAATTAAGAAACATATAAAAAGTAATTGTTATCAAGTTTTGTTGCTAGATCATGGGAACCGTGAAGTCCAAATTGCTTTGGGAATAGATAGAAAAACTCTTCATATTCGTACAGTTTTCTCTGATATCCCAAAATTTTCTGAGAGTTTGTTGTCTATTTGTGGGTTCAACGAAGAGTTAATCAAACAAAGTGCAGATACCTACGCTTTGAACGATCTGGTCGCGATGTATCAAAAAGTTAAAGGACAAACTGACAATTCAATATTAGAAACCTAATATTCTAAGCATTTGAATTAATTTTAGCCTGTCCTAGAGATGTTGGCATGCTACTTTTTCCAAAATTTTCCAACAAGATTATTAGCATCCTTTACGGCGTTGCCAGCCACTTTAGATGCACTATTGATTTTCTGAGTTGGAATACATGGGCAGTTTTTGTTTGTAGACTCAATTATAAAGATGTCGATAGTTTGGTTTTCCAGCCAAGACATCCCGCTAGATGGGTCGAGATTTGAAGCTACACTAAAAATGGTCGAAGAAATTCGAGCTTTAATATAAAAAATTAAAAAACGCATTTTGCTTTAATAGCTTTATGCCATCTGATTTGAGACGTGTTTAACTCAGTATCT
>Ga0115564_10005294_pt1 | contig 10295 bp, 14 predicted proteins | sample COGITO_mtgs_1105_7_FD_88680 | JGI IMG/M metagenome (GOLD analysis project Ga0115564, IMG submission 88680) | Pelagic marine microbial communities from North Sea - COGITO_mtgs_110523 | ecosystem: Environmental > Aquatic > Marine > Epipelagic | place: Germany:Helgoland, sampling site Kabeltonne... | reverse complement strand
TCAAGTGCAAAGTGTTTCATGAGATTTTGTTTGTTTGTTTTGTCTTTCAAACGTTGGCGACGTACTCAAAGTACAGGTCGAACTTGTTGCCTGAGGAAGCGTCTGGTTCTGCAGCCTCTGGGTAGAAAATCCAGTCCAAGTCGCTGTTGATTTTGACCCCTTTAATTACCCCAGTCCTCTTGGGAAGCAGGGTCTCGTAATCCTTGTACCTCGTGCCTGAACTGAAGAAGTTCGCCCCCGCCTCTGGGGGGATGGTGTCGAAGAGACCCACTATTTTGAACCTCGTCACGTCCGTCCCAACCGCCTGAGGGGTCAGGTCGCAGTGGAACTGGAGTTTCAACTTGACGAGCCGTCTGTACTCTTTTGGCTGGTCGAATCCACCCGAGAGAACCAAATCGCTGGTAGAGACGGAGAAGTACACCTCGCTGACGTTACTGGCTTGGTTGAACACGAACTGGAAGCCGTATTCGTCCAGCGTGAACACCACTGAGTCATGAGTCTTGACGTACATTTCTGACTGACACCTGCGGGGGAAAATGTCGGTGGAGTTGGCGTATTTTTGGGATGATAGGTGAACTAAACTCATTTTGGTATTCTTATATATCGTTGATGGAGATAATTTTTATCGCCTCAACTGAGTGGGGTGAGGGTTTTAATCATGTACGTAAATATTCCATCTTCGGAGGTTGGAAGATTGGTACTTACGTTTATTGTGAGACTGTACTTATCCGATGCTATCTGTTGTACGAACCCTTGGTACTCGCTGTTGGACTCGATTCGGTCCTTGTGTACGTAGAAAAAGATGATGAGTTCCGCTTCGTCTTGAACCTGTAAATCGACGGAGAACGTTTGATTGGCAGATTTAAAATCACATCCAAACTGTCCAGTGTACTCTTTGATTCTGTACTGAGGGGTGTTTTGAACGGAGATGTGGTAGTTGTAATTTTCTATATTGACTAATGCTACTGGGTTGGATATACCACCCTCTTCTAAGGGGACATTGTACCCAGCACTGTCGGATGCACAACTGAGTTCGGAACAGTAGACTGGAAGTTTTGCTTCGTTTTCGCTGGTTAAGTGGAATACAGACATGGTGAATTGTTTGAGTTTATAATATAATTACTTTAGATAATTAATTTTCCACTTCATTTTCTTCCCAAATTCGTTGTGGAAGAGCAAACACAACACGTGTCCGTAGAGAGGGTGGTTTTGCTTGACGTGGATTCGAACAGGAAGTTGTGATTGACGGGGCATGATGCATACTATACACGGTTATATTATATACGCCTGTTTTTCCGTCAGGATGTACTCGGGCATGGTGTTGCAGTGCTTCACAATCATGAACCACCTGCTGTTCAAGTTCAGGCAACGCTCTATCTGGTCCTCGTTGAAGTTCTCGTAACACTTGAGGTAGTTCTTTATCGCCCTCGCATTGCTCTTGGGGAAGAGGACGATGTTGGTCGCCTCGTTGAGCAGGGTTCTCGTTTGGAAGTAGTTCTGGATGTGGTGCGTGGTGGAGATGAGGTACGTGTTGTAGTGGCGGGAAATCTCGAGCATGTTGTTCTGGAAGGAGAGGACGGCTTTGCGGATGGGGACGTTCTCCACGGTGGCAATGTCGTCGAAGAGCATCAGGCTGTCCTCCACCTCCTCCACGGTCATCCCGTCGAAGGCGAGTTCCCCCAAGTCCAAGCGAACGGGGTCGAGTTTGTCGATGACATCGTCCTCGTCCAAGTTGCTGACGACGTAGAAGGGGTTCTTCCTGTGCTGTTTCCTGTACTGCCTGATGTAGTTGGCGGACCACGTACTCTTCCCGCTCCCCGATATCCCTCCGACGACTATCCTCTCCACCACCTTGCGGGAAGGCAGGTACTGGAACTTGCCCCCGTCCCTGAGAATGATTTTGCAGTTCTTCTTCTTTATCCACTCCTTGCACCTGTAGAACACTTTGGTCAGTTCCTCGTCCTGCGGTTCTAACCCGCTCTTCAGTGCCTCCTCCAGTTGACTCTTCTGCTTCTCGCTCATCTCGCTCAACACGTCCGCTGGACAGTCCCCGAGGGTGAACTTGAAGTCCTCCAAATATAAATATTTACCTTTGTTTACCTTGCCCCCAACCACCTTGGCTATTGGATACTTTGAGCCTACTTTCTTGCTCACAGAGAGTTTGAACGACATTTATTATATACTAGTAATGTATATATAAAAATCTTTCAAAAAGCATGTCAGGATATGGAAGCGTACAAGCAACCGTACAGAGAACGAATTTTCCGATACAGGCGGGGAGGCTCAACGAGATACGACTCCACGGCAACCCGAACGCCACTAGGTCTCAACTAGGGGCGTTGTTGACCTCCCAGAGACTGCCCCCGTCGTCCCAACTCGAGAGGCTTCAGGGAGCGAGTAGACGCTACCTCAACTTGGGAAGGCTCGTGGGACAGGACTCCGTGCAGGACTGGAGAGCCATCAACACGCTGACCCCAGTCGTGCCACCGAACGCCGACAAACCGAGACCCGCTCTGTCGTCCACCAGCCCCGACCGACCACCAGCCATCGCCATTGCGAAAGGACAGATGATGAACCAAGAAGCATCCGCCAGAAACAGGTTCGTCCTCAAGAACCAGAGAACGTTCACGTACCTGCCCCAGCGACCCCAGTACCAAATGGTCGGTAAAATATAATAATGTCCGATATAGATATATAATAGCAATAAATAATGTCGAGTATTGAATCCTACGTAAAGCGAGGGGAGGACTACCCTCTCACCGACAAGGATATGAAGGATATGACGGACAGCAAGTATAAAATTATCCTGTACCATGACTTGGAGGGATACCACAGCATAGACGAGGTTTTGGGTTCGAACGGCGGGGCAATCCTGCTGTTCCAGAACGAGAGCCACGACTCGGGACACTGGGTGAGCCTCTTCAAGCGGTCGTCTAGCAACACTATAGAATTCTTCGACAGTTACGGGTTGAAGCCCGACCAAGAGTTGAAGTACGCTCAGTACAACATCCGCATCCACGATGGGAAACCCGTCCCGCACCTCAGCCACCTGCTGGAGCAGTCCGACTACAAGGTCGTCTACAACAAGCACAAACTCCAAAAGTGGCGGAGGGATGTCAGCACGTGCGGGAGGTGGTCTGCGTACAGGCTCAGGCACAGAGACCTCACTATGGACGAGTTCGCTAGGCTGTTCACTGGCAACAGGCACTACGAACCCGACTTTTGGATTACCGTCTTGACGGGACACTGGAACGGCTTCAACAGTTGATGATATTTTATTTTCTTACGTTATGAATATATAGCAATTTAAGCATCATCAATGTCGCAAGTGTTAGTAAATAGAGACCCTCGAACTGACATCAGGTCGGAATCCGATATAGCCCAAGTGGTCGACGTAGGGGGGCAGAGATTAAGCATCTCCCGAAACCCCTCCGTCAACTACTCCGCCACACAGGACCGCATCAGTTACGCCACGTGGACCATCAACCCGCCCTCGAACCAAACCATAATTGGCAGGGAGTTCCGCATCACCTACTATATCGTCGTCAAAACAGATATCCCCATTATCGAAGGGGTGTACGATTGTTTGAGGCAGTTCCCAGTGTCCAGTCTGATTGACAATATCAATTTCAAGGTCAACGGCTCGGCACAGGTCAGCAAGCGATGCGGAGACCTCCTTCACGCAGAGATGTCCTTCTCCAACGAGTGCGAAGACAGACGCAAGGCGTTCATGACCCCTTCCTACCCAGACCAGTTCGGACAACTGGCTGACGGCTACGGGTTGAACCGAAACCCAGCCGTGCTTTTCGGAGAGAACGTGAACGAACCCAGCAGGTACGTGGAGTACGTGGAAGCAAATGAAGATTTAACCGAAATTCGATACAAGGTCACCGAACCAGTCTTCATCTCTCCGCTTTTGGACGGGGTCGGGTCTCCCGACGAAGGCTTGGTCAACGTCAACGAAATCTTCCTCCAACTGTTCTTCAAGACCAGACAAGACCGAATCCTAACCTGCATGAACCGAGACGCACAAGGCTTAAACAATATCACCAATGTCACCGTTGGGTTCTACGAAGCCCCAGAACTCGTTCTCACGTACATAACCCCCAACATGATGGACATGATTCCAGCGGTGCAGGTTCTCCCGTACGTCGAGCCAGATTTCCACAGAAAAATTCAGAACATGGAGTTCGTTAGAAACGTGGAGACCAGAGTGGAGAGCGAGACCTATCGAATCGGACAAGTCCCCAAGATGCTCATGATTTACCTCCCCCGCACGGAAACCGAGGCGACTTTCGACAAGCCAGACAGTTTCCTCGAAATTCTCTCCTGCAAGATTCAGTGGAACAACGAAAATTCCCTGCTTACGATGGCGAATCAGGAGGAGTTGTATCAGATGAGTCGGAGAAATGGATGCAACATGTCCTTCCACCAGTGGAGAACCAGAGGCTCAGTCCTCATGCTCCACTTTGGAACTGATTTGGGGCTTCCTGACGGCTTATCGCCTTCAACGGTTGGAAGTTTTAATTTAAAGGTGGAACTGCAAGTCAGAAACAGCCACATGGAGGACAACGTGAGATGCGACCTCTGCACCGTCCTCTACAACCAAGGCAGTTTCGTCATCGCCCAGAACACAGGCAGAGTGTCCCTAGGAAGCCTCACCCCCTCTATGGTCTTAAGTGCGGAGAAAGCCGAGCAACTCGAACACCACGAACATCCAGCCAAAGTGCAAGGACACGGTCTTTTGAGTAGCATCAGAGGCATGATTCCCAAGAAGAAGCACCACAGAGCCTCCCCCATGGAGCAACCCAAAGCACCTGAACCGAGAAAGATTGGAGGCAGTTTAAGAAGGTAAAACGAAAAATGAAAAGATGAACAAATAAAACATCTAAGGTAACGTTATATACACACACCTAAAATGATTACGAGGTCTGCGATGCGAGATGCCAGTAAGCGAAGCCAGTTAGGAAGCATACCAGACGGGTACACTGTGAAAGCCTCCAAGTTCTTGAACCGCAAAAAGATAAAGTCCAAAGGACTGTACACCGATAGAAACCTTCCCAAGGGTTACGTCATTGGGGAGTACATTGGGGTGTTGCTAACGGATGAGGAGGCTAAAAACAAGAGGAAGAACCGAAACTACATGTTCGACGTGCGACCACCTTGTTCGGGCGACGACTCGAAGGAGGTTGCGTTCGTCATTGACTGTGCAAACAAGAGGTTGAGTTCGTTCGTGCGGTACGCCAACACGGCAGACTTTGAACACCAGCAGAACTCTCAGTTCGTACAGGTTGGATTGAAGATATTTCTCGTAACGTTGAAACCCCTACGCAGGAACACAGAGATATTAGCGTGGTACGGTTGGAACACGGAGAACGTCGTCAGTTCCAAGTAGATGCTTAACTTGATTTTTGTTAAATCGTCAAAAAGTTTTGAAGATTTAACAAAATTTCCACAAAATATACGACCAGTCAGTCAGTCAGTCAGTCAGTTAGTCAGCAAACCTCATCACGTCTTCGTTTTGCAACACATCGTTGACCGCTTTGGAGATGGAGTTGCCCTCCACGAGACCCGAGAAGAGGTGGTACGTGTCGTCTAGTTTCTTCTGGAAATCCCCAAAGGACATCTGGTTGTCTTTCAGGTTCTCCAACAGCAGGTGCGTAATGGCTTGGACGCCGAACTTGGCTTTGTTGGGAGACTTGGTTTTGCGACCCCCCAAACTTCCGCCCTGCACCTCTTGTTGCGATGGTTTCTTCTTACTTGCTTCGTGTTTCGCTTTCACGTGGTCGAGGTGGGACTTCACGGCTTGTCGGAGGTACGCTCCGTACTCCTTGTACGAAGCACCCTTCTTTCTCTTCTTCCACGTTGAATAATCGACCAACCGAGGCTCGTCCAGCGTCGAACCAGCCGTCAAAACTGCATCCCTCAACTCGCCGACGTACAGTTTGTTCCTCTTGGCGAAACCGTTGGATTCGGTATCGTCATCGTCCACAACCTGTTCCGTAATTGCCTTAATTCTCTCCATGTAACAGGCTTGTTTGGAATTGTTGGTCTTGGTTTTGCCTTCGCAAGGGGGTTCTTTTTCTTCATCTTCTTCTTGTTGCTCGTCGAGTATATCGTCGTGCTTACCTTCGTTTGATGGACTAGAGGGAGGCTCGAATCCCCAAGTCTCCTCAGGTACATCATCGTGCTTCCCTTCATCCGCATCACTCTCTTCATTTGTTGCGTCCTTCACTTTTTCGCTCACGGTGTTTTTTTTTGGGGGGCGGGAGCAGATGATGCTTCCCCACCTTTTTTGTACGTCTCCTTCGCCCTCTTGAGGACTTCCTTGTACGACTTGATTTCTGGATGCTCTGTTCGGAACTTTTTGACGTGGTCGAGCCATGCGTTGCCCTTGGCGTTCTTTGGCTTTTGCTTGGGCGGTTCGGTGAGTTTTCTCGTCGCCTCCCTGTACAGCATCCCCTTCTTCTCCAGCGACTTTAACAGTTTTGTCTTCTTCTCCCCGTCCTCCATGGTTTCCAACTTCTTGTTGCCCTTTCGAATGGACTTGTTCAGTTTGTCCGCAAGGGCTTGGAGTTTCTGCCTGTTTCCCTTCTTCAAGTGCTTCACCTTCTGCATGGTATTCTTCCCCACTTTTTTGACCCCGTAGTATCGAATCTGCCCCGTGTTCGCACACTCCACCACCGTACCCCTCTTCTTGTTCTTGGGTACTTTCCCAGCCCCGCAGAACGGTTTTTTGGCGGGTTTGGACTTATTCTCTCTTTTCACTTGCACCATATCCTGAGTAAAAGCGTCTCTTGCCATAAATGCTATATGTAATGTGTGTATACAATAACCTTACAGAATTATATTGTTCGTTATGTACCAAACACCTCGCTGATTTTGCAAGAAGAGGGTCTCGCTCATTAATATGGATTTGACCGTTATGACAAGCATGTGGTTCTGTTGCAGGTACACATACTTGTACCGATAGAACCCAACACTCGTGTTCCTATAGCGTTCTCTCAAACATAAGTCAATATTCATAATTATATTAATATGTAATTTTATTTTATTGTGGCGGTTGTTGTTTTTGCCAACCACCTTTGGTGCTTTTGAGTTTTGTAGTGAACGCTCTTATTGACATGGAGGTACTTGCCCCCGCACTCACATATGTGCCTCGTGTTGGTCCTGATTCGAATCGCTTCTCTGTTGATGGTGTTGTAGGCGTTCTGGTATTCGAGTCGGTGTTTTCTGTTCTTCAAGTAGTACTGGCGAAACATCTCCTTCTTGTCCGAGTAGTACTCTTTCCTCGACCTTCCAGCAACGTTCTTGTTGACGCAGTTGGGGTCGTTCTGAATGTAACGTCCTTCCTTCCGCAACATCTCCTCCATTGTAGCACATTCGACATCCTCCACCAACTCGATGTAGGCGTTGGGACTGTCCAGTATCTCGTAGGAAGACACGTAGTTGCCCAACTTTCGCTCACGATACCGTCGGTGTTGTGTCTTGTGTCTCGCCATGCGGTCGGACAGACTATCAGTGGTTGACCCAAAGTAGATTTTGTCGGGTAAATCGTCGCTTTTTATGCTGTATATTTTACCAGTTATTGTTGTCGGCATGTTTTTAGTCAAGTATTTAAAATTATACTATATTTAAAAATATTACTTTTGACCGCATCTTCCAAAAATTCCAAACATTCCAATAATTCAAATTTTATCACTTGATAAAATATATAGCACAGTTATATACACATCATACAATATGTCTCTGAATTTTGACTCGTACGGAAGATTGCCAGATGACCCAAATTACGACGGAAGTCAATTGGGTTCGATGGAACTTTACAATTTGAAAATACAAAAACTGAAGAGTGTTTTTACTGATTACGACGCTGTAACTAAAGCCTATGTTGATGGCAAAATAGATGACCTTTTAAATGGTGCTGGTTCTGCATACGATACACTCAAAGAAATTGAAACGGCTATTAACGGGGCTGACCAGAATGTAGTCGGTGGTATGTTAAAAGAAATTGCTGATTTATCCGCTTCTGTTGCCACTGAAAAGGCAAGAGCGGAAGGAATTGAAGGTGGATTAGAAAGTCGTATTGCTACATTAGAAAGTGATACTACCAGTTCTACAGGTATTTCAAATCTACAAAACGAAGTTAACAGCGTAGAAACTGGAGCAGGTCTTAATATTGATGGCACATATTCCGCTAATGCAAGTTCTAATTATATATCTCTCGCTGAATCTTTGAAAGACGCCGATAATAAATTAGATGCACAGTTAAAAGCAGAACAGGATAGAGCCTCTCTTGCTGAATCTACAAATGCTACTAATCTTACAACTCACATTGCCAATTTCGAAACCGAGCAGAAATCGAACGACCAAGACAAAACCGCTATCGGACAGAGAATTACTGATTTAACTACTTTTGATATTGCTGAAGACCCTGATGCTCTTTATTATACCGACCAACGAGTTAAAGATGCTTCGGTTCATTCGTATGAGTATTTTAATGAAGAACGGAAATATGACGCACCAGTTGATATTTCTGTTGGAACTGCTTTTTCTGCATTAAAAGCGGAATTACAGGATATCCACAACAAAGAAGATACCGACGATACAAGACATAACGACCTAACAGTATCTCTCTCTACCGTTGCAGGAACAGTAGTCACGGAACAAAATAGGGCTACGGCTGCTGAAGGACTCTTATCTGGAAGGGTTCAAACATTTGAAGAGGGAATGTCTAATGGTTATAGTGAAGAAAATCCTTCTTATCAAGGTGGTTTATCTACTCAGACTGTTTTAGATAGTCTTAGAGGTGGTGTTGATTACGTAGATGCACAAAGAATTGCTGATAAAACCGTTGCAACATCAGGAATTGCGAGTAATGCTTCTTCTATTGATGGACTTGCTGATGATAAATATGATAAAGAAGGTGGGGCTATTTCTGGAGATGCTACTTTCCAGTCCAACGTTAATCTTCAAGTTCAACACGCAAATCAGGACGAAACAAATAATGGTACTGGTAAATACCTTTACTTTTCTGATAAATGGCGTATGTATGGCAAATCTGATGGCTCAAGACTTGTTTTTGAATACAATGGCGGAACTATAGAAACACCTAACTGGAAATCTGCCGTTCCTTTTATTAGTAGCATTTAGATGAATAGAACATTGACACAATTGTAAATACCCCATTTTTTCATGATGTATGTACAATTTTTACGCACGTATACTCAAAGCACCTCGTAGGTTATGTACGAAAGCGGTTGAATTTCTATTTGACCCACGTCGTTGAACTTCTTGCGAATGAAAAACTGAATAACGTCCCCCTTGTTGGCATCCACCGAGAGGTAGTCGGATACCTTGTTCAACTCCTCCGCCTTGTCGTAGTGTCCGAACGAATTCAGGTAAATTTCCTCATCGTTCTTCTTGACCTGCACGTAGAAGGGAAGGTGGGAAATTGCGTCGACGAACCTGTAGAAGAGGCAGAACTTGATGTGGCAGATTTGGTTCTCGCCGATGAACTGGAACGACCCGTCTGCGTGAAGCGGGAGATTCAACTCCGTGAACTCGGTAGTCCAGTCCAACATAATGGGGTCTTTGTTCAGGTAAACGTCTTTTTGCAGAGCGGAAACCCCAGACGACCAGTTGATACCACCCTCGCCGTCTGACACCAGACTGACTCCCTTGGACTGTTGACTGTTGAGTTGTTTGTAGTTTTTGTCTCGTAAGATGTGATATATGGACATATATTTGTGCTATAGTATACTATCACGGAGATTATTATTGATGATGAACGACACACCCAATCTCAGTGCAGATTTGGAAGACGACGAGTTTCTGACCACCTTCATGACGATGATTCTATCTGACCAACTTGAGCAGACCAACAACTGTGACAATGCCCTGAAACCATGTGAAGCCCCTTTTGAGGACGAAAATGTAGTCAAGACAATCTAATTTCCAAATTATTATTCATTTATTTATTTTTATTTTATTTTGAAACTTATTACTGCTACTTAAAAGTGGGATACAATTAAGAGGAGGCTGTTTTTTAGTGTCATTAAGTGGATTTGATTAAAAAAAGACCTAATGATTTGACCAGTAAAGTGCCTTCAGGAAGCCTGAAGCCACTTAGTGGAAGCAATTTTTGACCCTTAAATGGAAGGAAATTTATTTTCCTGTGACCATTAAGTTGTTCAAATATAAGATTCCATAAAATTGCTAGAACGTCATCGTTCTACTCCCCCCTCGATATCAGGGGCAGGCCCAAAAGTAGTACCAGCTCTCTATTTTGTTTT
>Ga0115564_10005287_pt1 | contig 10304 bp, 6 predicted proteins | sample COGITO_mtgs_1105_7_FD_88680 | JGI IMG/M metagenome (GOLD analysis project Ga0115564, IMG submission 88680) | Pelagic marine microbial communities from North Sea - COGITO_mtgs_110523 | ecosystem: Environmental > Aquatic > Marine > Epipelagic | place: Germany:Helgoland, sampling site Kabeltonne... | reverse complement strand
TGGCCAGATCCACCGAAGCCAGATAGGCTGCACGGGCAATGGCATGCAACCATGCCTCGGTTTGCGCTGCTCCCGCGTCAGAGCCATAACGCAGACCAACCATCAACAACGCATCTGCCAGTCCCGTCACCCCCAGCCCAATGCGCCGTTTGTTGCGCGCCTCTTGCGCTTGCGCCTCAAGCGGAAATCTTGAGGTATCAACGACATTATCCATCATGCGGACTGCGGTTGCCACCAGATCCGTCAAAGCGGCGCTGTCAATTTCCGCCCCTGTCTCGAATGGCGTGGTCACCAATCGCGACAGGTTGATTGACCCCAACAAACAGGCCCCGTAGGGCGGCAGAGGCTGTTCTCCGCAGGGATTGGTCGCAGCGATGGTTTCACAGTACCGTAAATTGTTGCTTTGATTGATCCGGTCGATGAAAATCACCCCCGGTTCGGCATACTCATAGGTCGAGCGCATGATTTTATCCCACAAACCGCGCGCATCTACCGTCTGATACACCTTGCCGTCAAACTGCAAATCCCAACTGTCGCCGTTTTGGACCGCCGCCATAAAGGCATCACTGATCAGGACACTGACATTGAACATCCGCAGCCGCGCAGCATCCGATTTAGCGTTTATAAAGTCTTCGATATCAGGGTGGTCACAGCGCAGGGTTGCCATCATTGCACCGCGCCTGCTGCCGGCGCTCATGATCGTGCGACACATTGCATCCCAGACGTCCATAAACGATAGCGGCCCGCTGGCGTCGGCAGCCACGCCTTTGACATCTGCTCCACTAGGCCGGATCGTGCTAAAATCATAGCCGATCCCACCCCCTTGCTGCATGGTCAGCGCCGCCTCGCGCAGCATATCAAAAATACCCGCCATATCATCAGGGATCGTGCCCATGACAAAACAGTTAAACAGCGTCACCTTGCGGGCTGTCCCAGCACCGGCAGTGATGCGCCCGGCCGGCAGAAATTTAAAATCTTCCAGTGCTGCGTAGAATTTTTCAGCCCAGATTTCCGGCGTCTGCTCGACCTGTGAAAGGTCCGTCGCGATGCGCCGCCAAGTATCCTCGATCGTCACATCCACCGGCGTACCCTGAGAGGATTTAAAACGATATTTCATATCCCAAATCTGTTCGGCGATCGGGGCGGCAAAGCGTGTCATTGGCTATCCTTGCATAGGTTGCATCAGTCAGGCAGACATGAAAGATAGAATGAAGGGGGCCACAGGTCAACGTGCTATCAAAGCGTACACCCGACGACTTTAGGCTATATATAGGGGGTATGTATGTCAAATTACATACATATGGTAAAATTAAGTGTCGGCACCGAGTCGATAGAGGGATTGATGCACTGGCAGTCCATGGCGCGCGCCCAAGGCCCAGACGGCGCCCCAAGACATGTCACCCGCATGTGGCCAAAACAAGAAAGCGCCCTGCTCAACGGTGGCAGTATTTATTGGGTGATCAAAGGGTTCATCCAATGCAGGCAACGCATTGTCCGCCTCGACGAAGTGTTTGGTCAAGACGGCATCCGACGCTGTGCAATTGTACTCGAACCAGAATTATTCCGCACCACGTCTGCCCCCAAACGGCCGTTTCAAGGCTGGCGCTATCTCAAGCCTGATGATGCGCCAATCGACCTGTCGCCAGAGCGCCAAGACGAGGATAGTCTGCCGGTTGAATTGGCCGGTGCGCTGGCCGATATCGGCATCCTTTAAGCAAAGTCACCCTAACGTCAAAGATCAAGCGTTTGGTACAACACGCTCAAGGTCTCCAGCTGGCTTTGACTGAAACTGATATTTTGCGTCACAAAAAGTGTGGCCTGCGATTGCAAAATCAAACCATCCGACAAAAGTTTTAGGTGGTTTGCCTGCAGGGTTTCGCCGCTTGAGGTGATGTCAGCCACTGCTTCTGCGGTGAGGTTTTTCACCGTGCCTTCCGTGGCCCCCTGACTGTCAACAAGTTGGTAATCGGCCACCCCTGCTCTGCGCAAGAAATCGCGCACCAGACGGTGGTATTTGGTTGCAATCCGCAATCGAAATCCGTGATTGGCACGGAACGCTTCGGCCACAGCATCCAGATCATCCAATGTATCGACATCAATCCAACAGCTTGGCACAGCAATAATTAAATCGGCGAACCCAAACCCCAACGGTGCCAATTCTTGAACTTTCTGATCCCAATTAATCAGCTTTTCACGGATCAAATCTGTGCCGGTCACCCCCAGATGGATACGCCCAGCCGCCAATTCACGCGGGATTTCCCCAGCCGACAACAACATCAGTTCGACACCTGCAACGCCCGCAACCGATCCGGCATATTCGCGTTCAAGCCCGGTGCGGCGCAGAGTTACCCCACGGTCACCAAACCATGAAAACGTTTTCTCCATCAATCTGCCTTTGGAGGGTACACCAAGTTTAATACTCATGCGTCTGCCCCCAAGTTCAGCATCAAGTCGGGACGAATTACCCCGCCCACAGCTGGAATTTCGCGCCCCTGCCCAAGACGCAGGGTCAGTGCATCATAGCGCCCGCCAAGGGCGACAGGGGGCAAATCAGAGCGCCCTTCGGCATAAAACCCAAAAACAAACCCGTCATAATATTCCATTGAGGTGCGCCCATAGCTGGCCTCAAAGTCAAGTGTCTCAACCGCAATACCCCGTGTCATGACCGCTGCCATTCGCGCCTCGAGCCGGTCCAGTGACGGTGTCAGCGCCGGCATTTGCGTCGCGATGTCGCGCAGCGATGCCAAGGCTTGAGGGACCCGGTCACGCACCTGCAATATCGCATCCAGCAAATCAACTTCTGCGTTCGAAAGGGGATCTGCAATGGCGTCTTGGTGCAAGTGATCAATGCGGGTTTGGATAGCGTCACGACTGCGCAATCCAATCATCGGAGCTTCAATCGCAACACCGGTTTTTGCCGATAACAAAGCCCTGCGGCTTGCCGGCACCGGCTTGCGGCCCGAGAATTGCTCGAGCAGCGCTTTAAAGCGGTTGGGCCGCCAGACATGGCGCAGTAAAGCATGTTTGCGGGCATCGGTCGTCTGCAATCCGGCCACTGCGGCAGTAAGGATACCGATATCACCGGTGGCAGCACGCAAAGACAACCCGTGCAGGGCATTGTAAATTTGCACAAATACCTCGGCGTCAGCTGCGGCAGGGTTCTGGCGGTCAAAAATCTCATAGCCAACCTGAAAATACTCATTGGCCCGCGCCATATCATCTTGCTGCCGACGAAAAACCTCACCGGCATAGGTATAGCGTGCAGGCTCGGCCCCCTCCGCCATATGCATCTGCACCACCGGCACAGTGAAATCAGGACGCAGCATCTGTTCGCCGCGCAACGGATCAGAGGTCACATAGGCGCGGGCGCGAATATCCTCGCCGTACAGGTCCAGCAATAAATCTGCAGGTTGCAAGATCGACGTTTCCAGCACCACGGCACCGGCGTTGATAAAACCGGCCTGTAACCGCAGCGCCTCGGCGCGTATATCAGACCCGGCTATCATCCGCGTTGCGACACCAAGATGTCACGTATTTTCGCCACCAGATCACTGCGCGGAATTTCAAACTGGCTGGGGCGCGCTTTCCATTCTTCCAAGCTGGCTTCTTTGGCCATCTCGGCACCAAGAATCAGATCTTTTACCTGAATAACCCCGCGTTCTTTTTCTTCACCACCCTCGATCACGGCGATAGGGGCATTGCGCCGGTCTGCATATTTCAACTGATTGCCAAAGTTTCTAGGGTTACCCAAATACACCTCGGCACGAATACCAGCCGCTCGCAATTCAGCCACGATGGTTTGATAATCTGCCATGCGGTCGCGATCCATCACCGTCACCACAACCGGACCCCGCGCCTGCGCGCCCATCCGACCTTTTTCACGCAAAGCTGCCAAAAGGCGGTCTACCCCAATTGAGACGCCTGTGGCCGGAACAGACTGGCCAGTGAAGCGCTTGACCAAATCGTCATAACGCCCGCCCCCGGCGACGCTGCCAAACTGCCTTTTGCGGCCTTTTTCATCCAGAATTTCAAATGTCAACTCGGCCTCAAACACTGGTCCTGTATAATAGCCTAGTCCCCGTACAACTGACGGATCAATATCAATCCGGTCGGCCGCATAGCCTTGGGCCGCCAACAACTCGGCCATAGTTTCCAATTCCTGCACGCCCTCAATCCCCACCGGCGCGCCCTGCACCAAACCACCAAGCGTGGCGAGCGTCGCTTCGGCGGTGGGGGCTTTGGCTGTCATAAAAGCCATCACAATCTCTGCCTGTTCCGGACCAAGACCCGCACCGTCGGTAAAATCGCCACTGGCATCTTTGCGCCCCGCGCCAAGCAGTGCCCGCACGCCATCGAGACCCAAGCGATCAAGCTTGTCGATAGCACGCAGCACAATGCCGCGTTCGGCGGCAAATTTCTCAGGATCAGACGGGTCGAGAACGCCTGCGACTTGCATGACCCCGTTGAGAACCTTGCGGTTGTTTACCCGCACAATGTAATCTCCGCGTGGTATGCCCGCGACCTCCAACGTATCCGACAACATCGCACAAATCTCAGCGTCCGCGGCGACACTCGCCGCCCCGACCGTATCAGCGTCACATTGATAAAACTGGCGAAAGCGGCCTGGACCCGGCTTTTCATTGCGCCAGACTGGCCCCATCGCATACCGGCGGTACGGCAGCGGTAAATCATTGCGAAACTGCGCATAAACCCGCGCCAAAGGCGCTGTTAAATCATAACGCAAGGCCAGCCAGTCGCCTTCATCCTCCTGCCAGGCAAACACGCCCTCATTGGGCCGGTCGACATCGGGCAAAAACTTACCCAGCGCCTCGACGGTTTCCACCGCACTGGTTTCCAGCGCATCAAAGCCATAGCGATGATAGACCTGGGCGATATTTTGCAGCATCTCGCTGCGCGCGGTCACATCCGCGCCAAAATAATCGCGAAAGCCCTTTGGCGTCTCGGCCTTAGGGCGGGGTTGTTTTTTCACTTTGGCCATGGCTCGGGTCCCGTTCGATCTAATCGCGCCTGCGGTGTAGCCGACCCCTGCGCAAGGGGCAAGCGAACCAATCAGATCAATCGCCACAGTTGCGCTGGTCGTGCAAATAAAAAACCGGTAGACGGGAAAAGCCACCACAGCATAACGCGAGGGAAGACCATGACCGATCACAACCGCTTGGAGGACCTCGAAAGCGCGGTTGCCCATCTGACACGTACGATTGAGGATTTGTCAGATATCACCGCCCGCCAACAAAGCGAGATCGACGGTCTCACCCGACGGGTACAAATGTTAATGGAACGAGAGGCCGAGCGCGAGCAGGCCATGGGTGGTGGCGAGATCGTCGGCGACGGGCGTCCGCCGCACTGGTAGACAGGCACAGTCTTAGACTTCTTCGACCTCAACCACACCAACCAGACTTTTCAAAGCGCCTTTAATCTGGGGGTTAACCGGAAATTCTGCATGTAAATCAATATCAACCTCGCCTGGCAGAGACGGATCAAGAAGGCACAAGGTGACGGGGCCCCTGCCACCTGATTTGACCTCTTTACGGGCCTGCGCCAAGACCGAGGCAATGAACGAAATACTCTGAGCCTGTTCGACGAAAATTCGCAAACCCGCGCTGCCGGCATCTGCAACAGCGGCATCAATCGGCGCCACTGAGCGGCCAAGTAATTTCAGCTGATCACTTTCCAATGTGGCCTCGACGGTGATCACCACCTTTGCACCCGTCTCAAGATGGACCCGGGCGAGCTCGAGCGTGTCGGAAAACAAAGTCACCTCATAGGCACCGCTGGTATCGCTGAGCTGGGCAAAAGCAAAGCGGTTGCCCTTGGCCGATTTGCGCTCTTGGCGCCCCGCGACAATTCCGGCCATCTTAGCGACCATCGGGCCGCGCTCGGCTTTGGCGCGCACCTCATCCAGCGTCATCACACCCTTGCGCTTTAAGGCGGACATGTAATCATCAAGCGGGTGACCCGACAGGTAAAATCCAACGGCTTTAAACTCTTCGTTCAGGCGCTCGGCAGGCAACCAGTCTGCCATTTGCATCAATCTTGGTTCTGGCAAGTCGTCACCAGCCTCGCCAAACAGCGACACTTGATTAGAATTTTTTTGCTCATGGATCGCTGCCGAGTAATTAACCAGCGCATCCAAGGCATCGAACACCTGTCGGCGATTTTTATTAAGCACGTCGAAAGCGCCGGATCTGGCAAGCATCTCGAGCGGCCTTTTGCCAACCCGTTTCAAATCAACTCGTCTGGCCAGATCAAACAAGGTTACAAACGGCGTCTCACCGCGCCCTTCTGTAACCAGCCGCATGGCCTCAACTCCGACGTTTTTCAACGCACCAAGCGCGTAGACCAAAGCCCCCTGTGACACCGTAAACTGCGGCTGCGAGCGGTTCACACAAGGGGGCGTCCACGCCAGCGCCAATCCTTTGCGCACCTCTTCGAAATAAACCGCCAACTTATCAGTCAGATGGATATCACAATTCATCACTCCGGCCATAAACTCGACCGGGTGGTTGGCCTTGAGCCAAGCGGTTTGGTAGCTGACCACCGCATAAGCCGCTGCGTGCGATTTATTGAAGCCGTAGTTGGCAAATTTTTCAAGCAGATCAAAGACATCACTGGCGGTTTTTTTGTCGACTCCGTTTGCAGCGGCACCTTTTTCAAATTTTGGGCGTTCCGCATCCATCGCCTCTTTGATCTTTTTACCCATCGCGCGGCGCAACAGATCGGCCCCACCGAGCGTATAGCCTGCCATCACCTGCGCAATTTGCATCACCTGTTCTTGATACACAATAATACCTTGGGTTTCTTCCAGGATATAATCGATCAGCGGGTGCACCGATTGACGTTCTTTGAGACCGTTCTTTACCTCGCAATAGGTTGGAATATTCTCCATCGGGCCTGGCCGGTACAAAGCCACTAGCGCCACGATATCTTCGATACAGGTGGGCTTCATGCGCTTGAGCGCATCCATCATCCCCGAACTTTCCACCTGAAACACCGCAACCGTTTTAGCACTGGCATACAGCCGATAGGAGGCCGCGTCATCCAGTGGAATTGCACCAATATCATCCACCGCCCCCTCGGCAGGCTGATAAAGCGTGGCCCCATCGGCGGCGATATGCAACGATCTACCACCAAGTTTGATCAGATCCATCGCATTTTGGATCACTGTGAGCGTTTTCAGGCCCAAAAAATCAAACTTGACCAATCCGGCCTGTTCAACCCATTTCATGTTAAACTGGGTGGCCGGCATATCCGAGCGTGGATCTTGATAGATCGGCACCAACGCATCCAGAGGCCGGTCGGCAATCACCACACCGGCGGCATGGGTGGAAGCGTTGCGCAACAGCCCCTCTACCTGCTGGCCATAGGTTAAAAGTCGGTCCACCACCTCTTCGTTTTTAGCCTCTTCCCGAAGCCGCGGCTCGTCGACAAGCGCCTTTTCGATACTGACTGGTTTAACCCCCTCAACCGGGATCATTTTTGACAGACGATCGACCTGCCCGTAAGGCATTTGCAAAACGCGGCCAATATCGCGCACGGCGGCTTTTGACAACAAGGCACCAAAGGTGATGATCTGACCAACCCGATCCCGCCCGTATTTTTGTTGCACATATTGAATCACCTCTTCGCGGCGATCCATACAGAAATCTATGTCAAAATCTGGCATCGAAACCCGGTCGGGATTCAAAAACCGTTCAAACAGTAAGGAATAGCGCAACGGATCAAGATCGGTCACGGTCAGCGCATATGCCACCAGAGACCCCGCCCCCGAGCCTCGGCCCGGCCCAACGGGAATGCCGTGATCCTTGGCCCATTTGATGAAATCTGCAACGATCAGAAAATACCCGGGAAAGCCCATGGATTCGATGATGCCCAGTTCAAATTCGAGACGTTTATCATAGGCCTCAACACTGTCAGCATGGGGGATCACCGCCAGCCGTGCCTTTAGGCCGTCTTGCGCCTGCCGACGCAGCTCGGCGACCTCATTGTCAGCAAATTTCGGCAGGATCGGATCGCGCCGATAGGCCATGAAAGCACAGCGGCGGGCGATTTCGACGGTATTTTCAACCGCCTCAGGCAGGTCTGCAAACAGCGCAACCATTTCAGCAGGGCTTTTGAAATAATGCTGTGCTGTCAATCTGCGGCGCGCATCCTGCTGATCGACATAGGCCCCGTCGGCGATGCAAATCAATGCATCGTGCGCCTCGTACATTTTAGGATCGGGAAAATACACATCATTAGTGGCGACCACAGGCACGCCGTGATCATAGGCCAGTTCCAAATGACCCCGTTCGATTTGCTGTTCGGCCTCAGTGACCCCACTGTCCGACCGATGGCGTTGTAATTCAACGTACAGACGGTTGCCAAAACTCTGTTTCAAGTCAATTAAAATTGCCTCGGCCGCAGGGCGTTGACCACCTGCCAAAAGCCGGCCCATCGGCCCGTCGGGTCCCCCCGTCAAACAGATCACACCCTCTGCATGGGCGCGCAAATCATGCAGCGTGACGTGCGCAGGCTGTCCGTCGCCGCGCAAATAAAGTTTGCTGTTCAGCAACATCAGGTTCTCATAACCCTGTTCGTTCTGGGCCAAAAGAACCAGCGGCGCGGGGCGCAGCACCTGTGCCCGTCCCGTTTGCGCGGTTTGGCTTTCATCGTAATGCAGATCAACCTGACAGCCGATAATCGGCTGAACGCCTGCCCCGCTGGCGGCCACCGAAAACTCTAACGCGGCAAACATATTATTGCTGTCTGTCAATGCGACGGCAGGCATATCCATACCGGCACATAAACCCGGCAATTTCTTGAGGCGCATTGCACCTTCAAGCAGCGAATATTCGCTGTGCACCCGAAGGTGAATATATGTGACTGAACCGCCCATAAAGCGCAAGCTATCCGACGATTGGCACGACCGAAAGCCCTTCTATTCAATTTCTCAACATCCCGCTCAAAGACCCGAACCCTCCCACCAGTTTTTTTGGTTGATGGAAACTGTTTCGCCGACTAAGGCACAAAAAAACTTGCCAAAAGCTACGATTGCACGCTTTTGTATAGCTTCACACCCATGCGGCAATCGCTTAACTACCGTCGTTTAAACCGCCACACTTTTGGGAACAAAAACCAAAAAGGAGCAATAGGTGACACAAACTCTGCTGAGTTTAGACGGCGTGACCAAAGCCTATCCCGGCGTCGTGGCTAACGACAATGTCGCGCTGCAGATAAGGCATGGCGCTGTACATGCCTTGCTCGGTGAGAACGGTGCGGGAAAATCAACACTAGTGAAAATGATCTATGGCTTGATCAAGCCCGACAGCGGCACAATGACCTTGGTGGGTCATCCTTATGCACCGCCCGAGCCACGCGCCGCCCGCGCTGCCGGAGTCGCAATGGTCTTTCAACATTTTTCACTCTTCAATGCATTGAGCGTGGCTGAAAACATTGCCCTCGGTATGGAGTCCCCCCCCCCACAACGCGATCTGGCCGAGCAAATCAAGACCGTATCAGCAAACTATGGCTTGCCTTTAGACCCCTATAGAACGGTTGGAAATCTGTCGGCTGGTGAACGCCAGCGGGTCGAGATTATTCGCTGCCTGTTGCAAAACCCAAAATTGCTAATCATGGATGAGCCCACCAGCGTGCTCACCCCACAAGAGGTGGAAATTTTATTTACGACTTTAAAAAAGCTCAGCGCGGAAGGCACCGCTATTTTATATATTTCTCACAAATTGGACGAAATTCGCCAAATTTGCGACCAAGCGACAATTTTGCGCCGCGGCAAAAATGTCGGCCATTGCCACCCCGCCGAAACCACGGCGCGTGATCTGGCTGAAATGATGGTTGGCACCAGTTTCACCAGTCCAACACGCCAGTCTCGGGAGATTGGCGATGATATTTTACACCTGAATGATTTGTCACTGCCCGCGCCCAGCGCTTTTGGGACCGCATTGAAACAGATCAATCTCACAGTGAAAGCCGGCGAAATCATCGGCATTGGCGGAGTGGCGGGCAACGGACAGGACGAGTTGCTGTCCGCCCTGTCAGGGGAAGTTAAGACCACTGCCGGCAGCATCGTGTTCAATGGTCAGGCAATCGGCGACCAACCGCCCGGAGCTCGTCGGTCCCTCAGAGTGTTCAGCGCCCCGGAAGAGCGCCTCGGCCACGCCGCGGTGCCAGATATGAGCTTGACCGAAAATACGCTCATCTCAACCACCAACCAAAAAGACATGATACGCAATGGTTTTATAAACTGGCCCAAAGCCCGCGCGTTTGCCGAACAGGTTATAGAAGCC
>Ga0115564_10005286_pt1 | contig 10304 bp, 9 predicted proteins | sample COGITO_mtgs_1105_7_FD_88680 | JGI IMG/M metagenome (GOLD analysis project Ga0115564, IMG submission 88680) | Pelagic marine microbial communities from North Sea - COGITO_mtgs_110523 | ecosystem: Environmental > Aquatic > Marine > Epipelagic | place: Germany:Helgoland, sampling site Kabeltonne... | reverse complement strand
GAGATGCTTTCCTCGCCGCGTAATCCGGCCAATACAATACGGATCTTCTCTTCAGCTGAATAGGTTTGCCGGGTCTTGCGGCGGATGTTCTTGACTACCTTCTCGGCGGCCTCTTTAGATGTTTGTGGCTTATTTGTCATCTCGATCTCCTAATCGATAAGATGAACCAGAAATCCTCCTTTATTCAAATCCTCAGATCTGTCCCACAGGTGCTGACTTCAGACACAGGAAGTTGCTGCCGTCTACTTGGCAGAGGTCTCCAATCGCCTGCGCCCGGGAAGCTATAAGTCAGTCCGCTTTGCCTTAGAGTTGCTGACCTCACATGTGGGGGATCGTAAGCTGGGGGACCTGAACGCCGCGCTGGGCAAGGAGGTCCTAGGGTATGTTGCGCGGCTGTCTCCCAACATCAGGAAGTACAGCCAAGCACAGGGGGCGTCTTTGGCAGAGCTCGCCACCTTGTCGGAGGAGCATGAGGGACTATCCCTGACAGCCCAAACTCAGCGGCGTATCTGGCGACAGTTGCAGCAGTTCTTGGACTGGTGTGTGCGGTCGGGGACCTTGGAGGCAAACCCGTGGGACGGTCTACAGGTGAAGGAAAGGCCTGAGGTGCAGTCACACAGGGTCCTGACTGACGCACAGGTCTCTCTCCTCCTCAATGCAAATGACAGGGTGCTTCACAGCGCCCTTCTTTTTTGTCTGCTGACAGGGATGCGGTCTGGGGAAATGTGTGGGCTGTTGGCGGAGGACATCTCCACCATGGGCAACCTCGGGCGGTTCGTGCATATCCGGCCCAACCACTTGCGGCAGTTGAAGTCGAGGGCGGCAGAGCGGGTGGTGCCGCTGCATCCGGTTCTTGAGCAACTGCTGGATAAGCGTCTGCCAAGCAAGGGGCGGCTCTTTCCCTCCCTGACCGTTGATCGGGTGGTCAAGCGCTATGCCTATCTCAGGTCCGTCCATCGCGATCTGCATGGCACGGTGTTCCACTCCACCCGTAAGTGGTTCATCACCCAGTGTGAGCGTACAGGCGTCCCTGAGCACTTCACCGCCTCCCTCGTCGGCCATCAGTCAGCACGCTCCGAGAACAAGCTCACCTACGGGCTCTACTCGGCTGGCATCAGTGACACCCAAAAGAGGGAGATCATTGACCAGATCAGGTTGCCTCAGGAGGTGCTGCTATGAGCGCCACTCGTATCCCTGACATCGAAGCCTTTGAGGAACGGGCTGCCATTGCGGAATACGATGGGGGGCTGACTAGGCAACAGGCGGAAAGTCTTGCTGCACAAGACCAGGACTTTGCCTCCGCTGGTGCGTATTGGCGGTGGCTGGCTGAGTATGTGAGCAAAAGAGGACTTGGCTAGACCTCAAAAACAACCCCCGTCCGGCTGCCCTTCGCGGATGGTCGGGCGGGGGAATGGGGCGGATACTTTTTTAGGAAGAAGAACGAGCGCCAGTGCGGACCTTCATGAAAATCACAGCGTCCAACTGCTTAGAGCGGTCATCTTGATGACTGGTATTTGGGAACCGAACAGTAAGAGGCTCCAGAGCGATGTGATCTACTTCTTGAATTAGACTTCATAACCAATCCCATTCAAGTGAAGCGACAGTTGATGCCCAACTTCCTGCAAGCTCGAATTGATTACACTTAGAATTTTGAATGCCAAAGGAGTTGGCCAGCTTTGCTGCGCCACCAGATCAAAAATCAAGTAGGATACGGCCGTGATGCCCAGCGCCCAGAAGACAGGAGACCAACTTCGTTTTTTGGCATGCTGAGTGGAAAGGATTATCAGAATAAATATCATCGGTCCTGCCAAGTGCCCGAACCCCAGCAAGAGGACTGCGAGTAGCACGACCGTCATTATGAACTTGGCAGCCGGCCCGCTGATGAACTCATAAATAGTCGGAGCGTTCTCTTGGATCGGTTCACTCTTTTTGCGGTTCATCCAGAGACTGAACATCAAAAGAAAACCCAACGATAGAGCAAAGCAACAGACAATAAGTGGTAAGATCCTTGCAGCATTAGGGAGTGGCAATGCGGCTACTGCGAGAGTAGCGACAAAGACCATGACAGATACAATCAGCCATCCATCGCGAAAATCTGCCTCGGCAGAGCCGTCTATTGCCATCGTCGTTCGCTCTTTGGGCACCCGTAATCGACGCAGCAAGCCGGCGGCGATGATCGCAAAGACAATCAAGACGAAGGGCTGGCTCAACCAGTTCCAGCCCGAGATTTGGTAGGTCAGCACAAAGTATCTTTCAAGACTTGGCCCCAGGACAAAACCCAGCGCGAAAGCAGGCCGCGACCAGCCAGATTTTCGAAACGCTATGCCAAGCAACCCGAAGACCAGCAGTACCATTAGATCGTGCGGTACCTTGTTGGTGCTGAAAGCACCAAGACCGATAAACACTAGACTGACAGGCACGATCAGCGTTGCTGGAATGCTAGCGATCTTGGCAAGCTGCGGTGTCAGGCCCATACAAATTACAGCCCCGATCACGTTGGCAACAGCGACTGCAAGAACCATAGAGACCAAGAGGGGTGCATCATCTCCAAGCATGTTGGGTCCAGCTGTGATGCCATGAATGGCAAACGCGCCAAGCAAAATCGCCATAGGGGCAGATCCAGGGATTCCAAATGCAAGCGTCGGTAGAAGTGCGCCACCCTCTTTTGCATTGTTGGCGCTTTCGGGTCCAATCACACCGCGAATGTTGCCTTTTCCAAAGGCGGGACCAGGCCCGGGATGACGTGCCGCATTGCCATAAGCGATCCACTCAATCACCGTAACGCCAATGCCTGGCACTGCCCCCAGAAGTGTACCCATCGCGCTGGATTTCAGCACCAAACGCCAATGGCGCAGCGCATCGTACATGCCCCTGCGTAGTCCGCCTGGGTCGCTCATATTCGCAGACTGTTGGATTTGTCCGCGTCCAGACAACGCCGCAAGTTCGGACAAGCCAAACAAGCCAAGAAATACAATCGCAGTGGGGACGCCACCCCAAAAATAAAGGCTTCCCATGGTCCAACGTTCAGCGCCTTCATATGGGTCAAGTCCAATGAGCGAGACGAGCACACCCAAGAGCGCTGCCAGCACACCGCGGATCTTGCTTTCACCGGACAGAAGGGCAACCAGCGTGAGACCAAAAATCGTAATGGCCAACAGATCACCGTAGTTCAGTAAGAGTACCAAGGGGCGCATCATGGGAAGCGACAGCGCAAGTACAAGCGCCCCGAACACACCCCCAATCAACGACGCCATATAGGCAGCACCCAAGGCTTGTGCCGCATGGCCCTGCTTTGCCATTTCATGCCCGTCAAGGACAGTCGCCGCCGAACCGACCGTTCCGGGAACGCCCAGTAACACCGCAGGTATTGTATCCGATGTCGTTGTGACCGCGGACATTCCCAGCAAGAGCGCAAGCGCTGAAATAGGATCTAGTGTGTAGGTCAAAGGGATCAGCAGTGTGAGCCCAAATATGCCGCCAAGCCCCGGGATTACCCCAATCACAAGGCCTAAAACGACCCCCAGTAATAGCATCCCGAGGCGTAGCGGCTCTGCAAGTTCAGACAGAGCTTCAATTAACACACCCATAATCGGATGTTCCTATCTACTGAACAAGCGTCCGTGCGAGCTCTTTCACGTCGTCAGGTGCAGACAGGAATCCATCAATGATCGCCTCAACGGTGGCACCATCCGTGATATTGATGAATGCTCTCCTGTCTTCATTCGCCGCGACAAAGTCCGGATCAGTTGCAAGTGCCGAGAATGCAGCGCGCAAGGCATCGACGGCCTCTTCGGTTGTATTGGGCCCGGCTATGACAGGATGATGGACGCTGCCCGACGCAAATACCAATTCCAATGCGGCACGCGTTTCTGCGTCAGGGGCAAAATCAAGCGCGAAATCAATCCCATCCATTTCGCCTTTTGGTTCAAGGGCGATTTCCGCAATCACATTGAGCCGTTCAAGAGCATCACCGCGCACCAGCGTGTTCAAGCCAATTCCACAGCGGACATCAACGTCGCCGCGCTCCATCGCAAGATCGATTTCATTGCCACCTTTAAAGCCGACAACAATCTCAAATTGACCATTCAATGCCGTCTTTATCGCAGAAGGAAAAGTATAGGTTGTGCTGCCACGTCCTGTCGCCCCAACCTTTGCATCAGAAGAGTCCAGAAGTTGCTGCAACGTCTCAATCCCGGAGGATTTATGCGCGACACAGTAGGATGCCGCATTGGAAAGGCTCGCGATGTAATGCACTTTTTGCGGATCAAAGTCCGTTGACTCTGGATCAAAGATTGGTGACAGCGCCAAAGCAGAACTGATCGTCGCGATGCTGGTTCCATCCGTTGCGTCTTCAAACATCATGGTCTTTGCAAGTGTCAGGCTGCCCGCACCAGGCGCATTCTCGACGATGATACCCGTACCTTCTGCAAGATACGCAGGCAGAAATTCTGCCACTAGGCGCGCGTTGATGTCATAAGAGCCGCCAGCAGAGTACCCTACCCGAAACGAAACGGTTTCATCTGCAGCAGCGGCACCTGCAGTAACTGCCAAAGCCGTAACCATCGCAAGAACGATCTTCATTTAAACTAATTCCCTTACATTTTTAGTCTTCGCGTGCATCATGCTTACGGCGCGTCACTGGCGTCAAGGAATAAATCCCGGAGAGCTTGCCGATCCACTTTGCCTGCATCATTTACCGGTATTCTGTCGACAAGGCCAATCTGCAAGACATACGACTGACCAAGAATGCTGTGCATGAATTGGGCGAATTCCTGAATGTTGAAGTCTTCGCGGGCCTCAACGGCAATGCCCACATTGTCAGTACCCATCTTGGCAGGCACACCAAAGGCAACGATCGTCGCATTTGGATCGCATCGAGCCGCTATGCTTTCAAACCAGCTGGGCGAGCGCTTTGCACCACCAATATTCAATAGCTCTGACACACGCCCTGTCAGGCAAAGCGTATTATCAGACAGCATATGGCCCAAATCGCCCGTCTTGACCCACCCATCTGCATCGCAGAGGGGCTCGCATGATGGATAATCGAGAACCTGTATCTCTCGCGGTACATTCACCACAATTTCACCGCCCACGCTTGGATCTATCTGGCTCCCGTCTGCGGCCAAAAACTTGATCTTCATGTCGTCATAGATATTGCCGACAACACCTGGTGTCTGGGCCAACTCGGCCACGCGGAACTTCGAAATTGACCCGGTTTCGCCACTTCCATAGCTGTTGTAGACAGGGCACCCAAAAAGACTCTCAGCCTCTATCGCTGCTTGAGGCGAAAGTGACCCGCCACCCACAGTCACTTGCTGCAGAGTCGTAGGGAGTTGATCGGTGGTGCGTGCGGCTTCAATTAGCTGTTTGAAATTGTAAGGTGACAAGAAGGCATCTGTTGCGGCGTGCCTTTGAAGTAATCGAAGGTTCTCGGTCTGGTCACGGCGGGGCTGAATGATCGGCACTCCGTTCAAGATTGCCCGACTGGCCTGATTGAAGCCCGGCGATGAAGACGGCCTGTACCCTATCAACGATGGACCACTTTTTTGTGCCGCGATGGTCATTCGCTCGCAGCAACCTTGCAAGCAGAACATCCTCGTTCAAGAGGCGCAACTTTGGAGTACCCGTGGTGCCAGAGGTGGACTTGATCATGTGCCCACTGCCATTTATCGGGAATTCGCAGCCGGGTAATTTGATCCACGTTCTATCGATATAGATATCACGATTAATCTGTGCGCTGGATGTCTCCTGCTGCTCGCTGATCGACCACTGCGCATCAATCCCCAGTGAATTCTCCAGGTAAGACCGCGTTCCTTCGATCAGATGCGCCCCGATGCGCAAGAGTGCCAATCGCAATATAAAACCCGCGGTTGGGTCTGCAACATTGACTGCGACAACCTGCTTGGGGCGAACACCATGAGCGGTCGCATTCTCTGCAAAGGCCATAATCATGGAAAGCAGGCTCTTGAACAGGATCGCTTCGCCCGTAACATCATAAATGGCGACGCGATCTGCGTGAGCCAAACAGCTGTTTTCAATGCTTTTGGACAGACCTGGCTGCAATTGATCATTTTCTCCTAGGTCACGCATGCTATGGGTAGAATGTAGGCTTGCTCGTCCGTTGAAGGCAACGGACAACGGCCAATAAACGTTGGGAGACCGCCAAAGATGAGCATCATTTCCGCTTTTGCGAAGGTAGCAGCTGAACAGCCACAGACCATCGCAATGATCACCGAACGCAGTCAGTTGACCTATCAGGACATTCTGGACCTCGTGCACCTGATAGACATGGAGCTTGCGACCCGTGGCGTGCGACCGGAGCAAACACTTGTTCTGGACACGGCCCGGGGTGAATTCACGATGGCCTTCACTCTGCTCCTAAGTCTGCGCGGCTATCGGGTTGCCTTTACATCGGTCAAACAAGCACAGCTTGGCGGTCTCGCATTCGATCGGGCCATCGTCACCGAAGCGACCGATCTCATCGATCAATCGAAGCAAATCGTTATTGAAAACAGCTGGTTTCGTACTCTGGGAACGCTGGCAACACCCGATTATTCGACCCATACGATGATAGACGGTGGCGGCATATTCATTACACAGACATCCGGTTCCACAGGTATGCCAAAATATGTGATCGGCGGTGAGGCCGAACGGCTAAAAACAGTCAATGTCAGTGCCGGTTTCGTCAATCTCTCTATGAAGGGTCGACGCTTTACGACGACATTGGCGCCGAACACAGGTTGGGCAGTCAGCGCAGCCCTGTCTGTGCTGCTTTCAGGGGGAAGTGTCGTCCTGGTCGCAAGCGATCGTGAGAAGATCTTGTCCTTTATCGACCTCTATCGCGTTGACGCGTTGGCAACAACTCCGGCGATCTTATCGCAAATGCTGAAGTTGCCTGATGCAAAGCACTTCATTGCCTCACTTCGGGATATCCGTATTGGCGGCGCACTTGCGGTAGAGCAACTCATCCAACAAGTTGCAGAGCTGAGCGATGCAACTCTTCACATCGGCTATGGTGCTTCTGAGATCGGTATGATGCTCGGGTATCGTCATAACCCAGAAAACCACCGGCCTTCGGGGTATTTGGGCCATCCAGTGCGTGATGATCTCGAGATTGGGTTTTACGATGATACAGGGCGCTTGATGCCGGACGCGGATGAGGGTTTGGTTGGATTTCGCTTCACTGACCCCCGCATGCAGCGTCAGTATTTGAATGAGAACGACAATGATGTTGCGGGGCTAAAGCAAGGAGTCTTCTTTCCAGGCGACGTTCTAAAACGCACTGCGGACGGTTATCAATACGTGGATCGCCTGAAGAATATTGTCAACTTTGGTGGCAACAAATACTCAATCGAGCGGGTAACGGAATACCTGTCTGAACAGTTTAAAGGCGCGCAATTTGTTGCGTTTGTCGATCGCAACGAACATGGGCTTGAACAGCTTTTACTGGTTCAAAGTGGCGGCGAAACCATTGATCGCCATGAAGCAGAGACCGCCCTGAAAACATCCTTCGCTGGAGTTGCAATTGCGGCGGTGAAGTCAGTAAAGAGTTTTCCGGTCAATCCGCAAACTGGCAAAGTTGCCGCTGCGGCCCTTCGCAAGCTGTTCAGCGAAGACCGATAGCACAAAAAATAGAGGCTTGTCGCGAGAACAGCCTCTATCAATTTTCTATATCCACGCTGCTTAGAACCGCATTCCAACACGCAACGACGCGGTGTCGATTTGGTTTGAAGGGACATACTGTCCAACCTCATCTGTATACCGCATGAAACGACGGGTTACATCTGCGCCTACAAAATATCTATCGGCAATGACATAATCCAAGCCGAGACCAACATGTGCACCGCTGGCGATTTCGTTCCCGTCCCAGTAGCCAAAGTCCGTCTCGACACCAACAAAACTTACGCCAGCCTTGCCGTATACGAGAACATCGCCAAATACCTTGCCAGCCCGACCACTGATATCAATAAGATTATTGAAGGTGTAATCATATGCAGAAGGTTCAATTGTGATGTCTGATCCCACATAGGCGAGCTCAACACCAAGCACCATATCGCCAACGGACAGGTTATATCCGGTAAACAGACCGGCAGATCCGCCTTCAAAGTTGTAATCGGCAAACTCCAAACCGTAATCACCGCCGATGTCAGCATAAGAAATGCCGCCATAGAAGCCGTCGAGTGATTGTGCCTGTGCGCCGGACGCTGCTATGCCTCCTGCAACCGCAGTGGCACCGCTTACAAGCACCATATCTAAAACTTTTGACTTGGCCATTTGGTTTCCAGACTTTCGCTTTTGTAGTTTTTCAAGGCCAACATAGCGGATTTTCGCTCACTTCTCAACACAAATATGTGAGGCTGACTATTACGGTCACATCTTCAATTCTTGGCGTGTACGTCTTCGACTCTCCACAATTTCTGCGCAAGCGCGTCGATCTGCTTTGCCATTTGCATTCCGTGGCAGAGTTTCAGCAAACAAAAAACGCTCAGGCACTGCAGCAACCCCGCCTAGTCTCATTAAGGCAATGCGGGCATTCGAAAGCACTTCGTCGGTCGCATAACCAGGATAGAGTTTCAAAAAGCATCGCAGACTGTCAGGTCTGTCACGTTCCGGCATGACAAAGCAGATTGCGTCAGCAATTCCCGGAACTGACAGAAGAACAAAATCCATACTGGCGGCATTCAGCTTGACGCCACCGAGATTGAACTGATCGTTGATCCGACCGACAACCTCAAAATTGCCATCGTCAAGCCATCGCGCCAGATCGCCCGGATAAAACCAACCTTGCCGAAAGGCATCGGCGTTTGCCGTCGGTGTATCGAGATAACCATCAGCCAGATAATCGTTCCGCAAGCGCACACGTCCGATTTGACCGGTCTCGACGGGATTATCTTCGGCATCAACAAGTTCTAGCGCCCCTCCGCGCAGTTTCGTTGTCTTCACAACCGTGCCATCAGGGTCGAGCGTGTGAATTACTGACAGGCAGTTGAACCCTTCCGTGGATCCATAGCCATTCGTTACCATTTCGAATGAATTCAACAGATGTCTGATCATCAGCTTCTCGCCAGTTGCTCCGGACAAATGGACCCGAGGCAACTTTTGCGAAAGCACGCGATCCGCCATGATTGCCCGAACCTGCGCGGTTGAGCCAAAGACAAAATCAACTTTGCGACGTTCCCAGACACCCGGGTCACGACTGGCCACAATTTCTGCTCCATGTACCAATGCAGCGATATAGCGCGACAAGAGAGCTGGTGCGCTGGACGGGAACAATCCGCTGACCTTCATATCGGGGCGGGGAAAGTAGGCAATATTCTCTGCGGTCCGCCGGCTGATAGTCCGATAGCTAAGTGCGACCAGTTTGGGCGTGCCGGTGGTGCCCGATGTTTTCGAAAGCATCAAAATGTCGTTTTCAGATTGGCAACCAGGAAAGCGCGGAGGTTCATTCACATTGGTCCCAGCAGGTGGGCGCGCCCAGCTTGCATCGACCAGCACCGCCCTGTCGTGCCGTTTGGCTGGGTCGGGCTCGGTATCTAGAAGAAGGTCAACTTTGGCTTTGGACATTAGAGTAGGCGACGGATCAACGAACACCCATCGGGCACCTAGGAGTGCAACGGAGAAAATACTTGATAACACCGCCACAGGATCATCAGATTTGAACGCCACCGTCTTTCCGGGCGATATGCCATGCCGTCGCATGTGGCTGGCCATTGATATGACGATTGAAGCAAATTGGGCACAGGTAAGGCTTTCGCCTTCTGTATCGTAGCTGAAAGCAATAGAGTTTGGGCGCTCGGCTGCCTTTTCCAGGAATACAGCTCCGACATTGTGACCTTGCCCTTTATCCATAATGATAGTCTCACGCATTCCCCGTTGTACGAACACTCATCCAAAGGAAGCTATCCGAAGTCAATAAGGCTGTGAGAAACGGCAACGCTCGGAACGAGCGCCTCGGCGATACATCAAGCGCGTCTTGGCGAGGAATAGTTGGCGCCGATGTTTCTCTGCAAGCATCTTCCCGCTAAGCAGACTATCATGTCTTTCGCCATGAAAGCCTTTTTCTAGGTACTGCTACTCGCAGCCAGACACTATTTTCATAAACTGAAGCCTAGATAGGGACCACTTCTGGGACCATTCTCGATGAATTATCATGACGTAAGTATCTATTATTACATGGATATCCAAGATGATAGGTTGCCTCTCCTGGGCACCACCAACCCCCCGATAAGTTGAAGAAAACCAAGAAAAACTTGGCTCTTGGCGTTTTGTGGGACCATTTTCGGGACCGCTTTTAGGACCACTTT
>Ga0115564_10005280_pt1 | contig 10317 bp, 4 predicted proteins | sample COGITO_mtgs_1105_7_FD_88680 | JGI IMG/M metagenome (GOLD analysis project Ga0115564, IMG submission 88680) | Pelagic marine microbial communities from North Sea - COGITO_mtgs_110523 | ecosystem: Environmental > Aquatic > Marine > Epipelagic | place: Germany:Helgoland, sampling site Kabeltonne... | reverse complement strand
GCCCTACACCAGGAAATGGGAAGCTTCCTGTTACTGGTTCATGCGTGTAGTTAAAGTCAATCAATAAGGCTTTACCATGACCTGTTTCTATAAAACAGTTTGCGTGGCCATCAAAACCTTCTTTCAATTTCACTCCGTTGATGTAATTAAGAACATTCTCTAGTAAAACTTCTCCTTCAAAGTGAGCTACAGAACCGGCTTTAGATGCAGGGATATTTGTGGCATCGCCAATGGCGAAGATGTTTTCTTTGACCTTAGTTTGCAATGTAGCTCTGTCTGTTGGGATGTAGTTTAACTCATCTCCAATTCCAGATCTTTCCATTAAGGCACTGCCTTTGTTCGTTGGAACTGTAACAAGAATGTCATAAGACACTTCCTTGCCGGCATAATCTGTAATGGTCTTGGCTTCACCATCCACAGACATAAGGTTGAAGTCGGGTATGATTTCAATATTCTTCTCTTTAAGCAGATTATCCAACTTCTCTGTTGCTTTAGGCTTTGTAAATGCACCACTCATAGGAGTAGCAAAAACAATTTCAACCTTATCTCTCATTCCTTTTTGTTCAAAGAATGCATCTGCAAGAAATGTAAATTCAAGTGGAGCTACGGGACATTTGATAGGCATCTCTGCGATATTGATAACCAATTTTCCACCTTCCCAATCTTTAAGCTTTTTCGCAAGCGCAGCTGCACCTTCTAATGTATAGAAAGCAAATACATCTTTATACCAGTGTGGCCCCATCATACCTTCTGTTTCCTCAGGAGCAATATCCGTTCCTGTGGCAACAATTAGAATATCATAATTATATTCTTCACCGGATACCATGACAACTTTATCCTTGTCAGGATAGATTTTGTCTATTGCTCCAAGCTTTAAGTTCACTCCATCTGGAATAAATCTTTCAATTGGTTTAACGATGTCTTCAGGTTCGTAAACTCCAAACGGAACGAACAAATACCCTGGTTGGTAATGGTGATCGTCCAATCATCTTTAAGTGCTCTTCGGAGATGATTACTCATCATCGTTCCAGCCGTTCCAGCACCTAGTATTACTATATTCTTAGTCATGATTACTTTTTGTTGAGCTTTTAATCACAGATCGAAAGTAATTCGATCAAACACTTCTAAACATGACGTTGGTCAGTGTCAAAATTGATAGTATCTCCGTGATATTTGTTACATAGCTTGATGCATCAGCAGTAACCTTATAGTTACATTTGAGTCGTGTTTTTTATCTATGAATAGAATACTAAATATTTTTCTTCCGAATGGATTAATTGAAGGTGTGGAAACACGTTCGCACAAGAACTTGATCCTGCTGATTATTCTTTTCATTGCTGCTATAATAAGGTTGTGGCACTGGCCCGAAATGCAGTTTCATCATGATGAGTTAAGTGCTTTGATGCGCACTCGTTTTCAATCATTCGATGAGCTTATTATGAATGGTGTTTGGGTAGATGGTCATCCGGCTTTTACGCAAGTTTTCCTGTGGGTTTGGACTGCCTTATTAGGATATAATCCAATGCTCGTCAAACTTCCGTTCATTCTTGCTGGAGTTGTTTCCGTTTACCTTGTATATTATATTGCTAAACAGCTCTTTAACTACAAAAGCGCCTTTGTTTCAGGAGCGTTAATGGCGGTGTTGCAATACTCAGTTGTATACTCACAATGGGCGAGACCTTATGCTTTTGGTTTGTTATTTATGCTTTCGGCATTTTACTTCTTACTTAAGTATTCCTATGAAAACCGAAAAATTAGCTTGCTTGGGTTTTCAGTTATGGCAGCACTCACGGCATATACTCACTATTTTGCTTTACTTCAGGTAATTGTTCTTTCGGGATTGTGGTTTCTATTCAGACTGAATAGAGATCAGAGGATTTGGTTTCTTGCCGCCTCATTATTGGCTTTTACCTTTTGGCTTCCTCATTTACACGTGACTTTGCATCACCTTTCACTCGGTGGTATTGGGGATTGGCTTAAAGCCCCAAAGCCAGATTATTGGATGAATCTATTGGGTTTTTCCTTTCATTATTCGTGGTTTCTTATTCTTCCCTTCATCCTGGCTTTCGCAGCGTTTGTTTTAAGGGGTAGGTTCATTCGGAGTGTTCTACTCAGTCAGTTTTTACTGCTGGGAAGTTGGATAATACCTTATTTGATTGCTTATTTCTATTCTACAGAAGTAAGTGCCTTGATGCATTTTGGTACCATGCTTTTTACGTTTCCTGTTTTGGTTTTATTTGCTGGATCTCTTTTTGAGTCATTTGACAAATCAGTGGCAAAAATCGTAATGCTATTCACTTTAGTTTTTGGTATAAAAACCTTAGCAGAACGAGAGCATTTCCGACTCAATATTAAAACTGAATTTCAGGAGCCTATCAAGAAATATCATGCTTTGAAAGCTCGTGATTTTGATCTCACTGCGCTATTTGACTTGCGAGGCGATGCCGTTGCTTTTCTGGATCAAAATTCTATTGAGGATATGGGCGAAGTTGAATTGGTTCAGCCTTTGGTTGATTCAGGCGAATTGGCAGCGTACCTCAATGATTTAAAAGCTAAAAACGTTTTACTCGTTACGCAAGTTGGGTCCGCAAAAGAAGTTTTCTCAACCGTTGTAGCTTATTTTCCGGAGGTATTGGAGCTTTATTCATATCAGTCGGCTACTGCCTACTTGTTAACCAAGTCAAACCAATCAAACCATTTGAATAAAATATCACTGAATTCTTTAGCGGGGAAGGAATATGGAGAATCTGTCTTCTATAGCCCTTCAGATTCAGTTGGAAATGATAATCTGTCTTTCAGGATTCAGTGGGCTGGTGGGTTAGAAAATAGTGCGCTTTTGGTTGTTGATTGGAAGTCGAATCATGGCGAATCCTTATGGCAGGCCTCAGAATTGAATGCGTTCATTACTGAAAATGCATTTCAAATAGCATCGATGGGGTTTGATTTGAGAGACATGCCAGACTTTGAATTTGGAGGTAAGTTTTCAGTGTATGTTTGGAATAGAGATCTTGACTCGATTGAGGTATTGGAGCCAGAAATTGAGCAATTTCGATCAAATCGATTACGGTATGGATTGTTCAAAAGAATAAAAAATTGAATTCTTTGACACTTATCGGTGCTATTCGATTAAATCCTTGCTTTATTTGTTAGATAATTAATAAGCCATGAAGACTCAACTAATTTTCATCCTCGCGCTCTTTATAGGAACCAATGTGTTTTCTCAAACGATGTTTTTAGATTATACGGAACGCACCAAAGAAAATACTGGAACTATTCATTTTGTTGAATCAAAACTTCCAATTGAGAAAGAGGACTTCACAGATATTAGCGCAGCTAAAGTGAAGCTGATTAGAACCATTGAGAATTACAGAGCAGATGGCTACACAGTTAGAGCTACCTCAGTAACAACTCATACTCATAAAAGAAGCCTGCATTATCATTACCAGTATATTCTTCAGAAAACCACCCATTTGGATAGTTTTATAAATGAATTGGATGACGCTGAGGCCCCAGTGCAAATGCGCAAAAAGAAACAAGGAAAGCAGACACAACAGCAGCCTCTCAAGCCAGTGTCTCCGCAGCCAGAGAAGGTTGATATGTAATGATATTTAATGGCCCTGAATTTCATTTTTCAGAGCACTTTCTCTGCTTTATCTTACCATGATTTTCTGAGATAACTCTAATTCGTTCTGAGAAACTCTAATTATATAAGTTCCGCTTGATAGGCTTGCTGTATTGATTTTAAAAGGTTTATTTTTTATAAAGTCAACTCTTTTAGAATAAACAGTAGTTCCCTTCGCATCGAGCATTTGAAGGGATATGACACCATTCGTAAATGCATTTGACTCCACATTGACAAAATCAGAGGCAGGGTTTGGATATATTCTTAGTTGAGAAGTTTCTTTTGTTGCATTTGTGACGGATGTAATGTTCCAATTATTTGGAATAATGCCTGTATACATTCCTGAGCCATGAGTTGCCGCTGCAAGTAGTTGATCTTCATCTCGACTGTCGAGCATCATAACGACCGTATTTCCAATTTCTTCCTTTGCAACCTGCACCCACTTTGTTGAGTCGCTTTGTCGGTCGGTGCCAAGGGCCAAGCTTCTCGTGGCGAATAATCCTACGCTAGTCCCAACAAAATAGACCTTACCACCGGATACGTTCATTATACGTGCCCAACGGATTGAGGGTGCCGTTCCTACGTTATACAAATCATCTGGAAAACCTTCTGGAGCGTGCTCAGATTCGAGGTTGCCACCTGCTCTATACCATGTGGTTCCTCCATCTTCTGTAAAGTGTATACTATGAACATTATAATTACTGAATACTGCTATGGCATGATCTCCATTTTCAGGATCTACTGCAATGCAATTAAGATTACCAGAAGCATTCAGGAAATTCGAGACATTCACAAATGTTGGGGAAAGGGTATTCGCATTGTCTACTCGATAGCAATTGCCAGATGCTGTACCCACATAAACTCTGTGCGAAGGGTTAGACGTTGATACCCCAACGGCACTTCCGCTTCCACCCAAGGTAAAGGGAGATTGTCTCCAACCAGTGCTTATGGAGTCAGTTCCGTTGTCTATTGGTAATTCATCTACCATGTCATTGGTCCAAAGTCTGCTCCTCAATGGGAGGTATACAATGCCGTTGTCAGATGGATCCATCGACCAGGGATGAATAAAGTAATAGTTACTTCCTCCAATCGGGTCGAAACGTTTCCATCCTGTTCTATTGCCATTGGCATCCAGTTGAATCTTGAACATGCGCCCAAGTTGAATGGAGGTAAGGTGCATCGTTCCACCATCCGCTATAGCTGTAAAGGCACCATCATAACTCCACGGAAATTTCCAGTTAAAAGGATCAGCAGAGTTGGTGTAAAAAGTTCCATTGTCTTGCAATCCACCCATCAATTCATTGCTGCCTGATGTTCCGTGATCCAATGACACGGAGTAAAACTGCGTGGTGTTGTATCCATTATTCAAAGATTCCCAAACCACTGGTGTTGCAGTAATATCAGAGGTTCGTTGGACGCCACCGTCATTGGCCGAAAACATGATGTTGGGATTAGTAGGCGAGAAGAATACCTTATGTTGATCTGGGTGATGGTTCTGATAGATTTGAAAATCAGGAAGATCTGTGGTTTCCTCATAACCACCAATAAAAGTCGTGCTCGTGCTATCGGCAAAAGCGCTGGTTGATCTGAATAAATTAGTTCCTCCAATGATTACAGTGTTTTCATCATTTGGTAACACGGCTACCAGCATGTTGTATCCACCTTGTAGGTTTAAATCATCAAATTTGAAAGGCCCACTAGGCAGATTTACCGATCTATCTTCCCAAAATCCACCCACTCCAGTTCCGTCACCGATGATGTAGCTGTATTTCCAAAAGCTAATCCATTCTACATCGCCTCTGAAATTTTCAAATCGTTTTCCATCTCCGGGAGACTCAGCCATGAAATAGACTTCTGCCTCATCACTCGGGTTGATTCCCATAACCACTCGGTTGTATGCGTTTGGAAAGCTAGGAGGCGTGATGTTTGTCCAGTCGATTCCGTTTATACTTCGAAAGATTCCACGTGTTGCTCCATCAGAACTAAGTGTGGCATAGAACACACCGTCAGAAGTCACAACAATGTCTGAGTAATATGCTTCCGCCCCCGTTCCACCTAATGATTCTGCCCATGATACTCCACCATCTTCACTCCGCATTATACTGCCCGAGAGAGCGGTCATTACAACATCATTTGGTGAAGTCGGATCAAGCGCGATCCTCCAAATACGATCCCAGGAATCAACCTTTTGTGGGGTTTGAGTTTGTGTGCTTTCTAATGAAAACCAAGTTTCACCGTTGTCCTCTGATTTTAGTATTCCATTTCCAACATATCGTGCCGCGCTTCCTTGACTCGCGCTGTTGTAACTTTCACCTGATCCAGCATGCCAAGTTCCTGTTTTTCCCTCTCTCGTATCTTGAACCAAGCATGAAATTCCCCAGGTTTGGTCGTTTGCTGTTTTCTTTTCCCAAGTTGCACCTTGGTCTACAGATTTATAAATATGACCTGAAATCGAACCGGCTATAAGTATGCTATCATTATTAATGTCAACGCCTGCACCTCTTGTTCTTCCTCCAAAATTAAATGGGCCTCGTGCTTGGAAATCATAATATTCTCCTCTGCTCGATTGAGATTCTAACGCTGGTAATTTGCTGGCAAAAGCCAACTCTTGCGCTCTACTTACTGGAATTAGACCAGTTTCAGGGTCTTCTAAAAGTCGGTGTTCCCATGCATCTCTGAGCTGTGGGTTCATCATGCCTTCAGAATTCTCGCTACCATCTGTGTTGTTTTGGAATAAGAAGTAGCCGCTAATGGCAATTATAAATGCAGTTGATAGGAGTAGAATTGACTTGTTCATTCATCGAATATAAGATGCACTAAGGTTAAATCGGTTAAAACGTCAGATGCAGTGATGCGCTTCGTTCATACCAGGTTGTCGATGAAGCCTTAGGATTGAAAATACACTTTAGTCTAAATCAGATAAAAGTCATCCTTTTCCGCCTTTACAATACTTATTTTCGTTCTCCCAAATCACATTGGTTATGCAACAAGAAAAGCCTTACACTCCCAAGAATAAGATCCGCATTGTTACTGCAGCTTCGCTGTTTGATGGCCATGATGCTGCGATCAATATCATGCGAAGAATTATTCAAAGCACAGGTGCTGAGGTAATTCATCTGGGTCATGATAGAAGTGTTGAGGAAGTGGTGAATTGTGCTATTCAAGAAGATGCTCAAGCCATTGCAATGACGAGCTATCAAGGTGGGCATGTGGAGTATTTCAAATACATGTATGATCTATTGAAGGAAAAAGGAGCCAGTCACATCAAGATTTTTGGTGGAGGCGGAGGAACCATTCTTCCTGAAGAGATCAAGGAATTACATAAGTATGGTATTACTCGTTTGTATCATCCTGACGATGGAAGGTCAATGGGACTCCAAGGCATGATCAACGATATGTTGAAGCAAGCTGATTTCCCAACAGGAATGACGTTGAATGGCGAAGTTGTTCATTTAAGTACGAAAGATCGAGGCTCAATTGCTCGATTGATTTCAGCTGCTGAGAATAACCCTGAAGGTTCTAAAGAAGAGATGGCCAAGGTGCATGCGATGGCTGATAAGAACAATGTGCCGATTCTCGGAATCACTGGAACGGGTGGATCGGGAAAGAGCTCTTTGGTTGACGAATTAGTACGCAGGTTTTTGGTTGATTTTCCTGATAAAACATTAGGAATTGTAAGTGTAGATCCATCGAAGAAGAAAACGGGCGGTGCATTACTTGGAGATAGAATCCGAATGAATGCGATACGAAATGACCGTGTTTACATGCGCTCATTGGCGACTCGCCAGAGCAATTTGGCTTTAAGCAAGCATGTGAGAGAAGCCCTTTCGATTTTGAAGGCGGCAAAGTTTGACCTGATCATATTAGAAACTTCAGGAATCGGACAAAGTGATACCGAAATCTTAGATCACAGCGATGCCAGTTTGTATGTGATGACTCCTGAGTTTGGAGCAGCCACGCAATTGGAGAAAATTGACATGCTTGATTTTGCGGACATCGTAGCGTTAAACAAGTTTGATAAACGCGGTGCACTGGATGCGGTGCGCGATGTGAAAAAGCAATATAAGCGCAACCATAATTTGTGGGATACGCCAGACGATGAGATTCCAGTTTATGGAACCATCGCAAGTCAATTCAACGATCCAGGAATGAATACGCTGTATAAGCGCATCATGGATTTGATGGTGACTAAAGCTGGTGCGACAGGACTCAAGTCTATATTCGAAATAACGGATGAGATGAGCGAGAAAATTTTCATCATTCCGCCGGCAAGAACGCGCTATTTGAGTGAGATTGCCGAGAACAATCGTGCTTACGATAAATGGGAAGCGGAGCAAAGTAAAATTGCCGATTCGTTGTATGCGATTTCTAGAACGATTGAAGAGATTAAAGAGAGCAGTGGAAGCGCTGATCTGGTTTCAGCTTTAGAAGAAAAGTTTAAGCAAGTCAAAAAGGATTTAGATCCGCACAACTGGGATTCTATCCAAGAATTCTCAGCAGAAATGCAACGATACAAGGATGAGTTTTACTCATTCAAAGTACGAGATAAAGAGATTAAGATTGCCACACATTCTGTGTCGTTGAGTCAGTCACAAATTCCAAAAATTGCGACACCTAAGTACAGAAGTTGGGGCGATATTTTGAGATGGACATTGCAAGAGAATGTGCCAGGCAAATTCCCATACACGGCTGGATTGTTCCCTTTCAAAAGAGAAGGTGAAGATCCTACAAGAATGTTTGCTGGAGAGGGTGGACCTGAGCGCACGAACAGACGGTTTCACTATGTGAGTTTGGGTATGCCAGCGAAGCGATTGAGTACAGCTTTTGACTCGGTTACGTTGTATGGTAATGATCCAGATCACAGACCAGATATTTATGGTAAAGTTGGAAACTCAGGAGTGAGCATTTGCTGTTTGGATGACGCCAAGAAATTGTATTCAGGATTTGATCTTTCTGATTCTAAGACATCCGTTTCGATGACCATTAATGGTCCAGCGCCAATGCTGCTTGGGTTTTTCATGAATGCTGCCATCGATCAAGCATGTGAGAAGTACATCGTTGCAAATAAACTCGAGAAAAAAGTTGAAGCGAAGCTCAAAGAAATATGGGAAGACCGCGGCTTGGAGCGACCAAAATACCAAGGTGAATTGCCTGAAGGTAATGACGGACTTGGCTTGATGTTGTTGGGTGTTACGGGTGATTTGGTTCTTGAGAAAGATGCTTACGAGAAAATCAAGAAAGAGACCATGAGCGTTGTTCGTGGAACCGTTCAGGCAGACATCTTGAAAGAAGATCAAGCGCAAAACACCTGTATTTTCAGCACAGAATTTGCCCTTCGTTTGATGGGCGATGTGCAGGAGAGTTTCATCAACCATGCGGTGCGTAACTTCTATTCAGTTTCCATCAGTGGATACCACATTGCTGAGGCTGGAGCGAATCCGATTACACAGCTGGCGTTCACGCTGTCGAATGGATTTACATACGTTGAATACTACCTCAGCCGAGGAATGGACATCAATGATTTCGGTCCAAACTTGAGCTTCTTCTTCAGCAACGGTATTGATCCAGAATACGCAGTGATTGGTCGTGTAGCACGAAGAATTTGGGCAAAGGCTTTAGCTAAGAAATACGGAGCAAATCCACGAGCTCAAATGCTGAAATACCACATTCAAACCAGTGGACGAAGCTTGCACGCACAAGAGATTGACTTCAATGATATCCGCACCACATTGCAGGCTTTGTATGCAATTTACGACAACTGTAATTCATTGCATACCAATGCTTATGACGAAGCAATAACAACACCTACGGAAGAAAGTGTCCGCAGGGCAATGGCCATTCAGTTGATCATCAATCGAGAGCTTGGTCTTGCCAAGAATGAGAATCCGCTGCAAGGTTCATTTATCATTGAAGAATTGACTGAGTTGGTAGAAGAAGCTGTATTGCTTGAGTTCGATCGCATTACAGAGCGCGGAGGCGTGTTAGGAGCGATGGAAACCATGTATCAACGCAGCAAAATTCAAGAAGAAAGCTTGTACTACGAAACCTTGAAGCATACAGGTGAATTTCCAATTATTGGGGTGAATACTTTCTTGAGTTCAAGCGGCAGCCCAACGGTGCTTCCAAGAGAAGTGATCCGCGCTACTGAAGAAGAAAAGCAATACCAAATAGCCATGAAGAAACGCTTGCAAGAAGCCTATGGTGATAAGCAAGAAGATCTATTGCGTAACCTTCAATTGGCAGCCATCAACAACCGCAACATGTTTGAAGAATTGATGGAAGTGTGCAAGTATTCTTCGTTAGGCCAGGTTACCGATTCATTGTTTGAAGTTGGTGGCCAGTACAGGAGAAATATGTAGTAGAAAGCTTTTACTGAAGATTCAGAGCCTTGTCCTTTTCAAAATACTTTTGGTATTCGTTCAAGGTAGTGGCTTGTCGAAGGGTACGTGGCCAAAATAGGCGTAACATTCAGATGAAGGGGAAAGTCAGCGAGTCTTAAAGCCGGAAGTCACACTCTTTTTTTAGCCCGTATACTTTGAATATGACTGGTCGAATTCGACTGAAAAGAGGAACATGAATACTCATCTTTTTAAATACATGATAACCCTAGAATACACTAAATATGAGCCAAGCATGGCGCGAGCTTTGGGCCAGAAACGCTAGTCTGAGTTTTGCTGTATTAGCTCGACTCTTCG
>Ga0115564_10005271_pt1 | contig 10329 bp, 10 predicted proteins | sample COGITO_mtgs_1105_7_FD_88680 | JGI IMG/M metagenome (GOLD analysis project Ga0115564, IMG submission 88680) | Pelagic marine microbial communities from North Sea - COGITO_mtgs_110523 | ecosystem: Environmental > Aquatic > Marine > Epipelagic | place: Germany:Helgoland, sampling site Kabeltonne... | reverse complement strand
GGAGGTTATCAATACTGATTATGGCAGCTGTCAGACGAATGAGAACTCGCATCGGATTGCTGGGGTAGCCTGAATCTATGCGCTCAATAGTTGGCGCCACTCAGCGAGAGCGGCGGCGCGGTTCAGCTTGAAATTAGTGTGTGAATAGAGATGACCATCCAAACAAAATTACCCCCGAATGAATTTACAACGCTAATACTAAAGGCCCGTGGTCCGAGGCGCGGGGCTCCAAGATTGAGGGGGCGCACGGCTCGAGGCATGCAATGATTGCACTTTAATCAAAGTTATAAAAACCTGCATCAAATGGCAGAGAGATAGCTTCTTTGCCAGGACCAGTGATTACAAGTTCATCAGAGATGATGTTAATATTGGATACAACATTCCAACCTTTTGGACGTCGGATAACACCTATCACATGCCGAATTTCAGGTGTTTTATTATTCCCCAATTTAATATTGGTTGGCACACCTAATTTAGTTAGCGTACTAGATTCAAGACTGGCACGATGGCCTGTATGAATACCACTGCATCCATCTTCGACACCAAGGACACCTTTATGAATCCCGTAGGTTTGCTGCTCGCTAATCTCATCATTATAAAACCATTGCATTGTAACAGGCATCACGGCCGGGTCTTTTAGGACAAAAAGAATATCATTTTCAACCTTACGTAATACAGCAGTCCACCCCAACGAGTTTCTAGCCATCTCTACCAATGTGATAAAATCATCATGCTTTCGGGTTAACGGAAAATGAGTCAAATCAACTGTTGAATTACCTGCTGGGAATGCGGTCAAATCGTTCGATGATGCTGGGTATGTTAAATGATTAAGCCCTTCGTTAATGGGCACATCAGGTGTGAGGGCAATGCTCTTGGGCGAATTGCTTATAAATCCACCATCCTGCATTTGAGTCATAACGTGATGGGAAACCGGGAGAGATCCTGAACCACCCTTGAAACGATGTATCTGATATAACAAGGGCGCATCATTAGAGCACCTCAGTGTTTTTTGTATTTGAGCTCCAAGAACTAATTTCTGTAATTCAAACGTTGCTTCATGTGCACTCGTTTGTTCCTTTAAAATCCACTTGCTGTTGGCACTCCATCCATGAAGCGGCGATGATTCAACATCACCGAAGGCAAATGGGGCACAGAAAAAATCTCCCGACAGGTATTTTTCTACGGGAGGATCATCGACTAATTTATTTATGGCATCATTATTAACCCACGGAGCTGTATAAAGAGGTCTGAACAAATTCCCACCATATCGAGCTTCATAGTTACGCAAGTGCCCAACACGGGTATCGAGTGCCACAGACAACATTGACGAATTCAGTTGGAATAAATCAGCCATCAGGTAATTACCCTTTGGCTAAAGTTTATCATTTGATTTTTTTAAATTCTGTAAAAATGAACCACTGTATGCTGGTAAAACCACACCGGGAACATCAACATCAATAGCCAGCACATCGCCGTCCTGGATTACATTTGGTAAGCGTGGTCGAATTGGATCATCTAAATCTGCACTAGTAATAATTAAAGTTTTTAATTCGCTCCCTGCGAAAGCCAGCGACGTTGGTCGTTTAACAGGCATTTGATAGACTTTGTTTACGGTTCCATCCGGTTGATACCGCGTAATTCTTGCTCCATCCCAATGGGCGCTCCACAAATAGCCTTCGCTGTCAATTGCCATGCCATCCGGGTAGCCATCAACTTCCGGAACCCGTGCAAATTCCTCAACACGTGAAAGACGGCCTGTTAATTGATCGTAATCGGCAACTTTAATAATACCAGTTGGAGAATCTGTGAAATACACCTGATTTCCGTCCAAGGAGAAGGCTGGGCCGTTAAAAACAATGAAGCGTTGGTCCGTTCTGACTATAGCATCGCCAATAACGAATGATTCACCAACTTTTTCGATTTCAGAGTTGTGTTTAGTGCCGAATAATATTGTTTTTCCATCAGGGCTGATACTACCGTCATTTACGCTGACATCTAGATTTTCACATAACAGAGGAACTTCACCAACAACGATGTTATCATTCATTAATATAATTTTTTTTCCAGCTCCAACGATCAGCCCACCATTTTTTACGGCAACAAGAAACCCTGGTTCCTCACCAATTTCGATCTCTGAATACTGTCTTGATGCATCTAGTTTGCATATTTTTTGACAAGACATATCAACCCAATAAACAGAATTACTTGCGAAATCGTATAAGACGCCTTCGCCAAGTTTATTATTGGCTTTGTAGAAGAGCTGGATATTGTGTGCATTTGACATAATTCTAACTAGTACTTCCTTATCAGCTCAATTTCTGATAGCGAATGCCATAATAAAGTGATTTTAACCCAAATGTTAAAAACGTCTTTGACAAAAATCACAGTCGTCAGTCTTTCTGATCAGTGCAAGCAATAATCGCTTCAATCTCAACTGTTATGCCACCAGGAAGGCTCCCCACACCAACAGCGCTTCTGGCATGCCTTCCAGCATTATCAAACACCTCACAAAACAGATCAGAACACCCATTGATTACTTTTGGGTGGTCACAAAAATTGCGTTCAGCATTAACCATACCTAATATCTTTATGATACGCTCAACCCTTCCCAAATCACCAAGTATTTTTTTCATGGCTGCAATGAGGACAAGCCCCGTTCTTCTTGCGTGATAATATGCTTCCTCAACAGTGACATCCTTTCCGACGGTCCCTTTAGCGAGTGTTCCATCTTCTAAAAGCGGCCCCTGGCCTGATAGGAAGATGAGGCCGTTGTGTCTTGCACCCAGATCAAAATTACCCACGGGCAAAGGAACTTCAGGCAATACAATTTTCAGTCTTGCCAACTGCTCTTCAACGCTGTTGTTTGGTTTTATTGTATTCAATTCCTGTCCTTTTTTTACTAGAAAGTAGCCGAAACTCCACCATCTACTAGCAGAATTTGTCCAGTTACATATTTAGAGTCATCGGAACAAAAAAAGAGAACAGGCCCAGAAATATCCTCAGGTTTACCCGCCCTTCCTAATGGAATGCGTCCATGTTTTATGTAGATTTCCTTGAACCATTCAGTGTCGTGCTCATGACCGGAACCATCGGCGAGAAAAGCCATATCCGTATCAATAAATCCAGGACCAATTGCATTTACAGTGATCCCCTCTGGTGCAAGATCACAAGCAAGAGCGCGCGTGAAATTAACAATAGCACCTTTTGCTGTGGAATAGGGTATGGACTCACGTGAGCCTCTCACGCCCATTATCGAGGCGATATTTACAATACGTTTTGCCTGATCGCCTTTACGAATTAAAGGCAAAAGAGTTTTGGTCACACGTATAGCGCCATGCTGGTTTACTGCAATAACCTCAAGATAACGCTCCATGGTCATATCATTAATGCCAGTCGCATCAAGTATACCTGCATTATTGACCAATATATCGCAATGCCCATACCGATCAGCAATGATCTCAGCCAAGCAATCCACAGAATTTTGGTCAGAAATATTCACATCCTCTGCATATGCTCTAAAGCCAATTTCAGAGACCGTTTTTCTGGCCTCATCAATTAGAATATCTGCAATAATAACCTCAGCGCCTTCTCTAGCAAGGCGTTCAGCAATTGCACGACCAATCCCTTTTGCCCCACCAGTCACAACGGCTATGCGGTTCTTTAAATTTTCTGAGTATCTCACTCTTCATTCCCCTCTGGAGATTTTAATCTGATTGCTGCGATAATCGCCATTATAAAAGATACGAGTAACACTATTGTAACGAGTGCGTTTATTTCTGGCTTAAACCCAACCCGCATCATACCCCATAGGCGTAGGGGTATGGTAGTTGTGTCACCAGCCAGAAAAACCGTAATTAGCGTTTCGTCAAAAGATATTGCCATCGCTAATACGGAGCCAGTGATGACCGCTGGTCGCAATTGTGGCCAAACAACATATCGAAAGGTTTGCAAGCGAGTGGCCCCAAGATCGGCAGAGGCTTCCACCAGAGTGTACTGCATCGCGCGCAGGCGAGTGAGAACCAGTCGATATAACACTGCCAGCACTAGCGCCGTATGTCCAATTATAATAGTAATCTCGCCGCGTGGTATTCCAATCCTGTCAAAATACATAAGAAGCGAAAGACCGGTAATAATCGGTGGCATGAGAAACGGAAAGTAAACCAAAAGTTCGATTGTCCGCCGAAATACAGCGCCCTCCCATTCTACATAGAGAGCCAATATTATGGCTAAAAAAGTAGCTATTACCACTGCGATGACACCGATGAGCAAAGTTGCTTTGATTGCAGAAATTACAGATTCATTTTCGAATAATCTCCAATACCACTCAAAACTCGCCTCTTCCCAATGAATGCCCTTACGGTCACTGGGTACTAAAGAAAATATGCTGTTAACCACGATTGGCATATAAAGCACCAAGAAGGTGCCCGCTGTTATCACCGCTAGGAATATATCAATAAGGCGTTCAGTATTAATTTTATACATTGATCATACCTTACTCTGCTGGCTTGCCAAACCAGCAGAAATTATGATGAATAGAGCAGTAGTAAATAAAATTACTCCAAGTGCAGCGCCCAATGGCCAGTTGTAGGCTAGTCCAAATTGTGACCAGATCACCCTGCTAAATGTAAATCCATTTGGGCCCCCTACCATTTGAGGTGTCACAAAATCACCCAGCGCTAAAACGAATGTAAACAGGGCACCCGAAATAGTTCCAGGTAGAGATAGCGGTAGGATTATATGGCGAAGTGTTGTTAAAGTGCCAGCTCCGAGATCAGAGGAAGCGTTCACGAGGTTTTTGGGAATGCGTTCAAGAGATAAAAAAATCGGCAAAATAATGAAAGGCAAAAAAATGACGACCATAGTAATCAAGATAGCCGTTTGGTTGTAGATAAATTGTCGACTGGGTTCTTGCAGTATATGTATGGCAACTAATAATTTATTAAGAATACCACTGAGATCAAGGATGGCTCTCATAGTGTAAATTTTAACGATGTAACTCATGAACAAAGGTAAAATAAACAGTAGTATAAGTAAGTATTTAAGCCACCCCTTGCGCTTCCATATAAAATAGGCGACCGGATAACCGACCAAAACACCAATAACTGATACCTTCAAACAAAGGTAAAGTGTTGATAAAAACGTCCCCCAATATGCGGGACTTGAGAAGAAATATAGATAATTGCTGAATGAGAAAATTTTAACTATCTGATTATTTTCCATCTGCCAAAAAGACATCAAAAAGAAATTTCCAATAGGAAAAATTACCAAAACTCCAGGCACGGCAATAACAAAAATAATTATTGCAAAGCGTGTTAGTTGGTAATTCATTCTGAATTATCCAGTTGGGCAATATCATTTATTTTGATTGAGATTGTTACATCTCCATTGATTTTAATATCTGACGCTTGAGGATTGCTAGGTAGTTTTACAAGAAACTTGTGATTAGTATTAAACTTGGTGGTCAATCTCAAGAAATTCATATCTCCAGCAAAGTCTATATCTTGAACCTGGCAGTCAATGTTGAAAGCGCTTTCACGTTTACCAATCTGAAAGAGTTCTGGACGCATAGCCACCATGACTTTGGAAGTTTTGAGATCGCTACCTTGTCTTAATGGCATTTTACCTAGTGGAGTATCTATGGAACCGGAATTTGTTAACCGTCCATCAAGAAGGTTATTATCGCCAAAAAAACCTGCAACAAATTTCGTTTTTGGCGAATAGTAAATTTCCTTTGGCGTTCCCACTTGCTCAACCCCACCATCGTTCATAACAACAAGTCGGTCAGAGATTGAAATCGCTTCTTGTTGATCATGTGTCACGAATAAAAAAGTTGTCTCCATTTTGCGCTGTAGGCTCTTTAAAAAATATTGCATTTGACGTCGCATTTCGGCATCTAACGCGGACAAGGGTTCATCGAGCAATACAATCTGAGGCTCACAAACGATGGCCCGGGCCAAGGCAACCCTTTGTTTCTGACCGCCCGATAATTCAGCTGGGTAACGGCTTGGATACTCACTTAAGCCGACAACATCCAAAGCTTCATTAACAATCCGTTTCATTTTTTCTTTAGGGCACCTCTTTACCATCAATCCATAACCGATGTTCTGTTCAACAGTCATGTGTGGGAATAATGCATAATCTTGAAACACCGTATTAAACGGGCGCTCACTTATATGGGTGTTTGACAGGTCTTTCCCATCCAGAAGAATGCGCCCATGGGTTGGAGTAATAAAGCCACCAATTAACTTAAGGATTGTTGTTTTTCCCGATCCAGAAGGTCCAAGTACAGTCAGAAATTCACCATCAGGCACTTTGAGGCTAATCGGACGGAGGACTTCTACATCGCCATAGATCTTGGACACGCTATCAAGACATAGTGCCATTATCAAGCTACTCTAAACTTTTCCAGAACACCGTCATTTAATTCCACACCAAGTCCTGGCTTAGTCGGTAATAGAATTTGACCATTCTCGAGAACCAATTCTTCTTTCACTAATTCACGGCGTAGCGTCTCAACACACAACTGAGGTGGCATGAATTCAATGAAATCACAGTGATTGGTAACAAAAGCAAGATGTGCTGTAGCTGATATTGAAATACCAGTTTTCCAGCAGTGAGGCACAATGGTCAGACCGCGTTCAAGTGCCATATCGCAGACAATCTTGGCCTCGCCCAAACCACCAACCCGACCGACATCAGGTTGGGCTACCTGCACGCCACCAACATCCATCAGTTCTTCAAATTCGAAGCGAGTAGCAAGCCATTCACCACTAGCAATTTTCATTGGCGCTTTGGCCGAAACCTTACTCAACTCTTTCACATTGTCAGAAAGAATTGGTGTTTCCAAAAAAAACAAGTCGAACTCCGCCCAGTCTTTGACAACGGATAGACACGTTTCCGCATCAGACCAAAGATACTGCACATCGACCATTAAAGTTATATCCGGGCCAAGGGCTTCCCTCACTGCAGCAACAACCTCAGTATGCCTATCAAAATTTTCAGCCATGCCGTTATGGGCATAGGGACCGTTCATTGTCACTTCAGATTTCACAGCCATGAACCCAAGTGCCTTAGCGTCCAAAGCTGATTTTACTAGTGCTTCCTTATAAACTTCATAGGTATTCCCCGCTGGTTGGAGAGATGCATAAGGCGTGATGTGGTTACGTGTAGCACCGCCAAGCAATTCATGGACAGGCTTATCTACTGCTTTTCCACATAAATCCCACAGCGCCATGTCAATAGCACTGAGAGCATGGACTACCATTCCACGTCTGCCGTTCATGGCTGTCCCAGTGTACAATTTATTCCATATATCGCCTATTTCAAAAGGATCTAACCCAATCAACATATCCTTTATTCCCAACCCCATGGTATGAGTCCCTGGAGCCTCGATAACCGCTTTTGCCATCCATGGGTTGGCATCACACTCCCCAATACCACTAATACCTACATCCGTGTGGATAAAAACCACGAGGCTGTCCTGTCCAGACGATGTAAAAGAAGGGTCGTAATCCGGTGCCAATAATACATGACACTCAATGTCTATAATTTTAAGTTTTGGGCGGTTGTTGACTAGCCTTGGAGAAATTGTATACATGTTACCTACCATAAAGTTGCTTCGAGGTTTTTAAAAACAGACACCTCGAAGCATTCGGTTTAGGGTGATTGCTACTACATTGCAGCCTTGACTTCATTCCAGATTTCAACTCGACGATTAAAATCTTCTGGGGTTTCCAGGAAGGTGAGCTTGTCGCCATATGTGAAGCCAGTGCTTTGATTGGCTTTTTCATCCACAGCATTACCATAGCTGTACTTCTCTGTCAGGAAAGTCCCAACATTAACCTCCAGCACGGCATCAATCCAGGCATGTGCCAAATCTAAGTTTGCTGTGCCTGCAGAAATTTCCCAGCAATCAAGCCAACCAATAGCTCCTTCTTTAGGAATGACCATGGCCGCGTCTACACCTTTTTCCTTCAATCCCGCTACCATGGGTTCCCCCATTGCAAACATTGCCTTGATTTTAGAATCGGCAAAAATATTAATGCCTTCGTCAAAGCCCGCGAAATAGGTGAGCAACAAACGTTTTTGCTGAATAAGTTTTTCCTTAACAGCAGAAAATTGTGTAGCACTAAGGTTAAAAGGTGTTTCATACCCAAGCATAATAGCAGCCATTGTTATGCTGTTGTTAGCGTCGTCCAATGCAATAATTTGCTGAGCATTTTCTGAATCCCACATCACGTCCCAGCTGTCTGGTGCTGTTGAAAACTGTGATTTGTCATAAACCATCGGCAACGACCCCCAGGAAAATGAAACTCCATACTGTTTGCTACCGCGCATGACTGCTGGGACATCTTGGAAAGCCGATGTTAGGTTTGACGCATTTTTAACTTTGGCCATGTCGATTGGTTGAATTAGCCCGTTGTCGATGTACCGTTTAAAGCTGGATGTATCAAATGACACCACGTCAAAGTCAGCGCCTTTTGAACCCTGCATTTTTGCAAACATTTCATCTACAGAGCCAACATAAGTGACCGATACTGAAGCACCGTACTTTTCTTCAAATGGCTTTACCCACTCAGCTTCTGCATACCCTTCCCACGTCAATACCCTCAATTTGTTCTCTGCGGCCCAAGCTTGGCGCAGTGTAAAAGGGGCCGCTAGAGCAACGGTCCCTCCTAACAGTAGATTTCTACGTGAGACACTCAATTTTTTATTTGTCATATTTGTCATTAACTTTTCCCCTTTTTTGTTAAGTCAAGTTATTGTATTTTCTTCTCTTTTTCCTCCATTACAAAAATCCTTACGCCAGCCACGTGGTCTTCAACTTCATTGTCCAATTGCTCTGCCGACCCATTAAGTAAAGTTTCAATATATCTGTCGTGTTGGCTATTCACCCATTCCAAATCAGTTGCTCGGTATGTTTCACTAGCAAACATGATCAACACATGCCTTGCTATTGCCGCCCACAAAGTTGACAAAAGCGGGCTATCAGCTATGCGAAAAATAGCTGAGTGAAAAGCGATATCAGCGCGATTAACCTCATAAGCATTTAAGGGATAATGTGACGTTGTTTCTCTGATTTTTTCAGCAGCAGCAGTGACTTGTAATATCCGACTCGGATCTTCGGCAAACTTATCCGAAACAATGCGGGCAGCAAGTCGCTCAATTGCTACTCGAGAATTGTGCAATTGTGTCGCCCACGCCTCATCGAAAATTCCTACACGCACACCCCGCCTAGGAGATGGAATAATAATTCCCTGACTTGAAAGGATTCGTGTGGCTTCACGAATAGGCACCCTACTTACACCCAAAGTGTCAGCCAACTCGGCCTCATTTAATCGATCGCCAGACTTAATTTGCCCCAAGGCAATTGCATCGACAATACGGTCCGCGATTTGGTCCGATAATGGTCCTATGTCTATTTGCTCCAAGGGCTTCTGGCGATGAATATATTTGAGCGAATTCATTATTATCGTTTACCACTCTCTTTGAGATTATTGATTCTTTATTTTGTATACAAAATAATATAAATTAAATTTAAAAATCATCAACTATAATTTTGGAGCTGCCTAATTTATGACTTAAGGCTTTTTCTTTTTAGCTCTTGGTTTAGGGGTCATATGCCGACAAACGTGGTCCAGCTAATCATTTTTAAGCTATTAAACCCACATTAACCCCAGTCACTATTTGATAGAAATTTTCCTTTTCTCTATATCCGATCACATCCAGCGTGCCATCGCCAAGCAGCCAAAGTCGGGCGTCGGGTTCTAGATGAACTGAAGCGGCTTGTGTGCGATTAGACCTAATCGAAAAGCGTAAAGAGATGATGGAGCAATGGGCAGAATATCTTAAACACTGACTGACTATGCCCCCGCCCTGGGGGCCATACCCAGGGATCACGCTTTCGAAATCTTCATCTTGAGCGTAACGAGCAGCCTAGGCAAAATTGGAAATGTTCAACTGACACGTCCCCTTCGGCTCTTGGTTCCCGGTCCACGGTCCTAGGCAGGATGGTCCAGGAACCCCGGGCCAGGTTTAAAGTAGCGAGATGGGGGGTGGTTTGTCATTAGACGGGGTTACAAAATAGCTCTGCCCGCTTCAAGCAAATTTACTCTGACAAAGCCGTCGTAGCACTTCTGCGTCATGGACACATTTGGTGCACATCCTATCACACAATGGCACACATCGAGTTATCGTCGTATGTTGACAGGCAGTGTTCGCCGTGTGTTTTATAGGTAGGAATAAAAGGTATTTTATAGTGGCAAACCAGGTCAATGAATTAGCACAGCGGCAATTAAAAGATTATCGTTCTATAAATCCAGGGACGTG
>Ga0115564_10005263_pt1 | contig 10339 bp, 3 predicted proteins | sample COGITO_mtgs_1105_7_FD_88680 | JGI IMG/M metagenome (GOLD analysis project Ga0115564, IMG submission 88680) | Pelagic marine microbial communities from North Sea - COGITO_mtgs_110523 | ecosystem: Environmental > Aquatic > Marine > Epipelagic | place: Germany:Helgoland, sampling site Kabeltonne... | reverse complement strand
TCACCCTCTTCGCCCTGTTCGACCTTCGCGCGGATGGGGTTCCATGCTGGTGCATTAGGATCCCGCTTGCTGGGCCGGTTGCTGCCCTCGTTGCGATCATGCGATACCTTGGCCGAGCGCTTGAACTTGCTGCCGTCCCGGCTGCCGCTTCGCTCACCGCGAGACGGCCGGCGCTGGTCGGCGCCTTCCTTGCCCGCTGGCTTGCGAGCGTTGCTGCGCCTGCCGTCCTCTGCGCTGCGGCTTGGCCGGCGGCGCTCGTCCTCTGGCTGCTCTATCGCAACCGCATCCTTGTCGGGCATATCCACGTCTCGGATGTTCAGTTGTTCCATTTTCAGCTTCAGACTGGTCAACCGCTCGACATCACGCAGAAGCTTCTGCTCCGCCGGTGCGACCAGTGACAATGCAATGCCCTTCTTACCAGCGCGCGCGGTACGACCAACGCGATGGACGTAGGCTTCGGGTACATTCGGCATTTCGTAGTTGATGACGTGAGACACATTGTCCACGTCGATCCCGCGAGCGGCAATGTCGGTCGCGACAAGAACGGGGATCTTGCCCGTCTTGAAGGACGTCAGCGCCCGGTTACGTTCGCCCTTGGTCTTATCACCGTGCAAAGCAAAGGTCTGGATACCGGCCTTCAGCAGCAGCATCTCAACATCGTCAGCCGTGCGCTTGGTCCGGGTGAAAATGATGCCACGCTCGACGGCGTTTTGGGTAACCAGTGCCAGTAGAGACCGGCGACGATCGCGCGCCTTGATCGAGTAGACATGCTGTTCGATCGTTTCAACCGGCTTGGATTGCGGCGAAACCTCTGTCTCGAAAGGCTTTGTCAGAAAATCATTAGCAAGCTTGCGGATCGGCTTGGGCATGGTTGCCGAGAGCAACACCGTCTGGCGTTTGTCCGGCATGAATTCCATGATTTTGCGGATCGATGGCATGAAACCCATATCCATCATTTGGTCCGCTTCATCCAACACGATTGTATGCGTGCGGTGCAGCGACAGGTATCCACTCTCGATATGATCGATCAAGCGACCCGGCGTCGCCACAACCAGATCAGCGCCACGATCCATGGCCCGAATCTGCGTGGTGTAGCTGGTCCCGCCGATGAGCAAAGCGATCTTGGCTTTGCTGAACTTCGATAGGGATCGCGCATTGTCCATGATCTGCATGGCCAATTCTCGGGTCGGCGCGACCACGATCGCGCGACAATGACGAGGGCCAGCGGGTTGTGCTTCTTCCGCGACTTCGTGCAGGATTGGCAGCACAAAAGCCGCAGTCTTGCCGGAACCTGTCTGCGAAAGGCCAATACAATCACGCCCCTGCATCACAGGCGGAATAAGAGCATCCTGAATCGGTGTGGGGGAGGTGAAGCCTTCACGCGTCACACCGCGTAGAACAGCCTCGTTTAAGCCGAGGTCTTCAAAAGTCGTCAAAAGTGGGGGAATCTTTCTTTGGAACCACCATGACCGGTGGTTGAGGTTGGCAGAAGAGGTAAAGGTTGCAAACACCGGCGGGCTAGGCTCGCCGAAAGGTAAAAAGGCAACGATCACTCAAGAAAACTGCCGGCCGCCAACGCGTAACACGTTGGGCGTGACTGCGATAAAACACGGAAGTCCCTGTTTCCCAAGAAAAATCTACAGCAGGGCTCACCTGCGCTGATTGCGCACTGAGACAAAAATCCGCCTCATTCGCGCGAAAATCACCCCCCAAACCGGTTTGGAGACCGTCGCCGTTAAAGCCGCCTCAGCAAGGTCATCCTCAATTCACGGCGAGGTTCAGGCTCCGTCCTGAACCTCTGCCACGTGGCGAACGTAGGGGGGGAGCTGTCAGGGCTGGCGCGTAGCGACACCGCCCGGAGGGCGGCTTGGCCTTGACGGCGGATGGGGACAAAGTCCCCTAAAACCAACAAAAGGCGGAGGCGATAGCCGACTTGTCTGCGGATGCGGACAAGCCAACTGACCTGGCCGGCGTCAATAGACGTCGCGTGCGTAGCGTTTGGCTTTTTTCATTGCGTTGACGTAGTCGCGAGCGCCCGCCTCGTCTGTGCCACTGTGCTCGGCAATAATTTCATGCAAGGCCTCATCAACGTCTTTGGCCATGCGCGTGGCATCCCCACAAACGTAAAAGTGTGCCCCGCGTTCCAACCAGTCAAAGAGGTCTTTCCCGTGTTCACGCATACGATGCTGCACGTAGACTTTTTCATGCTGATCCCGACTGAATGCCAGATCAAGACGCGTCAGCAGACCGTCGCTGTGTTGGGCTTCGAGCTCTTCTTCATAAATATAATCGTTGGCCCGTGTCTGATCGCCGAAAAACAACCAGTTCTGACCGCTTGCGCCGGTCGCTTGGCGTTCTTGAAGGAAGGCCCGAAACGGCGCAACGCCTGTACCCGGGCCGACCATGATGATTGGGGCATCTCCAGCCGATGGTACACGGAAGTTTTTGTTCGGGGACATAAACACCTGCAGGCCGTCCTCATCAGCGCCGATCCGCTCCGCTAGATAACCCGAAGCCACACCTTGATGCAGGCGCTGATTGTTATGGAACTGCACGGTTGAGATTGTCATGTGCACGCTGTCCTCGAATACTTTAGAGGACGAGGAAATCGAGTAGGCCCGGTGTTGCAGAGGGCGAAACAGTGAGGCGATCTCGTTCAGGTCGAAAGCGATATTGGGGAAGTCCAGCAGCAGATCGAGGGAGTCCTTGTTCCACACGTAATCCTCAATCGCTTCCTTGTCGCCGTGCTCAAGGACGTGGGCGAGTTGATCGTCTTTGGACTTCAGCGCAACTGCGTTCAAAAAATCCTTGGACGGCGTGAATATCTCCCAGTCCCGCATGAGCAGGTCGGCAAGCGGCCTGTCTTGGCCAGGTACAGCGCTATCGGCCTTCATACCCAGTCGCTGCAACCACAACTGAACCAGAACCGGATCGTTGACAGGCAAAATGTTGACGGCATCACCCGCTTCATAAGTCGGCGCGTCGCCACCGGGCAGCGCGACTTCGTAGTGGCGAATATCCTTCTTCGATCCCGCGCCAGACAAGCGACGGTTCACGGTCAATTGAGTAGAGAACGGGTTCTTTCGTGTCCATTTAGACTTGGTGCTAGGCGCAACAGAGGCAGTAATTGCGCCGCCGGTAGCCGGTGCCGCTTCGGCAATCAGCGGGGTCAATACCTCCATGACGCCAGCAGACCACTCTGCGGCTAGGTCTTCGTAGTCCACGTCACAATCCACGCGCGCGTGGATTCGCTCAGCACCGAGTTGCTCGAAGCGCTTGTCGAGCATCTTGCCCGCCGCACAGAATTCGTCATAGGCCGTATCGCCCAGCGCCAGGACAGCAAACTTGGTCGCCTCCAGTCGTGGTGCGGTTTCGCTTTCCAGAGCTTCCCAGAATAAGTGTCCATTGTCCGGCATTTCGCCTTCGCCATACGTTGACGCGATCATCAGGACGTTTTCCATTTCAGCCAGCGCATCCATTTCCACGTCGTCGAGCTGATGCATGCGCGCCTGCGCGCCTGCCCCGCCCAGCGCCATTGCCATTTCCTCGGCTAGTCCCTCGGCGTTGCCCGTCTGGGTCCCGATCAGGATATCAACTCCGAAAGAGGACAGACCGCTGGCGGTGGAAACCGACATTTCTGCCTGCATCGCCATGCCGGCGTAATAGCCCTGCAACCACGCCCGCTGCTCGGCAGACAGAGGCATGAAGTCCGGGATGGTCAGAATTGGTTTCATCGACATCATTCTTGTACCCTTCCCTCAGGACGCCAGCTTGACGATTTCAGCGCTGGATGCCTTAGCAAACAGCTCATCTAGGCTCGGGATGGAGCCGAGGCGGTCACGGTTGATCTGGTCCTGATGCTCAATCCAGGCAAAGGTGCCAAAACCGTCAGCAAGACGCACGTTCCGCAGGTCAAGAGCGCGCTTGTAATCCCGCATCCGCTTATCGGAAATCAGCACCGCAAGCTCCTCATCGCTGTACGAAGTCAGCGCGGTTTTGGCGAAGGCAGACAGCTTGGAGAGCACGATAAAATCTTCGGTCAGAATCAACTTTTGTGCGGCAATGTCCAACGACAACGGTGCAACCGCTGCGTCCTTGCCCATAGCCTTTGCCAAGCGATCCCGCGCCACGTTTTGCGCAATGGCCAGCACAGCAGAGGTGTTGACCAGCTCGTACATGCTTGAGGGCTCGAAGTCCGGGGCCTGCGGGTTTGGAACCGCACCACCGGCCAGCGGCTCGCGGTCCTTAATGGCGCGCTTGAGCTTAGTCAGCTGATGCGAGACCATGGCAAAAGCCATTTCTTCGGCAAGATCCTTGCGGGATTTCTTGGCAACGATGTGCTGATAGTTCTGGTAATCCTCAAGCGCCAGCGGCGTGGCGTAGCGGAAGTTGGCAACTTCGGCGTCCCAGTTCTCCAGAATACTCTGACCCAACTTAGAGCCGGTATGTTGCACGTGGCGCTCCAGCATGGCCCGCGCCGCTTCGCGATGCTGCGCCGAAAGGGAATCATCTGCAGCGAGATCGGTCAACGACACCGAATCACGGGAGTAGAACATCTCCAGCCGTCCCTGGGGGTCGTACTGATAAGCCACCCCACCGGACATGCCGTTGCAGAAGCCATAGCCAAAGCGGCCTAGGTTCAACACAGCGCCATTGGTCATATACTCGCAGCCAAAATCGCCTACGCCTTCGATCACGGCCGTTGCGCCGGAGTTACGCACGCAGAAACGATCGCCGGCTTGGCCCTCGACAAACAGCTCACCACCGGTCGCACCAAACAGCGCAAAGTTGCCGATCAGCGCATTCTCGCGCTCACCGCCACCGGGCGAAACAATCGCGACAATGCCGCCCGATTGGCTCTTGCCCACACCATCGTTGGCGGTGCCCTGGTGGTGCATCACCATGCCTGCGTTACAGAACGCACCATAGGACTGACCCGCCGCACCGCGCGTATTGACCCGAAGCGTTTGCGGTTTCAGGTGGCGATGCCCGCGGTCATCGACCTCGATTATCGGTGATTTCCGCGCCGTTGCCTCGTCCATTTCGTGCTGTAGCAGCCGCTCAACGTCGATCGACAGCTGACCACCGGTGGTTTTGTTACGGTTGGTCAGACGCTTGTCATAGTCGATCGAGATCGCCGCCGAAGCCCCAGCAACCAGCTGCGGACGCACGCTCTCCCACAGGGCGTCGTCAACTTCGAAGTTGGCTTCCAGATAGACCGGATCGTCGATCCGCCGTTCCGGCAGAATGGCAAGCATCCGGCTCATATCCATCTGACCAACGTTGTTCGGGTGCTTGAGCAGTTGCAGCAGGTCCGTGCGACCGCGCGCCTGTTCCAGCGATGTCAGACCCAGCGAGGCCAAAATCTCCCGCACCTCGTGCGCGACGTTGATCAAATACTGCGCCAATGCCCGCGGATCGCCTTCAAAAGCTTCGGCATTGGTGGTCAAGCCAGCAGGGCATTTGATGTTACAGTTTTTGGCCATCACGCATTTGAGCATCATCAATGCCGTCGTGCCGAATTCGAAGCTGTCCCCGCCCATCAGCGCTGATTTTACAACGTCAGCCCCGGTCTGATGCGCGCCAGAGCAGCGTAGTTTCACCTTTTGACGCAAGCCGGTTCGGCACAGTGCCTGGTGCACTTCAGCCAGACCGATCTCAGCCGCCCGGCCGGTATTCTTAAGCGACGTCACCTGAGCCGCGCCAGTGCCACCCGTGTTCCCGGCTATGTTGATCAAGTCGGCGCCGGCTTTCGCCACGCCAACAGCAATGGTGCCAATGCCTTCGGAAGAGACCAACTTGACGATCACGCGAACCCGAGCTGCCTTGCAGTCATGAATCAGCTGCGCGAGGTCTTCGATGGAATAGGTGTCGTGATGCGGCGGCGGGGAAACCAATTCGACACCAGGGGTTCCGCCCCGCGCTGCAGCGATTTCAACCGTAACCTTGGCACCGGGCAACTGCCCGCCCTCGCCCGGCTTTGCGCCCTGAGCGATTTTGATTTCCAGCTCTTCTAGGCGTGGGTCGGCGAGATAACCCGCCCAAACGCCGAAACGCCCTGAAGCAATCTGCTTAATCCGGCTCGCCCGTACTGTGCCGTAGCGGGTAAAGTGCTCGCCGCCTTCGCCAGAGTTCGAGAATCCACCGACCATGTTGATCCCATGCGCCACGGCTTCATGCGCCGCAGCAACCAGCGCGCCGTGCGACATGGCACCACCTGCGAAAGTCTCGCAGATCTCCGCCGCCGACTGCACGTCTGCCAACGTCAAGGGCGCCGATATCACCTGCACCTTGCCCTCAGCTTCAGTCCCGACAACCGCCGCTTCAACAGCCTGGGCGTCTACACCCTGCACGGCCAGCGTAATGTTTCCGCGCCAGTCAAACAGCGCCAACTTGCCGCGAATAGCTTCAGCATCACCGCAGTCGCTTAAATCCAACGGGAACGATAAGACATCCCGCAGTGCCGCAGGGCGCTTGCCGCGCTCTTTGCCCATCATGTCGATGAAAGCCCGGTAACCCGCCGTCATCTCGAAGCCGTTGATCTCGTCCGCAGTACGCCGGTCAAAGCTCGTGTCGACATAAGCCCGGTCATCAACACCAAAGGCATCAAACAGTCTGCTGACGGTATTGAGCGATATATCTTCATCACTCAGTTCGATTTCATTCGCCTGCGCCGCGCCTTTTGAGGCGAGCTTGATCGGTTCAGCAGTCAGGTCCTCAAACCCGCGCACCGCCGCCAATCCATAGGAATGTCCAGCGCCATCGTTGCGCTCCTTGAACAATCCCAGCAGCGGAATGTCGCCTTCTTCACCGACGGTCAGCGCGTGGCCGTGCCAGTCAAAAGCGCTCTTGACCACCGTATCAAAACCAACGCCGCCGACCGGGGCGTTCATATTAGGGAAGAAATCTGCCAACTTCCCGCTATTGGTATCAAAGAAATTCGGCTCAAAAAACTCGCCGCCAATGTAAGACTCAGCCGTACACAAGCCGACCTTACCCATAGTTTTCATCAACGCCTTTTCGCAGGCCTTCACGAATCTCTTTATGGCCAAGGCCTGGTCTTCGGCGCGCGCGTTCTTGTCTCTAGCCCGCGCGACAATCGACAGCGGCATGACAGCCGATGCTCCAAAGCCCAACGCGGTCGACACGTGGTGCGACGAAGCGATTTGCCCACTTTCAACGATAATAGACGCATTGAACCGCAGACCTTCAGCAATCAGTCGCTGGTTCAGCGCCGCAACGGTCAGGATCAGCGGTAGCGCCGCGCGCGTCTTGTTCACGCCGCGGTCAGAAATAATGATGATCCCGCCCTGTGTGCGCACGGCATCTTCAACCGCATCGCACAACGCCTGCAACGCGCCCTCAAGCGCATCGGAATCCACGTTAGGACCATGGTCAAACAGCATATCAAAGCGTTCTACGGGCGCTTCCGCCTGGGCTTCGAGTTGGGCCATTTCGGTCGGTGTCAAAATCGGTGAAGGGATCACGATCTGCCGGGTTTCACCCGCCGTGAACATGGGTCTGGACCCCAGCGCCACCCGCAGGGTCATTCCGTCGGCTTCACGGATGGAATCCAGCGGCGGATTGGTGACCTGGGCGAAGCGCTGGCTGAAGTACTTCGCCATGCCGCCCTCTTCATCGGTCAGGCTGTTGATCGCGTAGCCGTAACCCATGGCGGAAACTTTCTCCGCGCCGGTCTGCAGCATGGGATCCATCAGCAATTTCAGGCTTTCCTGGTTGAGGCTGTAAGCCACCATCCGTTGATGCACGTTCAATGCGACGTCACCCGCGCTCTCGGATTGCGTCGGCACCGGGATATCAGAGAGATTGATCCGCGCTTTTTCCAACAGGCTCCCGTAGTCCTTACGGCCAGCAAGGTCTTCGAGCGTTTCCATGGTGTTAAACGAGCGACCGCGCACGTGATCGTAGTAAAGCGTCCCGCCGGACTTCACCCGATCCCGCGAAATCACGGTCTCTGCCGGGAAATCGATCTGGCCCGCCTCAGACATGGCACAGAGGTATTCTTCCGTCTCAATCGACCGCAGAGGCCGCAAGCCCAGGCGATCCAGCCGGGCGCCGACGACTTCACCGTCGCCAAAAATCACTGCTGCGGGGCCGTCGTTCTTTTCTTCGTAGAGCGAGAAGTATTCGAGCATGTCGCGAACGTTACGGGGGATCGAGGGGTCGTTTTCCCACGCGGGCGGCATCATCGCGATGACCGCTTCGATCATCTCAAGCTCGTCCTCGTGGATGCGCCGAGATAGGGTCTGGTCCAGCCGGGCCGAGTCAGACTGGCCGACCGGGCAAATGATGCTGCGGTTCTTGGTCCGCGCAATGGCCGCCTCGGACAGCCGGTTTTTCTTGTCGGTGTTCAGCTCACCATTGTGCGCCATTTGTCGAAACGGCTGCGCCATGGCTGGCTGGCTGTCGGTGTTGGTCGAAAAGCGTGTGTGAAAGAACAGCGAGCGGGCTTCGTAATCGGGATCTTGCAGGTCGCGAAAGTAAGGGACGACCTCCCAGGAGTTCAGTTGCCCCTTGAGCACCTGTGTCCGGGACGACAATGAAACCGGGTAGAACCCCGCCAGCTCTGCACGGGTAAAGGCCTGCTCTTCGATCTCAAGCAAAATATCGTAAGCTGATTGATCAATCTGCTTGGTGGTCAGGCTGGTATTATCGGGCACGAAGACCCATTGGTGCATATCCAGCTGTGCGCCAATCGATGCGTCGAGCAAAGTGCCCTTATCGACCGGAACGCGGCGCTGGCTGATGACGTGGAAATCATAGTGCTTCAGCGCCTTGTTGATGATGCTGATTGCCGTGCTGTGCATCTCGGTGTTCGAGGGCAAGAAGAAGTTGCCGACCGCAAACTTGCCGAATTCCAGACCGTCTTCCCCGGAAATCTTGGAAAAGAACTTTGGAGACAGATCCACGCAAATTCCAGCACCATCGCCTGTGCCATCCGCGCCCATCCCGCCCCGGTGCGGGACAGAACAGAGCGCTTCATGTACTTTCTCGATGATGTCGTGCGAAAACGTACCCGACTTCCGCGTAATGAAGCCCACTCCACAGCTGGAATGGTCCTCCGCAAAGTCGAGCAAACTAATTGCGTTCGTACCTGTCTGCTGAGCCTGCAAATCCGTTCCCCTTTCGATTATGGCGCCCTACGGACACCAAAGGGCCATCATGTTTCCACACAACGACCCAGAATTATGTCTGCATTACTGACCTATTTATCCTTCTTTAGCACAGGTGAACCAGATGTTGCTCGTTTAACAGGTATGCGGAAAATTAATGTTCCGCAAAAATGTGGCTAATCAGCACAATTTGTTCTGAATTATGGCCCGTCAACGCAAGATTATTTCGCCAGGAAGATAATGCTTCGGCTCGCTTACTAAATAGCGGAAAAAGCCGCAGACAATTCGTCTCATCGTTCTGCGCGACGAACCTCGTGCGCATAATCGTTGATGGCGGCTGCGATCGCCTGCGCCACTTGAGCCTTGGGCTGGACGAAGGGCGGGATGTAATCGGGGTTGAGCCCTATTAGATCATCAATCACCAAAATTTGCCCGTCACAGTCCACCCCCGCCGCAATGCCGATGGTCGGAATCTCGAGGGCGTCTTTCAAGGGGCCCGCCAACTCGTTGGGCACAGCTTCGATGACGCAGGCAAAGGCGCCCGCGTGCTGATGCGCCATTCCGTCTCGACTCAGACGCTCGGCATCCCGTTCTTTCTTGAAGCCACCCGTCATGTTCACGTGTTGCGGAAACAGGCCGATGTGACCAAGGACAGGGATGCCTCGTTGGGTCAAGAACTCGACGGTAGGCGCCATCAGCTCCCCACCCTCCATCTTAACGCCCTGCGCGCCGCTTTCTTTAAGCACACGCGCTGCATTCTCGAAGGCCTGCTGCGGAGATTGTTCGTAGGTTCCAAAAGGCAGGTCCACGATAACACAGGCGTTCTCGGTCGCCCCAACCACGGCTTTGGCGTGCCAGATCATCACCTCAAGCGGCACTGCAACAGTTGACGACTGGCCGTAGAGCGTCATCGCGAGCGAATCACCCACAAGGATCAGGTCACAATGCGGATCGGCGATCCTTGCCATCGGGGCCAGGCCCAACGACAGGGTTACCAGACGCTTTTCGCCTTTGGATGCACGGATATCTGCGGGGGAAACTCGGGACATAAACTTATTCTATAATGAAAGATCGATCATTTTCACTATAAAGCTGAGGGTTCCGATAAGCAAAGCGCGTTTTCTCTGCGTTTTTCTGCAGGCTGCCGGAACGAAATAGCCAGTCGTCCCGGTATGCTAACCGCAAATGGTCTGGGCGCCTTGATC
>Ga0115564_10005259_pt1 | contig 10345 bp, 8 predicted proteins | sample COGITO_mtgs_1105_7_FD_88680 | JGI IMG/M metagenome (GOLD analysis project Ga0115564, IMG submission 88680) | Pelagic marine microbial communities from North Sea - COGITO_mtgs_110523 | ecosystem: Environmental > Aquatic > Marine > Epipelagic | place: Germany:Helgoland, sampling site Kabeltonne... | reverse complement strand
TACAAAAAATTGTAATTTAAAACTGATTTATCTTATATTGGATTAAGCAAATAATATAAAATAAATTGACTAATATCATTATTAAATGATTTAATATTTACACAAATATCTTATGAAAATTAACTTAAATATTAATTGGAATACATCATGAATATAAAAAATATTTTATTAATTACACTTACAAGCACTTTACTGATTGCTTGTAAGGCTGAAGTTGTAGAACTGGATATTAAAACCAAGAATGTATTTGCCGCTGTTGATGGTGAAGCTGGGTTAATAGATTTTGAAGCAAAGTTTAGTAATTTTGGTGAACTAAATGAGGAAGCAAGAGCTCAAGTTGAAGCGCTTGAAAATATTTTGACAAAATTTATGGAAATAGATGATTTTGAATTAGAAACCACAGATATCGGCTACGAAATTACTTTAGAAGGTGAAATGCCTATCACAAATAAAATATTAGATACTGCATATTATATTCATGTATCATCATCAGATATATTTGATGGTTATACGTTTTTAGAACTAAAGACGGGAGATAATTTTAATAATCTTTCAAATCAAATGTCGGCAATTAACTTTATGTTATCACCTGATGAATTTCATCCAACGAAGATAAAACTTAAGGGTAAAGATGTACGAGTTTTGGCACCTGCAACTGAAATTGATGGGAAAGCATATTTATTTTATGAAGGCGACCTTAATGGAAGAATTACTATGAAATTCGAAGGTGGCGTTTTTGATAAAATAGGTGCTGGATTGTTTTTGAAAGAAAATTAGATCGAAAGGAACTTTAACTAGATATAATTTACTAAGCATGCTGGTTTTTAATATTCAGTTTCATAAAAATTATAAACAAATCGTGTACAAATATTAAAGAATGTTTTTAACTTATTGATTTTGTTTATAAATCAGATAGACCATTGTTTTCCTAGAGGGCAGGTCTGTGGTTCGAATACACCCAGAGGCATCATTGTAAATTATATCTGGTAAAATGATAATAATAATAGTAATTCAAAATTGATATTAATATGAGACAAGTTTCAATGATAAAATTATTTTTTGTTTTTTTTATATTCATTACAATTAGCATTCGCCCTATTTGTGCTCAAAGTCAAGATTTTCAATTAAGCACAAGTATTGCTTACAACACAAAGCATTTTTTTGGTTTAAAAAGGAACTTAAGGTCATCTGATAAGGGTTTATCAAAACTTGATATAAAATATGATACAAACAACTCATCATCACAAATATCCTTGAATTATGATGGAAATAATATCACCTTAGACAGATCATATCTTGAATACAGCTCAGGAATAGCAACTTTTGGTGTTGGTGCAATTGAACGCAACTGGTCTTTTTCCAACAAAACATCTCTCATTTTGTCACATAATGCCCGTCCTTTTAAATCTATTTACCTAAATTTAAAACATGGATTTGAATATAGTTGGATGCCTGCAAAAGCTAATTGGTCACTTGAAATTTTTAATGGGTTCACCAATAATTCATTTAATAATGGGGAATCCATGCTCACTGGCATTCGTACTATATTATCTCCAATTAAAGGATTGGATTTTGAACTAGCCCAAATTAGTCAATGGGGTGGCAAAGGTAATGATAATGGAATTTCTGCCTTAGGCGGTGCTTTATTATTTGACACAAATAGTGGCTCAAACTCCAACATTAACAAAATGGCAGGTTTTGGTATTTCATACACGATACCTACTTACACAAAACCATTGCGGATTTATGCTCAAATGATTGGTGAAGATGAGGCGGGAAATTTGCCCTCATGCTATGCCTATTTGGCTGGGCTTGAATGGTCAAACACAAATATTAAATATCCAATAATTATAGGCATTGAAACCATAGACACTCGCATAGACAGAACATCAAATGGGTACTGTGGCCCAAATACTATGTATAATAATAATACTTATGACTACACAAATTATGGTAAAACAATGGGAGCATCTGTTGATACTGAGGGAACTTCTCATGGCCTCTATATACGTTCTCAAATATCTCAGAAGATGAAAATAGAATTTGCAACAAAATCAGTCGTTATAAATGATAATAATTGGTCAGAACATCGCCTCTCATCAGATCGCCAATTGGGCTTTGTAAGTTCTCTCGGCGCTTCTTGGGTTAAAAATAAAATTAGTTTTAAAGGTGATATTTACAATCAATCATTTAATTTAGACAAGGCCGACATTAAAAGTGGTTATGGGTTTATCTTTTCATCATCAATAAAGTTTTAAATGTTTAAAAAATCAATTAGACCTTCATATAATTTTTGCTTAAGACTAAAAAATATTAAATCACTTATGATCAGAGAAAATGTAGAAAATAAGTTTCCCAGATTTTATTTACTAATCGATTTCAAGTATGCTAACTATAATTCTAATAGACTGGAATAACGAATGCAAGATTCTCTAAATTCGAACCCAAGTGATGAAATCGATTTGCGCGAATTATTTATGACCTTATGGGCGTATAAATTATTAATTGTTTGCATCTGTGCAACTAGCGTTATTTTGGCAGGCTATCACGCTTTAAATACGGATAAAGAATATAGTTCATCTGCGATTTTTAAACTGGACCAAACTGGATCTAACAACACATTGGGCGCGCAAGAAAGCTTTTTAAGCAATATGGGTTTCAGTTCTAGTCTTTCCAACTCATCCTCACCTAAAGATCAGATCTATGGCAGAATTTTTATTGAAAGTATTAATGATGAGTTAAATTTTCAAGCAGACCCTTATTTTAATACATACAATCCTAACTTTGTTGACCCACTTTGGAAGTCTACCATTAAACGTGCTATTAAATGGCAAGAGTCCTCCAAAGATATTCAAGAAATCATTTGGCAAGGTATCGCGTCTACATATTCTAAAAATGTCACTCTGGAAACAACACTAGACGGATCTTTTGAAATTACGGTTACGCATAATAATCCTGAGCGTGCAGCTAAAATTGCAAACACAATTATGGATGGAATTATTGAAACCTCAATAAGTAAGAAAAATACAGATCTTGACCTACAATTATCTTACCTATCTAATTCATTGGCCAAAGCCCTCAATGATTTGGAAATATCACAATCTAATCTTAAAAAATTCGCTCTGGAGAATAGCGCTCTTCCTTTAGAAAGTTTTGCTGCTGGATCATTACAAGTTGAGACGTTTCGCGAACAACTTAACCGAACCTCAGAATTACTTGATGCCGTGACCGCACTTTCGTTGATGCTAGAGAATAAAACTACAGATCAGAATAATTATTTTGCATTGCGCCAAGAATTCCCAATTGTTGATCAAGTAGAGTTTCGCCGGGTATTGGGGCAAAATGAGATTATAAGCTCTTGGAATTGGCCTGATGTAAGTTCTGTAAACGCAGTATTAGATACATTATTAGAACGTAAAAAAAGGTTAAAATCTCAAATAGATGCGTCAATAATAGATGCGAAGCGTTTTGGAATAGCCCTTGAAACTTATGACAAACTGCAGCGCGAAGCCAAAATTGCCGAAGCAACGTACACAATACTGATCGAACAGGTTAAATCTCAGAGCATGGTATCCGGATACCGACCCGATAATACTGAAATTTATGAATTCGCTACAGCCCCGATAAACCCCTCTGCACCCAGACGCAACCTGCTATTAGCTTTGGGAGCCGTAATAGGACTACTTTTAGGAGCCGCACTCTCATTAATTATATCATTTAGTCGTGGTGTCTACTATTCAAAAAACTCACTTAAAACTGGGGCACAGGCACAGTTCTCAGCCAGCATCAGATCTCTGATTCCTCTTCGTAATAGAAGTTTGGATGAAATAAATAAAATGCTTGTAAAAAATCCAAACTCAGTCCTTAGAGACATTGCAGTTGAAATTCATAAAAATGCAATAGAACACATTGTGATAACGTCTTCACAAGCTAAACTAACTGGCAACGATGTAGCACGTATGCTTGCATGCTATATGAATTCTAAAATTATTAAAATTGCCTTGATTGATTTCTCGTCAAAATCCAAAAAGCTAAATATTGATGGCGAAAGGTTTTGCATTGACCCATTTGTTGTTTCTGAGAGTTTTGGTCACATATCAATTTTGAGGCCAGACAATGATTTTGGAGCTATGGAGTTATTAAGTCATAAAAATTTTTGGGGAAACATCCAGTCACTGAAATCAACTTTTGATCTCGTGATTATAAGTGCGGACAATAAAGATGTAATCAGTCTTTTAAGCGCACTTGAAGGACAAAAATCTTTCCATATCACAATAGCAAGAACCAAAAACACCAAGTCAGCTAAACTAATACACATGCGATCACTTCTTCCAATTCAAGGACTGCTTTATGATTAAATTTAAACTTATAGCATATGGCATCGCTTCAGCCCTGATCTTGAGTAGTTGCAGCGAAATTCTTGAGCCAGTTTCTCTTTATGGTGGCACAAAAGACGTTACAAAAAGAGCAGAACAAGAAGAGTTTGACATAAACATTAAAAGTTTAACTTTCAAAACAGCAAAAATAGCTAATAAAGCTCCATACTCACGACAACTTATAAAGACTGGAAGCGGCTCTGAGGCAAACGTACTAGACGAAGCTAATTTTTTAAAGTCAAATTTTCCAAAATCATTAAGCAATCAAAATTATCTTCTTGGTGTTGGAGACCAGCTATCGTACGTCCAACTGAACGAGTTTGAAACAGAATTTGCCCAATGGCCAAAGGATTCTAATCAATCTGAATACCTCTTAGGTCCGGGAGATAAGCTTACATTTACGCAATCTAATGACAGCAACCAAGACATTTCTGCAATGGTCGCAGAATATAATGATAAATTAATTACAACTGAGGGACTTATTGGTAGCAATGGAAATATCCTACTCTTTGGTTTGGGAAACATCCTAGCTGCAAATAGAACACTCGATAGTGTTAGAACTGAAGTTCGCAATATATTAATTAGAAACGGGCTAGCACCCAATTTCCAACTTGAGATTACTGAATTCCAAAGCCAAAAAGCTTTTATCACAATTAGTAATGATCAAAGTCGAGTTGTTTACTTAAATAATTTACCAATCTCTCTCCAGGAAATAGCATTATCTGCAGGTCTGTCAGAATCTGACAAGAGTTTTGCCCTAATAAAGCTTACGCGAAAAGCGCATGATTATCGTCTCACTGCAGGGCAATTGTTTGATCTTGAAGCCCCAGAGATCATTATTCAAGATAATGATCAGATTAATATTGAAATTATTTTAAATGAATCAACCGATGTTCGAACTGTTGTTGGATCAAAAGGTAATATACTTCTCCCAAATGTAGGAAGTATATACGCGTTAAACCGTACAGTAGATTATTTACATGAAAAAATTAGCAATGTTTTAAAAGGAAAAGGCATTAAGCCAAACTTCCAACTTGAACTAAACAAATTTGCAAGTAAAAAAGCATACCTAGTTAAAAAGAATGTGAGTAGTGTAGCTATTCCTTTAACAAATTCTAACTCTACCCTCAGGCAGTTACTTTTAGAGAACAATAATTCCTCCATTACTCAACCGGGTGTTGGGCTTTCGGTAATTACATTAAAAAGAAATGGTCAAGTGTTCCGAATGACAACAGAGCAAATATTAGATCCAAAAGCACCCAAGATATGGGTTGCTGATAAAGATCACATTGAGATAGAAAATTTGACCTATAAGCCAGGCCAAGTCTTTGCTTTGAATGGTGCTGGTAATGCTCAAATGGTGCCCATTTCTCCTTCAAGACGAGAAACTCTTGCAGATATCCTCTTCACGAAAAATGGCGCGTTAAATAATTTATTGGCAAAACGTTCAGAAGTTTATCTACTGCGGGGGCAAAATCCATCTATGGCATATCACCTTGACGCCCAAAATGTATCAAGAATTTTGGTTGCAGCAAAAACCGAATTAAGACCAAATGATATTGTATATGTTGCTGAACGACCAATTATATCATTCTCTAGAACTTTATCTGAAATCTTACCGCTCAGAGGTTTAATACGTGATATTCAAGCCGATAATATTCCATAATCACTGCTTATCAGAAATTAAAAGTTAATAATTTAAAAGTCTGTTATAATAAAAATTTTTGAACAACTCTAATACAATCAGTGATGACCTATTTCATATAAATACCAACTCAGAGGCAGAAATATACATTTCATTGCACCCTCAGGCCTTTAATAAACGTTTGTAAAATATATTATCCTAAAACTGCATTAATTCATTTGTGAAAAAAACATTTTAAAAATTATAATGCAAACACAATATATGCAAATACCGCATATAATGATATTAATCGTATCTTTTTTCAGGTTTGAGAATAGATCCTGAGCATATTACTCAGAACAATATTGAAATCAAAAACAAAGAAAAACTTTTATTTTCCTAAACCTCTCATTATAATTAATACTGTATTAAGTATAATTTTTAATTCAATAGTATAACCTAAGTTCTGTATATAATAGTTATCAATGGATGTTTTCTTTGATGTTGCCTCTAAAGTTTCTACATACCCTAATCTAATTTGTGATAACCCAGTAATACCAGGACGAATAGCGTGCCTTTCACGATATCCTTCAACATTCTCCAAATATTCTAATGCATGAACATAATAATCTGGCCTAGGTCCAATCAAACTCATATCACCAATTAAAACGTTCAGAATTTGAGGTAATTCATCAATACGCATTTTACGTAAAAATTTACCTAAGGGTGTAATTCTATTTGTTTCAATTGGATCATCATATTTTCTAGTAATTTCTTTTACACTTGTCATAGTGCGAAATTTAATAGCAAAAAAAAATTCACAATTCTTACCCATACGTTTCTGAATGAAAAACAATTTACCTTGATTAAAAAATAGATTAAAAATTAATAAAATTATTCCAATTGTAAAAAGTAAAGGAAGTAGTAATAGGCTCAACATAATATCAAATATTCGTTTGTTGATCCAAAATAACTTATTTCCATATAAATGTTGAGAATTTTCCATTTTTATGTCATATCTTTTATTATAATAAAAATATAGTATAAAATTGAGATAATTAATTAATATATATATTGATATACTCTAGGATATAATACATAAAATTTTCTTAAATTATTCAAACTTAAATATCTTAAAAATATTTTACCATAAGTGGTTAAATTGTGTTTAAATTCTGCTATCAGCTTTTGTTACTGTTATTTTTAATCAAATTTATAATTTAAGGCTATATCCTTAATAGCCTCAACATAGCCTTTCACACTACCACAATCAAAACGTTTACCATTTAATAGTACTGTCTCAACCATATTATTTGCTGCCTGCACGTTTATAGAATCCGCAAGCTGAATTTCACCTCCAGCACCAAATGACTGATTTCTCAGTATATCAAAAATATCAGGTGTAAGGACATATCGACCAATACTGGCCAAATCTGATGGTGCACTTTCAAAATCTGGCTTTTCTATTATACCTTTAACTAAACCTGTTTTGTTATCGGTTATAATTACACCATATTTTGATATGTCAGGACCATTAACTTTCATGACACTAAGTTGAGACTTACAAGTTTTTTCATATCCACTGATAAGATCTGACGTAATACCGTTACCACTGTATGTCAAAAAATCATCAGCTAAGAGTAATGCGAACGGCTCATTGCCCACAACTCGCTCTGCGCAAAGAACTGCATGGCCAAGCCCTAATTGTTCCTTTTGCCTAACAAAAATGCATTCTACACCATCTGGTAAAATATTTTTTACAGTGTCAGCCATTTCATTTTTACCTTTTGAACGCAAAGCAAATTCAAGCTCATTATTTCCATCAAAGTGGTCTTCAATTGCACGTTTATTGCGGCCAGTAACAAAAATTAATGTATCAATACCTGCAGCAATAGCTTCTTCAGCAGCGTATTGAATAAGTGGCTTGTCTATAATGGGTAAAAGCTCTTTTGGCATTGCCTTTGTTGCAGGCAAAAACCTTGTACCAAAGCCTGCCACTGGGAAAACTGCTTTTTGAACCTTTGATTTAATTTTAACTAATCCTTTGTTTGAGAAGTAACCTTGTTAAAAAAATTAATAAGATTCTATGTCATCCATAATAATTATCATACGTATTAAGTAAATTGTTAATAATCTTAATTACACATATATTTAGCATATCGGAAGCTCCAAGTTCCTGTTTTCTCAAAGGTTTCCAATTGAACGGGAATATCCAATTTTAATGCGTAAGCTTGCGTCACACGCGTTGCACAGCTACACGCTGAGAATGCGTCAATATCTCGACATCCTGCTCACTGTTGTCATGACAGCCGTCTTAACCGTTGCGATGCTCTGGTCGCTTGAGGCGCCGCCCGAAGGGAGCGACAAACTGATACACATGATTGCCTTTGCCGCCCTCGCCTTCCCACTCGTCCACACCGGCTGGTTCGGGTTGATACCTGCCAACATTGGTGCGCGCGCCTTTGGTGACATGATTGAGCTGATTCAGCCTACCTTCAAACGCAGCGCAGAGTTAAGCAACTGGATTGCGGATCCGCTCGGCGTGCTTATCGGAATTGGCTTTGGCTTGGCGTATCGGCGGGTCAGCTCGATCATGTCTGCGGCCAAGCATTCTTAATCAGCACACCCTTTGGATAATCGATGTTGTGTAGATCGATGTTGACCCAACGCGCGGCACACTCGACGCTCAGAAGCCTTCATTTGATTGCGCACGAGATCAATGCAAGCAGGGACTTAGAAGTTTTCAGATGCAGACTCTTTTAGGAACAGCTTGTCTAGCGCTAGATCAGAAGCCGCAAGCCGTAGGCGCTCGTTCTCTTTCTGTAAACGCTTCAGTTCCTTGAGTTGTTCTATGTCCATACCACCGCACTTCTTCTTCTAACGATAGTAGGTTTGTTCAGTCACACTAATCTGCCTGATCGCATCAAGCCAGGGCATGCCTTGCCCCATCCGAACTTCAATCTGCCCTAACTTTACCACAATCCCTTCGGGCTTTGGTCTTTTAACCGTCATCTTTGGCCTTCCACTTTCCTAGCTATAGGAGCGGACCACTTCAAAGTGGAGGGCTCAGTCCTAAAAAATAGAACCACTTCACTTGATCTGCTAGAGCAAGGCAAAACCTTGGAAAAAATAATGCTTAAAGGCGGATGGTAGACAAATTCGAATGCCCTATCATATCTTAGAAATTGGATCGAGAAAAGAAGTGGCTACAAAAGCCACAAAAGTTAGTCAATAAAATTCAGTGCCTGCTTTAACTCTGCCGGTGGCTCTGGCAAATCCTTAAAAACTCTCCACACTATTTTTGTCCTTGGAATAAGAACCGCCCAAACTGTAACGAAAATCGCCAAAAAATAAATATACAGACTCTTATTCGACACAAACCACTCTTCAAGCGCGCCTTTGTATGGAGCTATAACATTCGCATAAAAATCAACGGAAGCTTTTGCGCCATGCATTAAATCTTCCTCACCACGAAATACAATCGATCCTACCCCTGAGAGGCCTGGCCGAGTTTGCGCTATAATACCCTGAGTACTCTCCGAATAAGCTCCAAACGTTTGGATAGTCAGCGGCCTTGGACCTATAACACTCATATCACCCAGTAATATATTCAACAGCTGCGGAAGCTCATTAATTTTAGTTTTACGCAAAAACTTTCCAACTTTAAGTACTCTAGGATCCCCGCTCACAGTAACCGTACCGGTACCAAAATTAGGGCTATTTTTCAGCATAGTCACGAACTTAAACAACTTAAATTTTTCCCCACCTTCACCAATCCGCTCCTGTAAAAAAAACACCTCACCCTCGCCAGTAAGCCTTAGTATTATCATTATAGTAACCAACAAAGGAGAAAGTAGAAATAATGCTATCCCTGAAAATACAATATCAAAAAAACGGTCCAATCTTACATCCTTTGATCTAAATATTTACCGGTCTCTTTATGAGCAAACTCAGGCAGGAGTCCAAAATATAATTTGACAATATCGTCTTTGGCCCAAACACCTTTTTTCCTTAGAGCTTCAATTCCATCCATAAAGTCGTCTAACTTAGCCTCATCAAAATCAGGCTGATTTCTGATAACCCCAACCGCCTCAAAACGCTCCATATCTAAATCTTCGTTATCAGTAAAAAATTCTTCAAAATCTTTTTCACCCGTTGTGTCACTCTTGAAGAAATAACAAGGCCATTGTTTTTTGGCGATCAACTCTTCAGCTTTGTCTCGGGCTTCGTCCTCGGACTCGCACTCATAAGGCTCATACCCATGCTCTCTCAAAAAGCGCACTGCAATGTCAGAAAAAGTAATAAGATGCAGTTTTTCGTTCAACTTAGGAAAAAAAATATCTCT
>Ga0115564_10005251_pt1 | contig 10352 bp, 8 predicted proteins | sample COGITO_mtgs_1105_7_FD_88680 | JGI IMG/M metagenome (GOLD analysis project Ga0115564, IMG submission 88680) | Pelagic marine microbial communities from North Sea - COGITO_mtgs_110523 | ecosystem: Environmental > Aquatic > Marine > Epipelagic | place: Germany:Helgoland, sampling site Kabeltonne... | reverse complement strand
GGCCATTAATTTCCGAGTTATTAAAGCTCGTGGAAAGTGAAAATGCTAAACGGAAAAGAAAAACGGCTGCTCTCGCTAAAAAAGAACGAGAAGAAAAGAAGAAGCTCGCTGAGGAAGTCACTAAAGAAATTGCATTGGTCCGTAAAGAGAAAAAGAAAAAAGCCAAAAAAACACCCCCCCAAAAACCCAAACCCAAACTCAATGTTGGGGATCTCGTCAGAATGTTCGACGGACGTTCTATCGGGAGTATTGACACGATTGAAAAAAACAAAGCCATTGTAAACTACGGCGTCTTTACGACTCAAGTAAACCTAGAGCTCTTAGAGCTAGTGGAAGCTGCAAAACCCGCAAAATGAAACCGCTTGTACTCTTCTTCGATGGACCTTGTGTCCTTTGCAACTATTGGGTCCGTAGGTTGTGTATTTGGGACAAAAATGACCAGCTTCGATTTACTTCGTTAGACAGTGACTATACGCTCGGTTTTTTTAAAAAATACCCGAGTCCGCTGCTTGAGAAAGATGCAATCCTAAGCTGGGATTCTGAAAATGGCTATCGTTCAGAGTCGGAAGTGCTGTTCTATGTTTTAAAACACTTAGGCAAATTTTGGACACTACTCTTGCTCTTTCGTGTCTTCCCTTTATCTTGGACCAACGGACTGTATCGCTTTATCGCTCGAAACCGCTACCGCTGGTTTGGAAAATACGACCACTGCCCCTTACCCGAAGCACGCTTCCGTCATAAATTTATCTAAAGTTGTATATTGGACTTTGTAAACACCTTAAATCTTAAAAAATGAACGAATTCAAAAAATTTATCAGTAGAGTAAATGTCATTGATATGGCGGTGGGTTTAATTATGGCTACCTATTTTGGCGCTATTATCAAGTAATTGGTTAATGATGTGATCATGCCTCCCATTGGGCAGCTCTTAGGGGGTGTCAATTTCTCAGCCCTAAAAGTTGTCATTCAGGAAGCCCAAGGGGAAACTGCAGAAGTTGCCATACTATATGGTGCCTTTATCAATACCATCATTACTTTTCTCATTGTCTCCTTTGCTATTTTTATAGCAGTTAAAATGTACAACAAAGCACAAGAACGCTTCAAAAAAGAGGAGGAAGAGGCCAAACCCGTAGCGCCACCAAAACAGGAAGTACTACTGACAGAAATCCGAGATTTACTTAAGAAGTAGGCGGATCTTTTAATTTTCCAATTGACTTCCCTACTATCATGGACACGGCGGCATCCCCTGTAACGTTTACAATAGTTCGGCACATATCCAAAGGACGATCTATGGCAAAAATCAAGGCCAATCCTGCTTCTGGAATACCCGCTTGAGCTAGGACAATAACCAACATGACGATTCCCGCACTGGGCACAGCAGCCGTTCCGATGGAAGCCAAGGTTGCAGTAAAGACAATTCCGAGTTGAGCAGAAAGACTCAAATCCAATCCGAAGGCCTGAGCAATAAAAACAGCGGCCACTCCTTGATACACAGAAGTACCATCCATATTAATCGTGGCTCCAATGGGTAAAACAAAACTGGCTACTTCTTCATCGACGCCTAAATTGTCCTCTACACATTCCATAGTTACTGGTAAGGTAGCAGCACTGGAACTCGTAGAAAAGGCCAATAATTGCGCTGGAGCAATTCCCCGCATAAAAAAATTAGGTTTCCGCTTGGTAAAGAAACGAACGATGATAATATACACTACAATCATCGACGCCAGACCCAGCAATAGCGTTATGGCGTAGAGTGCTAAGGCTTGAAACAGCTCCAAACTAGGGGCTTCAACTACTAAGGCGGCCAATAGCGCAAACACCCCATAGGGGGCGGCGAGCATAATCAGATCGATCAGCTTGAGAATAATGACATTAAAGGAGTCAAAGAATTTTTTTACGGGTTTCCCTTTTTTGCCAGGTAACAAAATCATTCCAATACCAAAAAACAGGGCAAAAAAGATGACTTGTAGCATGTTTCGATTGTTGGAAGCAGCTAGAAAGATATTGGAGGGTACCATATCCACCAAGGCTTGCAAAGGTCCCGATTCTTGTTGTTTGGCCGCCGCCGCTTGTTTGGCTTGGGTGTCAGTAGCATAGGCTTCGACCAATTCATTACGCGTTTCAACGCTGATGGATTTCCCGGGCTGGATTACATTAACCAAAATCAACCCGATGGTTACTGCCGTTAAAGTAGTAATCAGATAGGTGATAATGGTGCGCCCTCCCATTTGCGATAATTTGGAAATATCTTTTAAATCAGAAACTCCTTTAATTAATGAAGCGAGAATTAAAGGAACGGCAATCAACTTTAACAGATTGATAAAAATGGTTCCAAACGGCTTGATGTAATCTGAAATAAACTGACTCCCCTGCGGAACAAAAGAGAGCAAAAGTCCAAAAAGAACTCCAAGTCCCATTCCGATTAGAATTTTCCAGTGTAAAGCAAGTTTTTTCATGGGTTTTAAATTTTATTGGTGCGTTTGAGGAGGCTAAAATCAGCGAGAACTAGTGCCGCCATTGCTTCTACAATGGGTACGGCGCGAGGGACGACACAGGGATCGTGTCTTCCCTTGCCCTGCATGGCCACGGCTTCCCTTTTTGAATTAATCGTTTCTTGATTTTGCATGATAGTGGCTACGGGCTTAAAGGCTACATTGAAGTAAATATCCATACCATTGGATATCCCGCCCTGGATTCCTCCTGATCGGTTGGTTTGGGTAGTTCCGTCTGTGTTAAATAAATCGTTGTGCTCACTGCCTTTCATTTGAGTCCCTGCAAAGCCACTTCCGTACTCAAAACCTTTGACTGCATTAATCGAAAGCATGGCTTTTCCCAATTCAGCATGGAGCTTGTCAAAAGCGGGTTCTCCTAATCCTACGGGAACATTTTTTATGATACAACTCACTACTCCTCCTACGGTATCTCCTTCTTTTCGAATTTGTTTGATGTACGTTTCCATGGCTTCCGCCACTTTAGGATCGGGACAGCGCACAGGATTTTTCTCGATAGAAGACACATCTACCTCTGAGGGATGCGTGTCTAAGGAAAGTGAACCGACAGCAGATACATAAGCGTTTAAAGTCACAGGAGCTAAAAACTGTTTGGCAATGGCGCCAGCAACCACCCGACTGGCTGTTTCTCGAGCAGAACTTCTCCCACCTCCACGGTAGTCGCGAATGCCGTATTTTTCATCATATACATAATCGGCATGTGAAGGCCTGTAGGTGTCTTGGATATGGGAATAGTCTTTTGATTTTTGATTCGTATTGTGAATGGCATATCCAATGGGTGTTCCCGTTGTTTTTCCTTCAAATAGACCAGAAAAAAAAGTAACCTCATCGGGCTCTTTGCGTTGGGTTACGATAGCGGATTGCCCGGGCTTTCTCCGATCTAAATCTTTTTGAATGGCTTCTAAATCCAGTTCTATTCCTGCGGGACAACCATCAATCACGCCTCCGATCGCAGGGCCATGAGATTCTCCAAAAGTCGAAACTTTAAAAAGGGTGCCAAAAGTATTGCCTGACATAAATTCTAATATAGGCCCAAAGATAAAGGTAATGTTTGGAAAGTCTTTTGGAGTTTGTTTTTTTTTAACCTACTGGCCACTTGAAAATAGGCAGACCTAAATTCCCTCTTAGTAAAAGAAGCTTTAACACCCCCCTTCTCCCCCCTTGTTAGGGAGGACTTTAACCCAAATAATGTAATAGAAAATCTACTCCAGTCGAAGACTACTATAGAATAAGTCATTTTGCTAATATTTTTCAACTTCATAACGAATCCTATTCCATAATCTGGGTTTAATTCCACATGATGGATAGTATCCCATAAATTCTCCCTTGATAGAAGAATTTTTTTTCTTAAAAATGCGCATCTCCCACCTAACAAGTGAAACTTTTATTTATAACAATACGCACCCTCCCCCCTAATAAGGTGGGGGGGGGGTGGGGGATGAAGGGGGATGTTTTACCCTCTTGTCTCGGATCGGGTTTAAATCTGTCTTTAAGTTAGCATACCCTGAAACAGGAGGATCTACGTTTCGAATAGAATACAGAGCAAATTACACTAACGCACGCCGTAAAATTGTAATCGGGTGCAAACTTTCGCGCTGCGTTCCATCTTGGATTTGATGGCGACAGCTGGTTCCATTTGCTGCAATTATTACTTCGGGATCAGTTTTTCTTACAGCTGGAAATAACCGCTCCTCACCTACTTGCATACTGATCTCATAGTGTTCTTTTTCATATCCAAAAGAACCAGCCATTCCACAACAACCCGTGTTCAGCATTCGCACGGTGTAGTTCTTGGGTAGGTTTAGAATTTGGAATGTATCGGCTGGAGTGCCCAAGGCCTTTTGATAACAATGCGCGTGAATTTTTATTTCTTTTGCTTCTGTATGGAATTGAGTTGCTTGCAGTTTTCCTGTTTTTAATTCTTGTGCTAAAAAAGATTCTAAAGGAAGGCAATATTGGGCCAATTCTTTTGCTGCTTTGGAATCACTGGCCATTTTTGGGTACTCATCTGTAAAGGTGTAAATCGCGGAGGGTTCGATACCCAACAGCGGTGTTTCGGCTGAAACACAATCTCTATACAAGGCAACATTGCGATCCGCACAGGCTTTGGCTTGATCCAAAAATCCTTTGGAAATATAGGTCCTTCCACTTTCAGTGGGTGGTAGAATACAAACCTGATATCCCAAGCCCTCTAAAAGTGCTATGGCATCCGCTCCAATTTCAGTGTCGTTGTAATTGGTAAATTCATCTAAATATAAATTAACACTTTTACTTGACTTGATTAACTTTCTGTTTTTTAATATTTTATATAGAGATTTTTTAAGTTTTGGAACACTTCTTTTTTGAGCAATACCCAAACCGGATTTGATCCCATTTCCTAGAATAGGGAAAGTTAAAACAGTATTTTGTAACCCGCGTAAAGGTTGGGCAATTTGATTCAAGCGCCCAAAATAAGCAAAGAGTTTATCACGAAGCGAACTGCCATGTGTCTTTTGATAGTGGTATAAAAACTCTGCCTTGTAGGTAGCAATATCCACACTGCTTGGACATTCCGTTGCACAGGCCTTACAACTCAAACAAAGGTCCATCACTTCTTTTAACGCTGAATCATCAAAGGCATTTGGTTTCTTGTTTTGCGTTAACACCTCTCGAAGCACGTTGGCGCGCCCTCGGGTGTTGTGCTTTTCTTCTCGTGTAGCCCGATAACTGGGACACAGGGCTCCTGTGGGTTGTACGGAACGGCATTTCCCTGCTCCATTACATTTTTCGGCAGCTCTGAGGATTCCTTGATCAGCAGAAAAATCAAAAGCAGTATCAAATTCAGGGGTCTCTTTTTGTGCTGTCCTCAAGTTTTGGTCCATAGGAAGCGGATCGACAATCTTCCCGGGGTTCAACAGCGCATTGGGATCGAACAGGGTTTTAATTTTTTTAAACAGTTGATAATTGGCCGCTCCCACCACAATCGGAATAAATTCGGAACGCACAATACCATCGCCATGCTCCCCGCTTAAAGATCCTTTGTACTTTTTAACCAGTTTTGCTACCGCCAAGGTAATGGCTCGGAAATCCTGAACTCCTTTTTTTGATTTTAAATTTAATATCGGACGCAGGTGCAATTCCCCTGCTCCTGCATGTGCGTAATACACTACTTCTTGGTCGAACTGTACCATCAGTTTTTGAAACTCTTCGATATAAGCTGCTAATTTAGGCAAGGGAACTGCCGTGTCTTCGATACAGGCCACCGCTTTGTGATCTCCCACCATATTTCCCAACAATCCCAGCCCCGCGTGGCGCAATTCATTTGCCAATTCTATTTCTTCATTCCAAAGCGGAACAGCAGCGTAGGCTAAACCTTTTTCTTTTACTTGATCTTGAAGGCGCTTTAGTTGCGCTTTTAGTTCTGCTAAGTCGTCCTGCCGCAATTCCAAGAGCAAAATCGCCTTTGGGTCCCCCTGAAGGAAGAATCTGTTTTTTTGATAGCCCGGATGGTCATGGGTGCAGTCTAAAATAGTTTTATCAATCAATTCACAGGTAAACAGGTGGTGCTGCATCACAGGCTCCACTGCTTGCATGGCATCGGAAATAGAGTTGAAATGCAAAACCAACATCACTTTATTTTTCGGAGGTAAAGGCTCTAGTTCCAGAGTAATTTCGGTTGTAAAAGCGAGAGTACCCTCACTACCTGCTAAAAGTTTTGAAAGATTTAGTGGTGTTCCTTCCGAAGCAAATGGCTGCATCTTTATCAGTTCATCTACCGCATATCCCGTATTGCGTCGGTGAATGCTGGCTTCTGGAAAATCGGTTTGGATATGCTTTTGGATGTCTTTTTGAGACAACGTCTCGAGGAGTTCTTTATAAATCTTCCCTTCTAGGGTTTGGGCAGTTCTTTTCTCTTTGAATTCCGATTCTGTACAATTTTCAAAACGAGCCAAACTGCCGTCGGAAAGTACTACGTTCATCGCGCTGACTTTATCTCGCGTGACCCCATAGCGAATGGAAGTCGTTCCTGACGAATTGTTCCCCACCATTCCGCCTAACAAACAAAATTGTGAAGTAGAAGTATTGGGGCCAAAAAACAACTCCTTTTCAGCCAAATACCGATTGAGCGTATCTCGGTTTACTCCCGGTTGTACGGTTACTGTTTTATTTTCTAAATCTAACGCTAAAATTTTAGTGAAGTGCTTGGAAATATCAACGACAATTCCAGGACCGACACACTGTCCTGCAAGAGAGGTTCCGGCGGCACGAGGGATAAGGCTGGTTTGATTTTGCTGTGCAAAGACAATCAATTTTTGAAGGTCTTCAACCGTTTTTGGATATGCCACAGCCAGAGGAAGCATTTTATAGACGGAAGCGTCTGTAGCATAGAGGGTTTTGTGAAGCGAATCCCATTCCAAACTACCTTCTAGAGCTTTGCTCAGTTGTTCTAAATTCTTCTCCACCTTGGTTTTACTCCTCTGCTTTAATTAAAATTTTATAAAGCTAAAATACGCATTAGTTTCCCATTTCCTTGCAATTGACTATTTTAGCCCATATTCAAATGGATTATGTATAAAAATTTATTCTTACTACTGACCTTTATCCTTTGTGTTCTAGGTTGTCAAAGCAATTCTACTATTTTAAAAATTAAAGGTTCTTCGGATCTGGACAATGGTAGCACAATTTACCATATCGTGGCAGACCTCAATAATCAGCCAACAACATTAGACACCTTGACCGTAAACCAAGGCTCTTTTGAGCTAGTCGCTGAAGTCGCTGAACCCAATATTCACTTTCTTCAAATTGCAGGGATACAAGGAAGTTTTCCATTTATTGCAGAATCGGGTACGGTTACGATTGAGATTTACAAGGACAGCCTGGGACTTTCTAAAGCCACTGGAACCGAGTCCAATGAAGATTTTATGCGCTATAAGTCAGAGACGAAAGTCTATATCGAGTCTTTAAACGGGATAGGCAATGACCTGCAACAGGCCATGATTTTAAAAGATTCTTTAATGGCAGAAGATCTTCAACAGCAATATCAAGAAGTCCGCGATCAAATTCAAGAATATGAGCTAGAGTTCATCAAGGGATCAACCAATTCCTTAGTTTCGGTTTTAATTTTGGATCGTTTTGTTGCCAATAAAGTCATTTCCATGGCCGAAGCAAAAACGATTTTTGAATCATTGAGTGAGCGGGTACGAAATACCAAGTCGGGAAGAATGATTCAACAACAGTTGGAACAGGCACCTAAAGCGGAAGTGGGTCAGGTAGCCCCTGCTTTTGAAGGACCCAGTCCAGAAGGAACTACTTTTGCGCTCAACAATGCGCTAGGGAAAGTGACCATTATCGATTTTTGGGCAAGTTGGTGCCGTCCTTGCAGAGTTGAAAATCCGAATCTCGTTCAGCTTTATCGTTCTAATAAAGAACGGGGTTTAAGTATCGTAGGGGTTTCATTAGATAGAGACAAGAATAAATGGATTAAGGCCATAGAAGACGATGGACTGGTTTGGGATCATGTGTCACATTTACAATTCTGGAATGATCCAATTGCTAGGCTCTATAAAGTGTCTGCTATACCTGCTACGTTTGTACTCGATGAAAATGGCGTAATCATCGCCCGCGATCTTCGCGGAATGGAACTATACACCAAAGTGGAGGAATTATTAAGTAAAAGCTAAAATTGTTGGTTGCGATATAGGAGTACACCTGCCAATACCAATGTGATAAACAAAATTCCTAACATCAACTGAGAGGTGTAAATCACTTTGAAATTGAACAGAATAGTCATCAAAATCCCACCTAAGGCTCCTCCAAAATGAGCAGTGTGCCCAATGTTATCATTCTGTGCTTTCATACCATACAAGGTGTAAATCATATACCCGATTCCAAAGAGATATCCCGGAATGGGAATAGGAATAAAAAAGAGCATTAATTCCATTTCAGGGTACAAAAGTAAGGCGCTAAACAAAACTCCCGTAACCGCACCACTAGCTCCTACTGCGATATAATTGGGCTGATTTCTGTGAAATGCATACGCAAATAAATTTCCAGCTAACAAACTTCCAAAATAAAGCAATACAAAAGGAAGTGCCCCAAGGGTAGATACAACAAAAGACACGAAAAAATAAAAAGTAAACATATTAAACAGCAAGTGGGTCGTGTTTACATGAAGAAAGGCAGAAGACAACAAACGGAAGTATTCCCCCTTTTGAATCTTATGAACTTCAAAACGATACTTGTCAAAAAAAAGATCTTGTTTAAAACCCCTTAAGCTAACAATAATATTTGCCGCTAAAAGGAGTATTCCTACAAATGGAATTTCTTGTAACATTTGGATTAAAGGTCAAATACAATACCCTGTGCCAAGGGAAGTGCAGCGGAATAGTTTATTGTATTGGTTTGTCTTCGCATATACACTTTCCAAGCATCAGATCCGCTTTCACGTCCCCCACCCGTTTCCTTTTCACCCCCAAAGGCACCTCCAATTTCCGCACCAGAAGTTCCAATATTGACATTGGCAATTCCACAATCACTTCCCAAATGCGATAAAAAGGTTTCCGTTTCGCGCATATTGAGTGACATGATCGATGAAGAAAGTCCTTGTTTTACTTCATTTTGAATGACAATGGCTTCTTCAATTTCCCCTTTGTATTGCATTATGTATAAAATGGGCGCAAAGGTTTCTCGATGTACAATAGGTGCATCGTGTTCAATAAGAGCTACGGCAGGTTTTACATAGCACGCACTCCCATACTCATCGGAAGGCAATACGCCCCCTGGAACCAACCAGCTTCCTCCTTGCGCATCTACTTGATCCAAAGCCTCCTTATACATTTTCACTGCATCGGTATCGATCAATGGGCCTACATGATTCTTTTCATCTAGTGGATTGCCGATTCGTAATTGCTGATAGGCTTTTTGCAATACTTCTGTAAACGCATCAAAAATAGATTCGTGGACAATCAGTCTTCGTGTCGAGGTACAACGTTGTCCACAGGTTCCTACAGCTCCAAATACAGCAGCCCGCATGGCGGTGTCTAGGTCTGCATTGGGAGTAATGATGATGGCATTATTTCCACCCAACTCCAAAAGTGATTTTCCCAATCGGGCGCCAACGCGCTGGGCAACATCTTTACCCATTCGGGTAGATCCAGTGGCTGATAACAAGGAAATGCGCTGGTCCTCTGCCATCCACTGGCCTACCTCAGCACCTCCATTAAGCACACAGGAAACTCCCTCTGGAATGTTATTTCCTTTTAACACTTCCGCAATAATGTTTTGACAAGCAATACTGCACAAGGGGGTTTTTTCACTGGGTTTCCAGACACAGACATTTCCACATACCCAAGCCAGAGCCACGTTCCAACTCCATACTGCTACGGGGAAATTAAAGGCCGAAATAATCCCTACAATCCCTAAAGGGTGGTATTGTTCGTACAGACGGTGGGCAGGCCGTTCTGAAGTCATGGTCAACCCGTGCAATTGGCGCGAAAGTCCCACAGCAAAATCACAGATGTCGATCATCTCTTGCACTTCTCCCAGACCTTCTTGAAGGGATTTTCCCATCTCCCAAGAGACCAACTGCCCCAAGTCCAATTTTTTTTCTCGGAGCTTGTTTCCAAATTGTCGTACCAGTTCCCCTCGTTGTGGAGCTGGAATTTTCCGAAAACTCAAAAAAGCGTGTTCAGCTCTTTCGATTAGATTTTCATAATCTTCTACAGTCGCGGTCTGAACGTTTCCTAACAAACTGCCATCTACGGGACTGACAGCTGCTATTTCGGAACCGGATCCCATCCACTGCCCTCCTGTACTACATCCTTTTTGCTTCGGTTCGACGGCTAAATTTTTTAATATCGTTTTG
>Ga0115564_10005250_pt1 | contig 10353 bp, 9 predicted proteins | sample COGITO_mtgs_1105_7_FD_88680 | JGI IMG/M metagenome (GOLD analysis project Ga0115564, IMG submission 88680) | Pelagic marine microbial communities from North Sea - COGITO_mtgs_110523 | ecosystem: Environmental > Aquatic > Marine > Epipelagic | place: Germany:Helgoland, sampling site Kabeltonne... | reverse complement strand
TTCAGCATTACTTGGACTGCAAGCTCCCGGCGGAGCTGGAGGCAGCAGATTTTGATGAGTGGGCTGCCACCCACGAATCAAACCATGCGACGTCAGGAACGGTGAAGGGCGGCGATGGCTTGGTCGCGCTGATCATGGACATGATCGAAGCGGCTAAAGGGCTGGTTTGTACGAAGAAAAGGAAACGCAGCGGATCAGAGGAGACAGATGATGAGGGTTACGGTTCGGAAATGGGGGGGGGGAGCGAGGGCGGCTCAGATGATGGGGGCTATGGATCAGATTACGGCTTGGGGAGCGTGGCAGGTGGCAGCCGCAAGTCAACATCGATGGGCCCGCCTAACACAAGGGGCGCAAGTAACAGCAATGCAGGAGGGGGTGATAGTACAGGTACTAGGAGTAGCAGCAATGCGGGGGGGCAAAACCAAGCCCTTCCAACAGCAGACGAGGTGGTTGCACAACCGAGCCGATGCCGACAATTGTTAGGGTTGGATATGCTAGTGTTCGTGGGGCAAGAGGTAGAGGTAGCTAGAGCAGTAAAGTATGAGTGTAGGGCAGGTAGGCCGAGTCTGTATGTGGAGACTTCGGCCGGAGGCTCGTGGCTTGATGGAGCACAAGCTTTGGCCAACATCCTGTCCTACCGTTCGGTGAGCGAGGATCCGATGCCCGGCCTACCGAGTGGCGGCCGGACGGTTTCCCAGGGCGGTGGGCCGAAGGACAGGATGCGGGAGGTGAAGGACAAGCAGACTTTGGATGATTTATTGGAGGAAAGGTCAACACTAGGACTGGAGGCGCAGACGGAAAAGGCGCAAAAAACTTTCGACTTGCTTGGGGGAGAGGGAGGCTTCTCAGACGGTGAGCAAGTGAAGTTATTTGTAAGTGAGTGTAGTACAAAAGCGGGGATGGACAAGGTGCAAAAGTGCCTGTTTATCACGGCGACTGCAAAGAAGGTGAAGAGGTCATTGCACGTGGATTTCAAAGTGTCGGTGACGGTGACAACGATACTGCAGATCGCCTTCTTCTCCACACTCCTCCAGGATCTGACGTCGTTGCTACGCTCAAACGCAAAGGCAGAGAGGTCTCTTTTGCAGAATAACCAGGCGAGAGTGACCTCTAAAGTAACAATTAACGGGGTAGAGGTAGTGGCCACAGAAGATGCGGCTGACAACGTGGACTTGCACAACAAAGGGGTGGCACACCAGTCCAAAGCGGTGGAGGACGTGGCAAAGATAGTACTCCACGTGCTGACGGCCTTTCACAATACGGAGGTTTTGGGGCCGGCTTTCGTCGCCTTTGGACAAGAACTCTTGATTCTGGACGCCCATGAATCTAACCAGGTCGGCCACAAACTGCTGACAGACGGGTTTGGAGAAATCAACACGGCAGTGTTAAGCGCGGCGGAGCAGGATATCAGAAGTTTCAAGAGCCAGCGGCAGGCTCTAAAAAATTTTGGAGCAGTGCATAGTTACCGCAACACAATGCGACGAAGTTTCACAATGGTTCCAGCGGCATGGGACAGAAAAGAGCAGGTCCGGGAGTCCAAGGAGAGGAAACTCGACAGCACATTAGCTAGAGTAACGCAACTCGAGAAGGCGATGCAGTCGACCGGCAGAGGCCATGGCCCACGTGGAGCTCCCACAGGTGCTTCTAAGAACCCCACGAAGGCGAGCAGGGGTAGAGGGGGGGGTAGGGGTGGTGGGGCTCAGCAGCAGCAGCAGCCGATAACAGCACCACCCGGGGTAGCAACAGGGGGCGGGGGCGCTGGAGCACAGGGTGCTGGTAAGGGGGGCAAAGGCTCCACTCCAAGCGGAAAGGGCCAAGGAAAGGGGGTAAAATTTCAGTGGAGTGGAGCGTTACCCACTGCTATGAAGGGGCCACTGGACGCCGCTAATAAGGACCAGTTGCCCCCCAATTGGGTTCAGAATTGTACGGCGACGGGCACGCACGGCGCAGGCGACGCCGGTGCTCTGGAAGCATGGTGCGTAGGAAACGGCTTCGCAACCATGGAAGAGGCACGTCGAACTTTCGTGAACATGGTGGCAAACAAAGGGAAGTGCTTTCACCACAATGCAGAACCAGGGAAGATAGCAGGGGGGTGTAGGAGGGGGAAAACTTGCCTCTTTGCTGACAGTCATGTCTGACAAAAGGGGGTGGGGTGGGAAGGGGAACCAGTCTCGACGCTGCGAGCACAGGAGGAGCAACAGGACTTGGAAGGGGGCGTTGTGGTGCAGGCGCAATCTTTTGAGCTAGCGGCGATGGAGACTTGGAGGTGGGATGAAGCGGAAGAATTAGCAAAGGGGGGGAGACATGCAGAAGTAGAGCACGGGGTACCGGTACCAATGCAGGTAGGAATAGTAGACAAACCCGACTTCCGGGAGGCTAAGCGGCAGCTGGCAATCCTGCGGAGGCATCAACGCCCGGGCACGGAGGCCTCAGCGGTAGAGACGAATGAAAAACACTACAACAAAGCGCTGGTAGTAGAGGGCACTATGCAGGAGGCAGCGGGTGCGAAGGTAGCGGATAGAGAGCATCCGAATTTGATAGGAGAAGGAGCTGGGTGAGTAGAAGCGTCAGCATTAGTTGCACGAGGAGTAGCTCCGATCCCTCCTTTTGGAACGAGAGGGGATGTGGGAGGAGTGTTTGGTTATTCGATAACGATGCAGAGAGCGTTCTTGGAAGCGGCTCAGATCAGAAGTACGAGTAGTAGCGGCAGCGGTACCGAGGATAGTGATAGTGGTAGGAGTAGTAGAGAATACAGTAAGCGCGACAGCACTGGCAACGGGGATGGCTCGCTCAAGGAGCTGGAGAGAGAGACGCGAGTCAGAAGCGCAGTGCAGGAAAAGATCAGCACGAGTGATACAGAAGATGATGACGGGGGAAAGGTGTTAAAGAGGCGGCGCACAGACAAAGAGGGGTGTTTTTCTGATCGGATTCGCCCATCAGGGGTGCAGGAGGACACGCCATTCTGGCTCATACACCTGGACGAAGATCTGCCGGGGCAGATGAAGCTGATGAGCTGATTAGCTAACGAAGTGTTGAAGGAGCCGAAGAACGATGCGGTGCTCGACCTGGTGTCAGAAGCGAAGGTCAGAGGGCTTTTCAAGGCGGTGCCGGGACGGAGCAGGGAGAAAACTGACGACATCTGGCTTCTGGAGCTCTGCTCGGTGCCGGACAGGAGGCCAGCGGCGTTACAGGCACTGTTGTGGCGAGCAGAGGAGAGAGCCCGGCATAACGGGTCTTTCGATTGGGCATTCTCACAGTGCGCAGGGATCACTACCAAGGGGAGATTTCGAGCATCACGACAGTACATGCCAGCAGTGGGGGTACGCCAGCAGGCTGAGGAGGAAAAGGAGTGGCAGCAGCGATTGGAGTGGTGGGTGATGCACCCAGCGTACTCGTATGATCCTCCTGAGACGAGCAGAAGCAACCCGAGTAGACACCCTTGGGACGGTGCCCTGGACGATATAGAGTTCGGCGAATTTGCGACAGGCATTGGCGTTTTCGCAGCATGTTTCCAGGCGGTCGGGGCTAAGTGCGCATGGATTATGGAGCCGAATGAGGAGGCCAGGCGATGTGCAACGGCTGTTATAGCGGGAGAACCACGAGTGTACGAGACGGCACAGTCGGTAGACCCAGCAGACCTTCCGTGGGTGCACGTGGTGGTGGGCGGACCGGAATGTCAGCCCTTTTCAGGAGCGAATAGAAATGCTCGGGGGTGGCAAGATGAGAGGGCCTACACGTTCCTCAGGGCGATACATATCATAGCGGTGCAACTTCCTTGGGTAGCGTGGTTAGAGAACGTAGCGCAGATACAGGAAGCGCAAGGGGGAGTCGTATGGAAGCTCATTAAGCACACCTTGGAGGCCGTCGGCTATGTGGTCACGGCGCACGAGGTGTGAGCGTCGACGGTCGTACCGCAGAGAAGGCGAAGGCTTTTCGTGGAGTGCATACGGAGAGACGTATACCATAAGTGGGGCAAGCCAGAGGTCGAGAAGCCGGATGCCGCGCTAGCGCAGCGTTTGGGAGACATCATGCTGCCATGGGAAGCGGTACACCATCTCGCAGTGGATGAGGACGCACACGAAGTGGTGTGGGGTCAAAACGTGGAGAATTGGGAGACAGATTGGATGAGAGGGGAGCCAGTGATAGTGGGCGCGGTAGACGGGGGAGGATGGAACAAGAACGTTTACGCCGGTTGTGTGCCGGCGACGAAGGCGTCTTCGTTTGGCTTGGCAGGACACACACAGCTGGTGGCACAGCGAGATGTGCTGGGCAACTGGAGAGCCAGAACGTTGGACATCAGAGAGGTCCTTCGGATGTTCGAGGCAGAAGGGGTGACATTGGTAGTCTCGGAAGACGCGGAGACGGCACTTACACAGTTGGGGAACGCAGGGCCGGCAAAGATGGTGCTCCCATACGCCGAAGCACTAGTAAGCTTTTGCAAGCCGCCCGCACCCTTTATTCCCCAAAGAATGGACGAGATTATCGCGGAGAGGGATATCAGGGCCTTCAGAGGCACGATGCATCTCGCGCATCGAGACTATCAGATAATGAAAGACAGGGGGTGACTGGCCACGGAGGATAAAGAGGCTGTAAAAAAGTGACCGCATCGCAGGCGGTCTCCGAAAGGGGGGTTGGTGATCGATGACCCAGTGCCAGAAGCAAGGGCTAGGTCGTGTACTTGGTACCTGGCAGAAGCTCTGTTCTATGGGGACGCATCGAAGATCGTGCCGGTGGAGTCCATGAGGAGAGGCCCACCAACTCTGCGAGCGGAGGCGTTTGAGGCGCTCGGAAGGTGCTACCCAGATCAAGAGATAGTATGGGCAGTGGTGGACAGAGGAATCAATCCGAAGGACGAGCAGCCGCCAGCGCAGACGGTGCTGGGGACCAATCACATGTCAGGCTTACGGGCGCACCATTTCGTGTCTAAAGCGAACAACACAGAAAAGGAGAAAGGACACCTTTTCGGCTTTCCAATTTCCATGTCGCCGCCGATTCACCCGGCGGTTTACTCTCCGACAGGAGCGGTACATAAGAAGCTGCGGGACGGCTCGATCGACCCCGGCAATATGAGGCCCACGAGCGATTTTAGTTGGCCACCACCCCAGTACTGGATGGGTTGGTTAACGACGTCAGTGAATGATACCATTGACCTTGACATGGAATTTCCATACGTGCATTATTTCAACCATATGGACTTCGTGCAGCAAGTGATGCAGCTGAAGGAGCTGGGGGAGCCAGTACTGTGAGGGGTATGGGATGCAAGTTCTTACTACCGGCAGTTCGAGTGGCATCTGGGATCCGTGGCATCACATTGCAGGTCCTGGGTGGGGGACGAAGGCGCTGAGGCGTTGTGCGACTTCAGGATGATGTTCGGGTGACGAGCAGCAGCGAATTACGCGCAGAGGGCGTCGGGTTTCTTAGCGTGGGTAGCGCAGCAGGCGTTGGACAGGATGCAACCGACCTCGCAGAAGGTACAACGGGCCTTCGAGCTACTAGCCATGTCCGACACAGCTCGGACAGATGCGGAGAGGGTGAGATATCGGCTGGGGTTCATCACTCAGTTCATTGATGATTTCCCCTCTGTGGTAGTTCAGAGCGCAGCGAGAGAGGCGCAGGCGGCGTGTGCAGCGGTGTGGGAAGCTCTAGGAGTTCAACCACAGCCCAAGAAAGTATGGCCAGAAGGAGGATACGGCCCAGAGTGACAGGTTTTAGGGGTAGTATTCGATCTAGTCAAAATGGAGATGTCGGTACCGGACGACAAGGTGGCCAAGGCGATGCACTGCATCAAGGAGGCACAATCTGCGAAGTGGGTGTACGTGGAAGCGGTGCAGAGGCTGCTAGGTATCTTAGCATTCATTGGCAGGGTATTGCTCTCAGGGATGTGGCATTTGTCGTGCACAATCATGGCTCTGAGAGTATCGTCGAGCACGGGCTTTGTAGCAATGTCTGAAGAATGGAAAGGCGAGCTTACTTGGTGGGGCGAGCTGCTGCAGGGGTGGAATTGCAAAGCCATCATGATGCCGGCGAAGTGGCTGGCTCCCAAGTATGAGACAACGTTCTTCACGGATGCATCCAGGTCCGAGAAGAGAGGGGTTGGGGGGGCTGGTGCCATCTACAAAATCTGGTGTTCCAATTCGATTTCACGCCGGAAGAGATAGCTGGGCTAGAAATCGCGGATCTCGAGGGCATGGCACACTACTTGTGGTTGGTAGAGCTGTGCGAGCGGTGTCCGGAAGATCTGGCAGGGAACAGATTCGTGACTCGATGCGATAACCAAAACTTTTGTGATGCGGTGAACGACAGGAAAGCAACCACACCGTCGATTTCTTTCCTGGTGGGGGAGATGCATAAGATCATGGCGCTGAATAACTTCGACGTGAGAATCGATTTCGTGGCGTCGAAGGACAACGAGATGGCAGATGCTCTGTCACGTAAACACTGGAGGAGAGTAGCAGGATTCTTGCAGGCAGAAGGGTTGCCAACAAGTCTGGGGCCGGAGAAGAATCCATCCCCAGTAGTAGTGTGTGAGGAGTGGGAACAGTTTATAGCAACTCACCCTATGCGTCGTGATTTGCCTACTGTGTGTTGGGTGGACATACAGGCCTCACGGCGTTCCAGCGTGGCATCATCTCTGATACAGAGGAGGCGATGGGCCAGGCGCATGCGCCGAGAACAATCGCAGGGCGCAGGTCAGGTCTAAGGCACTGGGCACTGTTTACGCTCCTCATGGGATGGAAGGTCAGGTTGTTTGACTCGGTCGAGGAACAAAACGCGAGAGCGATTGTGGCAGCGGAAGGCAAGATTATGTGCTTCGCGAGATACTTAGCGAGAGACTATAAATCTGCGACGGTGATTAAGTATTGCCACGATGTGCAGGCGCAGCATATGCGGTGGATAGGGGTCCCATTGAAGGCGCTAGGAGTGGTGTTCTATCGGCTCCCCTTGCTTTTTAAGTGGGCAAAGAAAGTTAGCCCAGGAAAGGTTAGGACAAAGAGGGGGTGGGAATCTAGCTGGTTCCAGGCGGTTCGCCAGGGTTGGTTGCAGGGCAGACAGCTTTTCGATGCGTGCCGCGCGGACTACGAGAAAGGACTCGTGTATGTGATCATGGTTTTGGCGTTCGAGCAGCTGCTGAGGTTGAGTGAAGTCACACGCACAGCGGTGGCATCGGTGTCAGAATACGGGACTATCATGGTGCGAGACGCGGTCGGAATCACTTTCGAAGGGGAACGGGTACCATTGTCAGAGAAGTTTTGGCAGAACACTATGGCGAATGGGGACCCGTCCTTCACTGATTTTGAAGAAGTCCAGCTGAAGATGCCACCGAGCAAATGCAATATGAGTGGGGGGGGGTATTGCAGTGCATGAAGTAGCGAGATGCCGCTCGTCGGGTTTCGTGCTGCTTACTTTTATGGCGGCGCATGTGACAGAGAAGGTACCCACGGAGTTGACAGGGGTAGTTCCTCTCTTCAGAGAGAGGCCAGTGCTGCCACCGGCTACAGTAGGAGTGTTACGAGCGACCCGGTTTATGTCAGTTATGCGGCAGATGTGCAGAGCAGCACAGCCGGAGGTATGGTACACGGGCCTGGGGATGCACTGCTTTAGAGTTGGGGGATGCAATCGGCTGATTGAGCTAGGCGCCTCAGTGGCACAGATAATGGCCCTAGGGAGATGGGCAAGTGCTTGCTGGGAATTGTACGGTAGGCGTAACTCCGCAACGCTACTACAGTGGTCATCCAGGATGGCTTTCGATCCAGGGATGGCGCAGATGCCAAAACTGGTGTCGTCGGTAGAGGAGGGACAGGGAGTTAAGCGACGTTGGCGTGAAGGGGGGGGGGATCACCGTTGGATTGGGCGGCGTACGGCGGCAGGCCGAGTGGTTGCTTGGTTACCGGAGACGTCTACAACGCCGGCCAAATGGCGAGTGGTGCCTGATCACGGAGATCGAGCTCTGATTCACACAGCTGCACAGATGCACATGGTGCTGGGCAAACCGACACCTGATGAGTGGAGTGTGGGGAGTTCAGGTTCCGAGACGGATGACACGGACTGGGACTCGGACGGGTCGTGCGATCTGGGCAGCTAGGGGACGATCGAGGGTGGGTCATGAATCGCGAGGCACAGAGAGTCTGGCGGGACGTGGCTGAGAAGGGAAGGGGGGCATGCAGAGGCGCTTTTCAATTATAGGGGCAATTGGAGCGTTCTTGCAGCCCCCCTTCCCAGGTTGGTAGTTCATTGGTCAGTAAGTGTAGACAGGGGGATTGCTATACGCCTGCAATGGTTGGCAAGTCTACACATCAAACTAGTTGCCATAGGCGGTCTCTCATAGCGGAGAGAACGTACTAGTGGAATCGTGGTCATACCGAGGAGGGTGACTCACGGCCCTCACACATGTGTTGCCTGATATGGGACACATACGGAAAGGGGAATTGCCGGGCTAGTCGTGGTTGCTAGAGCTGTGTCGTATCGTTCCATAGCGGGAACTTTACACACATAGAACCCACTAGTTTTGAGGGTGGTGTACCTGTTGTGTCGTTTCGTTCTATTTCGGAAAGAAATTTACACACATGGGTAGGCCCGATCGGAGAGTAGTGGTATGGTATGCTTGGTCAGCACGGTCCAGTGTCTCGCTTTGCGTATTGTATTGTTACACCCAAGGTATCAGTGGCACGTAGTGAACTGTAAACACCTTGGTAGTAAGAGCGTTGTGTCAGGTTTCCATAGTGGGAGACCTTGACATGCACTTTAGGAGCTCTTAGTGGTCTGAATCTAGTGGGAGTGGTGGGTTGGTGCTCTTATTAGTGAAGGATTCACACATGTGGGGAAAATGTGCTCGTAAGTGTGGTGAGGGTAGTCGGTAGGTCTACAAGTAGTCCTACAGAAGACCCTTATGGTCAAGCCAGCAGACTAGCCGTTAGACAGCCTGAGGGTCTAGCCGTTAGTATGTACCCTGTGCTTGTATAAGTTATATAAGCACGGGTGGCTTTGTACCACCCATTGAGCAATTTCCCACATTGTGTATTTACTTGGCTGACAATATTGTGTAAATGCATATGTGCCAGCTAGGATATGCTAACATGGCAGCGCGCGCTATTTAATGGAGAGTGCAAAGGACGGCACGTCCGGTGTACGGCGGCTTAAAGAGGGCCGCTAGAGTAGGGCATAGACTCGCGTAGAAAACCATGGATACCATGGCTCTACAGGTAGATCTCTTTTACTCTGGTAGGCTAGCTAGCACAGCATAGCAGCACAGCAACATTAGCAGATGGGATTTACGGGTTTAGGGGAGGAGAGACACTGGCGCAACATTCGGTTCGGAGCTTCGCGCATCCAAGCATGGTAACAGTGGGTATTTGGAACGATAGCCAGTAAAGCTACAGCGTTGGGGAGAAGGAGGAAAAGGGAAGTTTATATATATAGAAAAGGAACCGGGGGTCTGTTTTCTTAGCAGCAACAACAGCAACGAAAGTTGCGATCAACATTGAACGAAGTTTACTGGCAGCTAGAGCGATTAGTCTAGCTGCATTTACTTTGTTTTTAAGGAATGGTGAAGTATGCGAGTTTGATAGGGACGGGTGTGCATACACCGTCATTGAGGTTCCGGGAAAGAATCGTCGGTGCACTCAAAACCAAGGGGGTGGTTTTGACAGAAATTGCGCCGACGGCGGCGAATCTAAATCTCGCTAAAGCAGGATCAGGGCTGGCGGACTGCTTTGGTCTATCAAGAGACGCGAAGGAGAGGAAGGTAGTGGTGCAGGACGTTCTAAGAAGGATGGTTACGGAAAAAGGAAAGGTTTTACCGGGTTGGGAATGGGTTAGAGACGTCAGCGCGCTAAATAGCTTGAGCACGTTCGACAAGATCACAAAGATGGTAGCTAGTGCGGCTAGGTTTGCGAATGGCACAGCATCCATTAGGAAGTCGGTGGGCGTGCTGGCTGACCAAAAAGTCGCCATCGCGCTTTTCAAGCACGCGGTGCGGAGAGGTTTGGTGTCTTGTTTGTTAAAAAATTCACCTAAGTCGGGGTGCCTGGGGCACCTCACATGCGCGCGATTGCTGCGCGCGGGATTCAAAAATGGCGGCGCGGCGGTCACGCACGCGGCGCTGGTCGGAGCTCTGCAGCAGCTTGAGCAGAGCGATATCGAGGCAGCAGTATGCTTCGAAGACGAAACCAGCAAGCCATTATCAACAGAAGGGAAGAGGGAGTTGGGAGTGATCCTGCGATGGAGGCTTCAGCACTACTTGGACTGCATGCGACCTGCTGAGACGGGGGCAGCAGATTTTGATGAGTCGGATGCCACCCACGAAACAAACCATGCGACGTCAGGAACGGTTAAGGGCGGAGATGGCTAGGTAGG
>Ga0115564_10005247_pt1 | contig 10358 bp, 10 predicted proteins | sample COGITO_mtgs_1105_7_FD_88680 | JGI IMG/M metagenome (GOLD analysis project Ga0115564, IMG submission 88680) | Pelagic marine microbial communities from North Sea - COGITO_mtgs_110523 | ecosystem: Environmental > Aquatic > Marine > Epipelagic | place: Germany:Helgoland, sampling site Kabeltonne... | reverse complement strand
TGGTGGTTTATCATCCATAATATTTCAGGAAATACGAGAATCTAAATCTTTAGCATACTCAGCATGGTCAAATTATTCTACAGCTAGTAAAAAAGAGAACTCTAACTATGTAATGGCTTACATCGGAACTCAATCTAATAAAATGCCTGAAGCTGTAGAAGCTATGATGGAGCTTATGAATAATATGCCTGAGGCTAAAGAACAATTTAATGCTGCTAAGGAATCAACATTAAAACAACTCGCTTCACAACGCATTACTAAATCTAATATTTTTTGGAATTACGAAAGGCTCCAGAAAATTGGAATAGAGACTGACAACCGTGAAGTTATGTATAATGCTATAAAAAAAATGAAAATGGTTGATTTACGTAATTTCTTCAATGAAAATATTAAAGGAGAAAACTATAATGTCATGGTAATAGGTAATGAAAAAGATCTTGATTTTAAAGCACTAAATACATTAGGTAAAGTTCAGAAAATGGATGTAGATTATTTATTTAATTATGAAAAACCTGGAGAAATAAAGCTATAAGACATTATTCTAACTGAGACTAAGTAAAAAAAATCTCATGAAACAATCATTATTATGTATTTTTATTTAATTACCATGTAATTGCATTTTACTATATTTGAATTATTAATTATCACATATTATTTATGAAATTATTAGAAGGAAAAACAGCAATTATCACTGGGGCCAGCCGAGGAATTGGAAAAGGAGTCGCGACTGTTTTCGCTGAGCATGGAGCCAATGTAGCATTTACTTACAGTGCTTCCGTAGATGCTGCAAAAGCTTTAGAGGCGGAACTTCAGGAACATGGAACTACTATAAAAGGATACCAAAGTAATGCCGCTAATTTTGATGATTCTCAAAAACTAATAGATGAGGTTCTTAATGATTTTGGAAGTATCGATATTCTAATTAACAATGCAGGGATTACAAAAGACAACTTGCTTATGAGAATGGGTGAAGATGATTTTGATAAAGTAATTGAAGTAAACCTAAAGTCTGTTTTTAATATGACAAAAGCTGTACAACGTACTATGCTTAAACAACGAAAAGGTTCTATAATAAACATGAGTTCGGTAGTAGGAGTGAAGGGGAATGCGGGTCAAACTAATTACGCAGCATCTAAAGCTGGTATAATTGGTTTTTCTAAGTCTGTTGCCTTAGAACTAGGTTCAAGAAACATTAGAAGTAATGTTATTGCTCCAGGATTTATAGAAACCGAAATGACTTCAAAATTAGATAAAGAAACTGTTGCTGGATGGCGTGCTGGCATACCTTTAAAAAGAGGAGGCTCTCCTAAAGATATAGCTAATGCTTGTGTATTTCTTGCAAGTGATCTTTCAAGCTATATTACTGGACAGACTATAAATGTTGATGGTGGTATGCTTACTTAATAAGTTAAAAATAAACACCATTATTAATTGTATTTATGATAACCAATCATAATATATTATATATTCTAGGATCTGTAATTTTAGCGCTTTTAGTAGCGCTTTTTCAGTATATATATAAATCTAATCATAATAATATTAAATGGTATTTAGCAATACTAAGATTTGTTACAATATTTCTATTACTTCTACTTTTAGTAAACCCAAAGTTTGATAAAGATCTAGTTAAAAACATAAAACCTACTCTTGTATTGGCAGTTGATAACTCACAATCAATCAAGTACTTAAACAAAGATAGTCTGTCTAAATTCTCAGTTCAGACTCTACTTGGTAGTTCAGAACTATCTGAAAAGTTTGAAATAATAGCCTATACTTTCGGAGAACATCTAAATCAAAGTTCCGTGGTAAATTTTGATGAAGAGAAAACAAATATCAACAAGGCTCTTCAGGACATTCAGGCTATTTTTGAGTCACAAATTTCTCCTATAGTTTTGATATCCGACGGTAATCAAACAATAGGTACAAACTACGTAAATAAATCAAAAAAAATCAATAAGGCTGTGTTTCCGTTAGTATTAGGTGATACTATGAATATGTCTGACTTAAAAATTCAGAAAATAAATAATAATAAATATACTTATCTAAATAATAAATTTCCTGTTGAGATTATTTGTTCATACGTTGGAAATAAAACCGTTTCGTCAAATTTAATAATTTCATCTGAAAACAATATTATACATAAAGAACAAATAAATTTTTCATCTGACAATAACTCAAAAATAATTACACCACTAATTAAATCTTCTAAGGTTGGTAGACAATCATACAAAGTTTATTTAAAGCCTATTCAAAATGAAAAAAATAAAATAAACAATTTTAAAAAATTTTCAATAGAAACTATTGATCAATTTAGTAAAGTAGCTATTATATCAACAATGTCTCATCCAGACATAGGAGCATTAAAAACTTCAATAGAAACTAATAAGCAACGTAGTGTAGAAGTATTTAGCCCCAATGAATATATTTCATCTAAAAATGTATATAGTGTAGTCATTTTATACCAACCAAACATTAAATTCAAAAGAGTATTTGATTTAATTCAAAAAATGAATAATAATACTTTAATCGTTGGTGGAACATCAACAGACTGGACATTTTTAAATGAAATTCAATCAGACTTTTTTCTAGAAATTTCAAGAAAAGAAGAATTAGTTAAAGGCCAAATAAATACTGACTTTACGAGTTTTGATATTAGTGCTTATAACTTTAAATCCTATCCACCATTAAATACTAAATTTGGTGAAATTTCGATAAATTCAAAATTTGAAACATTGTTAAATAAATATAGAGATGATAAGTTCATTTCTGATCCTTTGTGGTTTACTTTTGAAAACAATGAATCTAGAAACTCTGTAATATTAGGAGAAGATTTATGGAAATGGAGAATGCAATCATTTATACAAGAATCCAACTTCATAACATTTGACTCATTTATATCAAAAACTATCCAATATTTAGATGATAAAAAACAAAATAATCGTCTTGTTATTGATTATAAATCCATCTACGATGGAAAACAAGATTTATTAATCACAGCTCAATATTATAATAAAAATTATGAATTGGATTTAAATGCTGAAATCAGCGTAAAATTCAAAAATAATATAACTGGAGACTTAATTGAAGTACCGATGAATATAAATACATATTTTTATGAAATTGACCTTAATATTCTTGAGTCTGGATCTTATTCTTTTGAAGTTAATGTAAATAATGAAATGCATAATAAATCAGGAATAATAGAAATACTGGAATTTAATATAGAGGAACAACTTGTAAATGTAAATATTGATGACCTAAAACAACTATCAGTTGATACTGGTGGTAAGCTTTTTTCTAGTTCACAAGTTAACGAGCTAATTAAACAATTAATTTCTGATATTCGCTTTAAAAGTATACAAAAAACAACCAAAAAATCAGTACATTTGCTAGATATCACTCTCGTTTTATTTTTACTATTTACAAGTATTTCTCTAGAGTGGTTTATAAGAAAGTATAATGGATTAATTTAATAACTAAAATAAAAAAAATGCAAAATTTACCTAAAATCGGACTTCCCATTATTATAATAATAGGTGTGTTTTTTATACTAATTTCTAAATCAGCGGTAACTATAGGGCCTGGTGAGGGTGGTGTCTTATTTGAAAGATTTGGAGACGGAATTGTAACAGAAAAAACCTATGGTGAGGGTTTCCAAATCGTAGCTCCTTGGAACAGTATGCTAATACACAAAGTAAGACAGCAATCTATCTCGGACGAGATGAATGTACTATCAGTTAATGGATTAGAGGTTAAAGTCAATGGAACTATATGGTATGAGCCAGAATTTAAAAACCTTGGTAGTTTAATAAAAACAAAAGGGGAGGATTATGTTACTGAACTACTGAACCCTGCAGTTAATGCCGCTGCACGTAGTGTGGTTGGACGCTATACTCCAGAACAGCTTTACTCCAGCAAACGAGATGTAATTGAACAAGAAATTTTGGACGAGGTAGTTAATTTGTTAGACGGACAATTTCTAAATGTAAAACGTGTTTTGGTTGAAGACGTTAAACTGCCTAATACAATCAAAAATGCGATTGAAAGCAAGTTAAAACAAGAGCAAGAATCATTAGAGTATGAGTTCAGGTTAGTAACTGCAGATAAAGAAGCTCAAAAAGTGCGTATTGAAGCACAGGGTAAAGCGGATGCTAACAAAATTTTAAGTGCATCTCTTAACGATCGAATTCTACAAGACAAGGGAATTGAAGCGACTGTTAAATTATCCGAATCAGCAAACAGTAAGGTGATCGTAATTGGATCAGGAAAAAATGGATTACCGATTATATTAGGAAACCAATAATTACTTTCCAAAAATCAAACACAAACCCATTTGAGCAATCAAATGGGTTTTTTTATTTAATTTTACAACACAAATATGTTTTGTAATTCTTTACAAAATTTCGAACTTGTAAAAATGTTACAAAAACAGTTTTATTATTTAGTTAAAGTACAATTTTTGGGCTACCGTTTTCATGGATGGCAAAAACAACCAAATACAAAAACAGTACATTTAATGATTGATAGAACTCTGAATTATATTTTAAGGGATCAATCCTTTAAAACTCTTGGCGCAGGTCGTACCGATGCGATGGTTTCTGCTAATGAAGCGGCTTTTGAGTTATTTTTAAATCTTAAACCGATAGATAATATACCAGAGTTTTTAAATATATTTAATCAAAATTTACCACAGGATATAAGGGCATTAAGCATACAAGAGGTTGATGCTAAGTTTAATATCATTAAAGATTCAAAGTTAAAAGAATACCATTACGTTTTTGCATACGGTAACAAGTTTCATCCATTTTCAGCTCCTATTTTAACAACAATTCTAGATCCTTTAGACATTAATATTATGAAATTAGGTGCGCAGTTGTTTGAAGGTCAAAATAATTTTAAAACGTATTGTTATAAACCGACTGATGAAGGTTTGTATCAAAGAGAACTTTTTCAGTGTGAACTGGTTGAAAACACACTATATACTGCTAGTTTTTTTCCAAAACAAAGCTTTATACTGAAAGTAATTGGAAAAGGATTCGGTAGACATCAAATCCGATTAATGATGGGGGCGTTGATTAAGTTAGGGCGAGGTGAAATCGATATGGATTATATTAAAAACAGCTTAAAACCTGATACTGAATATATCATGGATTATATTGCTCCTGCTTCTGGACTGATTTTACACAAAATTGAATTTAATTAGTAAGGTATGATCTCAAAAAATATCTTTACTTTCCTAAATGCCTTGAAGAACAATAACGAACGTCAATGGTTTAAAGAGAATATCTCAACTTTTAGAACTGCTGAAAGTGAGGTAAAGCTTTTTTATAGTCAGCTGTATGACCAACTTAATCAATTAGATTCGATAGATAACTTTAAAGTTTTTAGAATTTATAGAGACATTCGATTTTCAAAAAACAAAACACCTTACAAAACCCATTTTAGCGGTAGCTTCCATCGAACAAAACCTGAACTAAGAGGTGGGTATTATTTACATTTAGCTGCCAACAACGAAAGTTTTATTGCTACTGGGTTTTGGAATCCTAATAAGGAAGACCTCATCAGACTCCGAAAAGAATTTGAAATCGACAGCGAGGATCTTAGAGCGATTATAGCGGAACCCCGATTTAAAGCTATTTGGGGACCTCTAGTAGGAGACGAACTACGATCTGCACCAAGAGGGTTTGATAAGCAAGACCCGAACATTGATTTAATTCGTAAAAAGCAATTCATATTTATTAAAAAATTTACAGACAAAGAAGTGCTGTCAGAGCGGTTCCTCAAAGAAGTGATTGATAGCTTTAAGGCCATTCGACCTTATTTTAACTATATGAGTAATATATTGACGACCAATCTAAATGGAGAGTCTATATTGTAGAAGCGCTTTCAGACAGTAACAAAACATTACTTATCAAACGTTCTTTTATAATACCCGTCATGCGCTTATTTAAAGCAGAAGCATTTTTAAGATATTCATAATACTCATCAATCGAAAACAAACCAATTATCAGGTTTCTAAAACTAGCTTTAAGTTTACTGTCTTTTGTGATAACCGATTCAATATAAAGTATTTTTTTTTCTGTGGATAAATCAAAAAAAATATTTTTATACTTCTTGCAAAATTGTAAAAAAACAGAAATTAAGAGGTCGTTTTGAAATTTAATAATAGGGCGTAAAACCGTGTTTTGAAAGTATTCTTCCGATGACATATCAGCATTAATCTTTTTTGTTAAAATATCTGGACGCAATGATTTTAGATATGAATCTCTAGACTTCATTGATTATTTGTTTGTAGGTCTTATAACTGAAGGTTCTGAAATGACCAAATAAAAATCAGATACTGAAGCAATCATATGATCAAAAATATCAGCTATAATATACTCATAATTTTGCCAGCGTTTATCACTACTAAAAGCATAGATTTCAATGGGAAGGCCATAGGCAGTTGGATGCAACTGTCTCACCATGACCATTAAGTCTTTATTAATGGCTGAATGCCCTTCAATATAAGTTTCCATGTACTTTCTAAACAAGCCAATATTTGTAAGATTTCTTCCGTTTATCAAGAGTGATTTATCTACAGAATTAGTTTGGTTATATTCTTTTATATCATTTGAACGCTGTATTACGTAGTCAGATATCAATTGTATTTTGGAAAGTTTAAATATTTCATCTTCATTCAAGTTTTTAACGCTTTCCATTCTAATGTTTAGAGCACGCTTGATTCGTCGGCCTTTAGACTCGTCCATACCTCTCCAATTTTTAAAAGAATCGGAAATCAGGGCATAGGTAGGAATAGTTGTGATTGTATTGTCAAAGTTTTGAACTTTGACAGTGGCAAGATTAATTTCTATCACATCGCCATCTGCACCAAACTTATCAAATGAAATCCAGTCACCAATACGAACCATATCGTTAATAGAAACCTGAATACTTGCTACAAACCCTAAAATAGTATCTCTAAACACTAAAATGATAATGGCAGAAACTGTTCCTAAACCAGCTATAAATTCCCAAAAAGAAATCCCCGATATAATTGCTACTATCGCAAAAACACCAGTAAGCCATACAAACATCATAATTACTTGAATATAACTATCTACAGGTTTATCTTTAAGGTATGCAAGTGTTTTAAAGTATGATTTAATCGAATTTAAAACACTTCTAACGCCAATTATTGTGAGGATAATTCCGATTATTAAAATGAATTTTTTACTAAATTCCTGAAGAGGGATGTTATCAAAAAACAAGCCAGGAATAAACTTATAAGCAATGATAAATGGAATTAAATGGGCCACATTACGCGGTACATTATTAATCACCATGATATCATCAAAGTTAGTTTTTGATTTGGCTGCAATTCTAGAAAATGTAGCTAATATAGTTTTACGGATAATATAATTAACAAGAAGAATAATTAACATCAATCCAATAAACAACAATGAATGACTAATTAAGTCTGCAAAATAGGAGGAAACTTTTAAGGTAAGTAAGAGTTCATTTAAATGGTTATATAGATATTCCATAATCGTCTTAATTAATTTTTCTTAGTTTATATTCAACAATAAAAGTACCAAATGGAACTATGGACGCTAATGATATTAATATGAAATACTTTTTAAACCACAAATTATCAAAACGTATTACAATTACTAATGCGATATAGACCATAAATAAAATACCATGAGGCATTCCAAGAATTTTTACAAGTGTCACATCTTCATAAAAGTATTTTAATGGAACACCAACAAAAAGCAACATGACGTACGACAAACCTTCTAAAAAGGCAATGAAGCGGAATACAGTAAGTATATTCATAACTAATTCTTATTTCTACAAAATTACTAAAGTATTATCAATAGAGCACATAGGATATTAAAATATTCTATTTTACATAATATAAATTATAGGACAAAAGTAGTAATTACAAGTTGAATTGAGAAGGTTAATTTATATCACACTTATAAATATACCAAAATTCTGATTAAACAATAATAAATGGTAAGGTTAAATATCCTTCAAGTATCTGATGAATCCAAAAATATGATGTTAGTAAATGAATCTTTATTTAATTGCGGAGACTTCAACAACTGTAACTATTTTTCCAAAAGTATTTCCCCAGCTATGGTTCATATAATTCATCACATCTGCAATTTCTTCAGCACTAAGACCCATTGGTGGCATGTATTTGTTGTATTCAACACCATTAACCTTAATTTTTCCCTTTAATCCAAATTTTAGTCCTTTAATACTTGCATACCTGTTTGCCTCTAAATAGTCTGAATTGGCCAAAGGCGGATATATTTTATTAACTCCATTTCCATTCGGCAAATGACAACTTACACAAAAGTCTGAATAAACTGTATTTCCTCGTTTTATACTTTCCTTTAGTTCTTTGCTTTGACTTTGACTCTTTAAAGTTTTGTAAGATGTATATTGTGTATCGTATGAAGAATTAAAAAACATCATCAAAAAAATACCAATTATTAGAAACACAAAACTTAATAACTTCATCTATTTAATATTTATTTGGAACAATTTTTAAAATACCTATACTTTCTAAAGATGCATAAATATAGCCATCTGGACCTTGTCTAACGTTTCTAACCCTACCCATACCCTCGAGGAGTTTTTCGCGTTTAACCACCTTATTATTGTCTAAAACTAGTCGTTCTAAATATTCAAATTTTAAAGAACCAATTAAAAGGTTGTTTTTCCAATCTTTATATACATCAGATGTTACATATGCCATACCGCTAGGCGCTATTGAGGGGACCCAATAAAACAAAGGTTGTTCCATTCCTGGTAAATACGTATCATCTGTAAAGCTTGTTCCCGAATAATTAATACCATAACTGATCAGTGGCCACCCAAAATTCTTCCCTTTTTTTATACGGTTGATTTCATCTCCACCTCTTGGTCCATGCTCATGTACCCAAATTTCGCCTGTATCAGGATGACAAATCATTCCTTGTGGGTTTCGATGTCCGTAACTATATATAGCAGTTTTTGCGCCTGGAAACTCTAGAAAGGGATTGTTATTTGGAATACTACCATCGTCGTTGATCCTGTATATTTTTCCACAATCTCGCGTTATATCTTGTGGGTTAACATCTCTATTTCCACGGTCTCCAATAGAGAAATACAAATACCCATCATTATCAAATTCAATACGAGACCCAAAATGTTGTCCCCGTTTAGAGTTTGGTTCCGCTTTGTATAAGCGTTCTACAGAGGTTAGTTTAGTGTCAATAAGTTGTGCTCGGATTAGTGCGGTATTTCCGCCCTCCCCTTCCCCATCTGAAGAAGAATATGTGATGTATAGCCATCCATTTTCACTATAATTTGGGTGTAGTTCTATATCCATTAACCCTCCCTGTCCACGTAAATATACTTCTGGAAGTCCATCAATATTTGTTTTTACTCCATCTTTAAAATGAATTAACTTTCCTGCTTTTTCAGTGATTAACAAAGCTCCATCTGGAAGAAAAACAAATCCCCAAGGGATATCGAGCTTAGGAACGACTACTTCGGTAGTGTAGTCAATTGTTGTAGGGTCTTCAGCTATGACAATCGACTTGTGTTTTTGAGCACAGGCCACTATAGAAATAAAACTAATTATAATTAATAAGTTTGAATTTTTCATAGGATTGAATTTAAGTAACAAAGTTAATAATACTAATTTATAATATATAATTGATTGCGATCCCTGAGTAATAGTTTACAGGAACTCCAGGATAATAGTAGCGGGGTGCATTTCCGCCAAAACCTCGAGCATTAATTAAAATCTGTGAGGCATGTGACTCTCCAAAAACATTATCTATTCCTATAAAAAAATTGATTTTTAGTTGTTCTAATACTTTAGTTTTATATCCAAATTTTAAATTGGTGAGTGCATATGAATCACTATACAAATCATTACTGTCAGTCATTGGTTGACTTCCAATCTGTTGATAATTAACAGATCCATAAACGCCAAATTCTGTAGTAAAATCGATTCCAGCATTCAATAATTCTGATGGAACCCCTGTTAAATCATTTCCTGAGAAATCATTGTCACCATCAATAAATTCTTTAAATTTAAAGTGATTAAAGGTTCCATTAATGAATGTCTTCAAGTCCAATTGTTTTGTATCAACCCAGGAATAGTTGAGTCCAATTTCAAAGCCGTCATGTATTGTTTGGCCAGCATTAATTCCAATATATTGATCGTTTGCTACCCGTCTTGACACCACAAGATTCCTGATATCTAAGCGATACAAAGCAACGTTGAACAGAAGATTATTTTGAAAGAGAGTCCCTCTAGTTCCAATCTCATAATTCCATCCTGTTTCTGGTTTTAGGTTTGTGTTTATTTG
>Ga0115564_10005246_pt1 | contig 10360 bp, 9 predicted proteins | sample COGITO_mtgs_1105_7_FD_88680 | JGI IMG/M metagenome (GOLD analysis project Ga0115564, IMG submission 88680) | Pelagic marine microbial communities from North Sea - COGITO_mtgs_110523 | ecosystem: Environmental > Aquatic > Marine > Epipelagic | place: Germany:Helgoland, sampling site Kabeltonne... | reverse complement strand
AATAATAACATTATCAAGATCAAATTGTCTAAATTTAATTAATGACATTACACATGATAAGACCATTAAATAATCGGTGGCTCTAACTTTATAACAATCTTCTTTTTTTTGGTGTATAGTTTCTACCCTTTTTATATGTTTCAATTTGTTTATCAATTGATATATTATTTCTTAATCCATCCATTACAAGTTTCTTTCCCATCTCATTATAAATTATATTTATATCATCTGTATTAACTTTAAATTTACATAATCTTTTATCTTTATAAAAAATAAACATTTCATATTTAGATTTTTTCATTTCTTAATTATATATAATATATTATCTTTATATTTTAAACATAATCTATAATTATACATATAATATTAATAAAAAATGGTTATAATCTATTATTATACATATAATAACCTTATAATCTATCATTATACGCCTTTATTCGTTATATTATACATATAAAAGGGTTTAAAGACTAATTAATTTTAAAATTAATGTTTATTTAAGCATTAAAAGGGGTATAATAACGGATTATAACGATTAAATAACCATATTATAAGGATATAATAGGTATAATAATAGATTATAACCATAAATAACCAATAATAATAAAAAATATATGTAAAAACTTAAATTAATTCATAAAACCCATCTTTATTTAATGTAACCTTTATATTTTCTTTAACAACTTCATATTCTTCTTCACTACTATCACTTTCTAAATCACTTATATCACTTTCACTTTCATAATCACTATCACTATCTTCACTATCTATAAAACCTTTATCATTTAATTTAATTTCTTTAATTCCCCGAGATTGTATATCTCTTAATTTATCAACGATTTCTTTATTTCCATTTTTAACATGGATACTTATAATTTCTTCAATATCCATAATCATTATATATATATATATATAATAATAATATATATTTTAATTTTAAACTTCCATAATAGATTTATATGCTGTATCAAAGGTTGCTCCACTTTGCATTAATAATACTATTCCTTCATATTGTTCTTCGGTTGCTCCTAAACATTTTTCGGTACATTCATTCGCTTTTTTTAGATCTCCACCCAATATATTATAAAATATGCTGTGAATGGAAGCATCTAATTCACTACCATCTATTCCAAGTTTTTTTAACCATGCTAAATATTCGAGTTCTTTTTCTTCCGTGTCAAGTCCAAGGAAAGTCATTCTTATTATATATTATAATAATATATTATATTTTAATATTTCAAATTATTTTTTAATTAATTCTTCAATTATATTTTCTGGTGGTTTTTGATTTCTTAATATTTTATATATAACGGAAGACCCTTCATCTATATTTGCTATTGTTCCGTCTGGGTTTCTTATTTCAGTTCTTACATCACTTAAAATAGATTTTTTTGTAATTGTAAATTCTAATGAAGATTCTGTAAAGAAATAATCATTATTACTATCAAACTTGGAACATATACTCATAATTGGTAATTGTGTTCCCGCACTATCACGACCACCACCAATTCCATTTATATTGGATATTAAACTTGAATGAATTGAATAATATGGTTTAGTCATAGATTTTGGAAGATTAACCGCTGATATAATAATTGATTCTGTTTTCTCTACTACTTGGGGATATTGTGTTACATGATCTGTGGGTGCTTGTGCTAAAACTCTAACGGGTTGGTCGGCGTCGGATGGAGAGGTTTTCCATGCTTTGTCTAAATTTGGTGCGATTTGGGTATTACTTGACCCCCAACCATATTGATATAATGTTTGTGGAAATTGTATTGAATTATTAAAAAATCCAGCTCCAAAGGGATTTATCGTCCAATTTTTAATATCATTTGGTTCTACATCCGCATTTGTTGTAAGTCTATATATATTTCCTTTATTATTATTTGTAACTCTATTGCTTAATGTATTTGTTGATGTTGCTACTGAATTTAATTGTTCGTATGTAAATCCCATAGTGTCCCATATACAACCTTTCCAATCTGTCGGTTTAATTCCAAAACTATCAATATATATTCCCCCATGACTATCAAATATTACATTCTTATCTACGGCTTTCATTGGTGGTTGAAGGTTTGTCTTTAAGGTCGGTCTAAAATCATTTATCGTTGTTGCAAGATTATCCCCCCTTTCCGCAAAGTCTGACATATTAGTTGATATGGGTGGGCGAACAAATGGCTTCTCATTCGTATAAGGCATTAAAACTGGTGAAAATCCAAAATTATTTTGTGTTGGATTAATTTTATAAACTACATCTTCTTCATTTACATTTATGGGGACATTCTCATAACCCGCTATATTTCCAGTATTTAATTCTAAACCAGCTAAAAAATCATCATTACCCCGATTATTTGCTGTATGAAATCTTGTGAAGCTAAACCGATTAGAAACTGAATCATAAATAATCGCTGGTGAATTGGCCCCCATATAAACTTGGGTTGAAAATTTAATAGTTGGGGTTAAAATTTGCTTCATTCGTTGTCCCGTATGAGAGGGCGATGTATAGTAATGTGCGAAACCCTTTGCTCTCGTATTTACAATTGCATTCGTCCATACGGGCATATTATATACAATAGCTTCTTCGTTTGTTACAAGTGCTTTTTCATCTTTATTAGATTTAGATGGGGCGCTCATAGAATATGGAGCCGTTCCAGAATACGGACATATTACAGATGTTGAAAATGCTGTTAAATTAAAATCATATCCACTTCTTCGCCCAACCCTTATAACTGGTGTATCTAATGTTAATACTACATCATTTATTTTCATCCCAGCTGGTGATTTATCTGTAAATAGTGATGCCCCAATACCTTCTAAATAATCGGTTCTAATACATATTAACCATATTGGATTAACGGGTTGATAATCCCCCCAAGGGACAAATTCCGCGTCGTCGCTTCTTACTGCTTGTGCGAAACCCATAGAAAATTTTAGTGATGTATTAGTGTATTTTACATCAACTGGATTATAATATGTATCTTCTGTGTTTTCGTCGTATTGAAAAAATACAGCTCCAGTCCCCGTATTCTCTACACCGTTGTCTTCACGCATACAACCACTTCCAAAACTTTTAACAACCTTATCTGTTCCTTCGAGTGGGAAATGTGTTACATTTTCTGTGGGTCTTAATCCACCAGCCAAAGAATTCATAAATCTATTCATGTGAAGAAATCTTGATTTCTCTGGTATTAAATTTGTTGTATCACTTGAAAAATCATCTTGTAAATGTAATGATTCCCACATTTCGGGATATAATTTTTGTGATTTAAAAAAATTAGATAATTTTGTTAAATTATCTCTTGTATATTCTAATTGAAGAACAACGGGGCGAGAATTTCTTGCTGCTAATTGTATATCATTATAAATTCCAATTCCATCATATATTTTACTTTGACCGATAAAAACACTAGAATATATTGGTTCTATTGTTGGAATTAATACACTATTAAACATATCTCGTCCAGCATCCCAAATCTCGGGTCTCTTAACTGCTATAAATTGAGTGATAGATGCTTGGTATTGATAATTTAAAAGGGCATCTTCATTCGTCCTTGCTTGATAGTATCCAGCATTTCCCGTTTCATAGTAATTAGAACAATTAAAAGGTTTAAAAGTTGTGGATTCAATCGTCTTCGCCAAACTTCTTTCAAATCTATTTAATAATGTAATTGGTGTTGTTCCATCAATTTCAAATTGAGTGTCTAAAATACGGAAATCATCTTCTGAATTTTGTTCGTTTAATTGACTTGTTAATTGTGTTGCGATTGATTCGGGGGTGTTAAATCCTTCACCCACATTTAATGTTTTTAATTCTCTATATCTATAATATTTCGGTTCAACCCATAATAAATCCAAATCTGTTACAATACCAGCTCCACCATATGAATAATCAACATAATCTTTTGAATATAAAGTATATCTTGAACCATCTATTCTCATTTTAAATCTTAAATGTCCCGATGTCGCATCATCAATTGCTGTTGGATACTTATTCCAATCTGCTACACAATAATTTTTGTTGTATATTTCATTTTCAATTGTTAATCCCGTTGTTGCGCTTGGAATATCTTTTGTGAAACCCATAAAATCTGCTCCCGCTACTAAATAATCTGCTGTGGTTGGATGGTTTGGTGAAACTCGTGGAACACCACTCAAATCTCCAATATTTTCATCGGGTGATACAAACCTTCTTGGAAGATTTATATATTCTGGATGTTCGCTTGCTGTTATATAATATCCAATAGTTATATTTGCTTCATTATCTTTTGGAATATATTTATACTTTTCTTCTGTGGTTGTAAATGCTCGAAAATATCCCATTCTATATTCATCACTTGTCTTATCTGTTATTTTTTTAGAAGGTGTAATTTTAGTATATGTTATTTCATTTGGATTTGCTGGATCTACATTCCATTTATCTTGTAACCTTTTAGACCCTTGGAATTCTATGGGTTGAGATTGACCCGCCCCAACTTCATTAATAAAAGCGTGTTCTACACTAACCATATCACCCACATCTAAGATAACACTTTGATTTAATGGATTTGTAAATGAACCCGTGTTGGTTTCTAAATCTGCTCTACCTTCCACAGATGCCGAGCGATTACAATTAATTAATTGAATATCTGTGTATTCGCTCATATTATATTATATTATTATATAATATATAATAAATTAAAACTTAAAAATTAATATTAATTGGATTTGATATATCCTTTATTTACCATGATTTGATATTTTAATGGATGTTTTGTTTCAAATGTTTTTAAATTATCTTTTTTTTTATAATAATAAAATAATTGTCTTGAACTTAAAAATTCTTTATTATTTTGGTATAATATACTTTTTTGTTCTTTGTTATTTTCATAATGATTTTTTGCCCTTTCTCTATTTTTTAAAATGAAATCTTCATCTATTTTTTTTACTTTATGATAATATTCTTTTTCACGATTTCTTTTCTTTTTGTAATTATTAATAATAATGTCAATTTGTTCTTGGCTTAATTCCATTTTTATTATCTTATATATATATAATATATTTTATTTTTTAAATATATAAACATAAAAAATATTATGGTGATTTTCTAATATGTAAAACTACAATTGTTTTTCCAGTAAGAGAAGTACATAGAACTTCATTATCATATACAATATCTAAATCAATTTCATTTAAGAATAATTCATTTGGATTATTTAAATCTAAATATACTCTTTCATGGGGTTCGAAATATAAACCCCCGACTTCATTACCACCATTATCAAATCTTGGAAGGTGAGCGATAATTTTAGACGACGAAGTCCCTTGTTTTCCATTAACCGAAGATTGTGTTAAATTATTAACCCTTACAAATAATGAAACATTATTAACTACTTTTGGAACAGATATAGATGAAATTGTTTGAACTACTGCTGCTGCTACTGCTGGGTCTGGTGCTACACTCATTCCAACAAATCCAAGAGTGTTGGCGGTATTTGCTGATGCTGTGTAAAATTTCCCATATAAAATAGATGGAGCAGTTATTAATTTATTTACATATCCTTCCATGTATCCATTATTAGTGGGGACGGCATCGGGGACATATCCTAAATAAGTTCCACCACCTTTCAATCCAGTTATTCCATTTGGAATATGGTTCATATCATTCCAAGGTCTATTTTCTATATCATGACACCATTTTTCTAATCCTTGCTGTTGAAGATCACACCACCAATCATAATCTGGATTATTTTGAATTAAATTTCCCGCTATGTGTGTTAAATGTTGGTAATTGTCTAATGTTAATTTTCTCGCTCCCCTTGTACTCATTATGGGATATAAATGCCACTTTCCCATATGGAGTGGTGCGGGAACACTATTTTTATTAACACCCACCAGACTACTTTGAGATATTGAAGATAATAAAACATAAGTTCGGGAATCTCCGCTGTATGCGTGAATATCTATTTTTTCGTTATTTAAAGTAAATCGTATTTTAGTAAATTGGTCTGCGTCTGCTTGCATATCATATGCTGCGGGATAAGCAGCACCAGTAAATCCGTAATAAACTATATCTTGTAAAACAAGATCATCGGCATCACCAACACCAGCAGAATTCATAACAGATTGACAAATTCTTAATTCTGTTCCCGTTCTATAAACCATTATATCCCCAAAGCATTCACGACCAACACGAGCGCTCGCTCCCCTTTGTGGATTAAAATAAGGGGGAGCATATAAACCACCGAGCGGTAATTGAAGACAAAAACGAGATAATCCAACATAAAATGGTTTATTCGAACCTTGGACTTGTTCTGCTATATCAAATTCACATACACCATTACACGGACTAACTGGTTGCTTGGTGAATTGAACGTCATATCTACCACCACCAGCTAAAACTTCACCAGCTCCATCATCGGTAAAATTAGTATTTCCATCAATATTTAAATTTCTAAAATCTTGATCTATTGTTACAGATGTATTTAATGTTTTTTGTGTATATTGAATATCATATCCATCAAATAATTCGCCACCGCCGACATTACCATTTCCATTTCCATTACCATTACCATTGTTGCCGCCACCGCCTCTTTTTAATGCTACATCAACGCTAGTATGATGAAAAACTGGATGATAAATTGATTTAATTAATCCAGCTTCTATATCAACCGCCATATCCATAGGACTTCTTGTTAATACTTCACCAGTTGCGCCAGTTAAGGGGGCAATACGACCAAATGAAGGGTGAGAACAAACCGAATCAAGGGTCGTTTCACCATCTGCTGGGGTCTCACCGAAATATTGAAATACATTTGTATTGTAGGCATTTAATTCAAATAAACCAGTTTTATTAAATTTTGCTGATTGTAATGCGATTTGTGAATTTGCTGGAATTTTTAATGTATTTAATAAATTATTTCTATAAGAATAAGGTTTAAAAACATTAGATGTATCGGGTTTATCATTAAGAGAAACATTTGAGGTAATTATCAACGACATTATATATTATATATTTATATAATATATATTAATATAAAATTATAAAAAAAAATTTTATAAAGTTTTTTTATATATATTAATAATATATATATATATATAATATGCCGAAACATAAACATTTTAAACCAAATGAACCCCATGATGTTTTTGGTTCAATTAAAAACGAAAAGAAAATTGAACCAAATAAAATTTTTGAGGGAAGAACAAAAATTTTAACTCAAAAGAAAAATGTTAATGTTAATGTTAATGTTAAAAAGAAAAAGAAAAAAAAGAAATAATTAACCACCACTACAATAATTTTTATATTCCTTTTGTGCTATTTCTAATTTTGGAATTAAATAACTTGGGGTTTTATCTTTTCGTGCTTTGTTAATAATAATACTGGGACATAATTTTCTAATATTTCTCCAAAAATGAGTTCTATTATATTTATGTGAATGTGTGGCGGTTGTATCTTTCGTATATAAATCGAATAAATGATCTTTGGGTGTAATTATATTTTCTTCTTCTTCATTATAAAATCCATAATAAGGGTCTAATATTTCACCTTCAATATAATTATTCCAAAATGATTCTACACTATTCATATTCTTCTCGACTTGTAAATCATGTAATTCACTTTTCTCGAATTCTCTACTATCATATTCTGTTATATCTCTATTATAAAAAAAGTTTGCTATTTCTTGTATATCTGTATCGGCAATATCTTTATAATAATTTTTATCATATTTTACATTTTTACATTCTCTTAAATTAAATCTTCTATCTTGTCCGTTGATTGATACAATCCAATCTTCATTTGTTGTAATAATAGTATTAGAATAATTATCTATTGTATATGATTGGAGACCCTTTTTATTAATTACTATTCTCGAATCTGTTATGAATTCTTTAAACGCCCCAACCATTTTTTTATCACCACCCCAATTCGTCTCATTTAAATTAACTAATATTTTACCTTCTGCATCTCCATTAAAATCTCCCAATATATGTTTTAATGAACTTGTTGAATAATAATAATCAGTTCCAATTATTTCCCCAATCATATCTAATATTAATGATTTCCCAACACCTTCTACACTATGAAGAACTAAACATATATTATTCTTTTTCCATGGAGTTTGAATAATTTTACTAAACCAATTTAATATATAATTATATGTCGGTTCATCATCGTCAGCCCATATATGTTTAATATGATTTAGAAAATATTTTAATTTTTCTAATACTGGTTTTGCTGTGTTTTGATATTTATAACCCTTCCATATATTAAATTCTGTTTCTGTATGTGTATTTTTTGGATTAAAAACAATCTTATCTACATCTTTACGATCTATATGATTTATCCATATATCAAATGGATTTATTTTTTCTTCTTTAAATTCTATTTTATCTTCTTTCTTATCTTTCTTATCTTCTTTAATAACTTGAAATGCATACTTACAATAAAATTGTCTGGCTGTAAGACCTTTATTTCTAATATACATATTATTAGAATAATATAATATATCACCCGTTGGTGTATAATACATACATTCATTATTCATATTTTCTATAAATGTTTCCATACCCAATTTATACCACCCTTCATATTTATTTTTACTTGGATAATCAATTTCAGCCCATTCAATAAATCTTTTATATGATAATTTCTTTTCTCCGTCTCCATTAAAAGTTAAATATTTATTTTTTAATGCCTTCTTCCCTTCATAGTTTTCTTCATCATTTTTAGAATATTGATTCCAAAAATCAAATCCTATGTCATCCCCATCAAAATTATTAAAACATATCATTCCAACATCACACCAAGATTTATAATCATATCTCGGTTTAAAAGATTCTATATATTTTTTAAAATCTTCTATATTACATTTTTTTATTTTAATTACTTTACAATCAATATTATCGTCTTCACTATCTGGGGGTGATACTGGTGGGGATGAATTACCAAACATTTTATTTACATTAAAATATTTCTTAATATCATTCCAATCATATTCTTTAATAGTTCCATTAACCATTCTATCATTTTTTTCCCAAATGTTATTTGTTTTAATTAAATCCATTTCTACATCTTTATTAATATTAATTCTTAGTTGGTCTGTAAATTTTGGAATATTTTTAATCTTAATATAATGATGAGTTCCTTTTGTTGTATCTGTCATGGCTACACAATCATCATTTAATAAATCATAGAATTCACAATCTGGATCTTTAACATCATAATCAACAACATATAAATCTTGAATGTGTTTTAAATATATACTTAATGAATTCCCCTTTTGACATAAGTTTTCTAACCAATCTGGGGTTGTTCTCATTTCTTGTATTTTCTTACAATCCCAATGGTTTCTTTCACAACAATAAGGTTTATTAGTTTTTGGATCTACTTTATTAATATCACAAGTTGCGTATTTCTTATTCTTATCACCATACAATCCCAATTTATCATACTCTATATTTATCACTCGATATATTGGTTTCTTTGTATCAGTTTCAATAAGGTTGAAGAAATCAAGAACTTTCATTAACTTATTATTATCACACATATTATTATTATCACTTATATTTTTATTTATCATTTTAATTTTAAGTGTTTTTTCTATCATTCTATATATATAATATAAAAGATTTTAATTTTGGAGAATTAAACGGATTTAATTTTATTCATAAATGATTTATGTTTCCATGTTAATATATGTTGATTGTAATAACGTGTGTTTATTATACTACCACACATACAACTTATTTTAATTACTGGTTTGGTATATGCCTTCATTTTATTTACAAGATTATCACAACAATCCATATAAAATTGTTGTCGCATTTTTAAAATATCTCTATCAATATTATCTTCCAAAATAATTACTTTATAATTATTTCTATCAATTATAGATTTTGCACTATTATATTCACATTTATGACTAAACATTCTTTGTTTTAATGTCGTAATTGTTGAACCAATATAATTTTCATTTGTTTCATTACATGTAATACAATATACTAATCCCATTTTTGATTTTGATTTTATTTTATATATATATATATTGGTAATTTTTTAAATATATTATAACATAGAAAATGAAAATAATTCAAATTATATTTTAGATATTATAACGATTTCATTATAAATGTGGAATTATTCGTTGTCCCTTCGTTGTGCGTCGCCACCAACCTAGAAAATAAGGTTTTGAGTTACATGTATATATTATATTATATTTTTCAAAATATGAAATGTGATATTTTGGCGATTTACCGACCCTTGTGACTATTATTATATATATTATTATTATATATATATAATATAGTAGTAGAATGGTAATGAAAAACAAGAAAAGGTTCAAAATGTTGGAAGTCGGTATTTATTTCCTACCGACTT
>Ga0115564_10005244_pt1 | contig 10364 bp, 5 predicted proteins | sample COGITO_mtgs_1105_7_FD_88680 | JGI IMG/M metagenome (GOLD analysis project Ga0115564, IMG submission 88680) | Pelagic marine microbial communities from North Sea - COGITO_mtgs_110523 | ecosystem: Environmental > Aquatic > Marine > Epipelagic | place: Germany:Helgoland, sampling site Kabeltonne... | reverse complement strand
GTGTGTTTAATTTGCTAATTGAGTTCTCTACAGGCAGGCATAGTTTAGATGGAATTAGCCAGATAAATAATGAAGTATCAGAAGCACTGATTTGTAATCAGTAAGTCCGCGGTTCGAGTCCGTGTGGGGGCACCATTAAATCCTGAAATTCGTAAGTAAAATAGCCGCCTAAAGGCTATATCACTTTTTCAGTCCCCCATCCGGTCCCCCAGCAATTTGTCGTAAGCGACGCGCCCATAAAGACGTCGTCATGGTCATAGTTCAATTAAATGGACGCGGTGTGCAAGCATTATGCGTCGCTGCGACAACAAGAGATGTGCTCCGCTGCTATTAAACAGGGGGGGGCGGGGCATCGACCCGCCGCGGGTCCCATCTGGCGTGGTGTCACCTCCTCTAGGTGGTGAGTGAACGAGGCGAAATTGCAAAATATCAGCAAAACGCATATCAGCGGCGACATCTCTTGGCCGAAAATGCCCTCGCCGCCTTTGGAGTGGTATTCCCGCTCGAACCCGAGGCGTGCCTTCAAGATAAAGTCGGGCGCACCTGTGCTGATGCTTTTTAAGAGTGCTTCGCGTTCCGCTTCGAGCTGGGATCGCTCTGCTTCACGCCTGGCACGGTCTTCTGCCTCTTGGCGCTCCCGCTCCGCCCGCGCTTCCTTCGCTTGAGGCCCCCAGACGAAGAACCACAGTAGCGCCAGCGCCACGAGCAGAAAAAGAAGCAGAACAGAGCCGTCATTCAAGAGAAATCCTCACCGCGACCTAGATGTGGCTCCTGTGGGTGCAACAAATACTAGCTAGAGTGGGGTAAAAGGCGTAGCATGACGCAATGCGACTTTATGGTGGGACATGCCATCTGATGTGTTAATCTATAAAGTAGACGCACAAAGCGGGGCGATATAACGTGCAGAAACAGGCGGGATTCGGCGGAGTAAAGAAAAGAATGAATTGGAACGTCGAAAGGCGTTGCGAGTTTATTGAGTTTAGATTGTATTGGCAGGGCAACAAAAACAGAAGCGACATGATGGAGGCCTTTGGGATCTCCGTTCAGCAAGTATTTAAAGACCTGACCAACTACATCGAAGGCCTCAAGAGCAACCCTGAACTCTCCGAGAGCCAGAGGAAGGTGATCGCGCTTGACTATGGGATGCGCGTTGGCAAGGCGCAGATAAAGGTTCGTCGCGCGCTCCTCTACTACGTGCTCAAACGTCTCGGGCTCGATACTGATCCGACTGCGCGCCGCCCTCAAGACCAGCAAATCGTGCTCCTCAATGCTGCTGAGTTCGGTGTCACGACCAACGCTCCGATTGCACCCAAGAGCGCTAGGGTGGGTGAAGCATGATTGACACCCTCGACCGTCTTGTCGACGACATTTCGAAGTTGAAAAGCAAGTTGATCCTTCTGATCGGTCCACCACGGTCTGGAAAAAGCGATCTGCTTGGGCAACTATCTGCGCGCAGACAGGCACAGGTTCTGAATGTCGGAGCTATACTCGGTCGTGAATTGCTAACAGTTCCAAACACGCGGAGACATTTGCAAGCGGCTGATCTTTTGAAGAGTATTACCGACGACGCCGCGGAAAATGGGCTTCTGCTTATGGACAACATCGAACTTCTGTTCGATCGGACGCTGCATATTAGTCCGCTAGACTTACTCAAGCGACATGCCCAAGCGCGTCGTGTCGTTTCTGTTTGGCCAGGAGAACTTCGGGAGAACCGGCTTTCTTATGCAGTGACAGGACATCCAGAATATCAGGACTACGGCATCGAAGGCCTAGTTCCGTTCGAAATTAAGTGAAAGGGGAACACGATATGTCGATGCGCTATGGCGATCTCATTCAGTTCGAGCCAATTGAATCGGTTATTCAACTTCTTGACGCCAATCGTCCAGACGAGGCCAAGAAGCTGGTCTCGACCTATGTCATTTCCGATGACATGGCTGAACGGATCGCCAAGTCGATGATCCCTCAGCTCTCATTCGATGAATCAGTGGACCACAAGGGTGTATTGGTTGTGGGCAACTACGGGACCGGGAAATCGCATCTCATGTCGGTGCTTTCACTGGTAGCTGAGGACGCGGACTATGTTTCGTTGATCCAACACCCCAAAGTGGCTGATGCTGCCGCAGCAATTGCTGGGAAGTTCAAGGTTCATCGGATCGAGATTTCTAGCCAGATGTCTCTGCGGGACATCATAACGCAACAGCTCGAAGTCTTCCTAGAAAAGCATGGTGTCAGCTTTTCCTTCCCTCCAGCTGACAAAGTCATCAACAATAAGGCTGCCTTCGAGGAGATGATGGCTGCTTTTGCTGAGGTCCACCCGAACCATGGTGTCCTCCTCGTGGTGGACGAGTTCCTCGAATTTCTGCGATCGCGCAAAGACCATGACTTGGTTCTCGACCTGTCGTTCCTACGAGAAATTGGCGAGGTCACCAAGCACCTTAGATTCCGCTTCGTCGCCGGTGTTCAGGAGGCGATTTTCGATAGCAGTCGCTTTCAGCATGTCGCGGATAGCCTACGCCGTGTGAAGGATCGCTTCACGCAAGTTCTGCTCGCCCGCCAAGACGTCAGCTTCGTGGTTGCCGAGCGCCTGCTGAAAAAGACATCTGATCAGCAGAATAAGATTCGCACCTACCTTACGCCATTCTCAAAATTCTATGGCTCGATGAATGAGCGCATGGACGAGTACGTTCGGTTGTTTCCGGTGCACCCGGACTATATCGGAACTTTCGAGCGCCTCGTCTTCACTGAGAAGCGCGGTGCACTGGTCACGCTCAGAGATCAGATCCAGGCAATCCTGGAGGACGAAGTCCCAGACGATCGCCCAGGGCTAATCAGTTACGATAAATTCTGGGAGACTGTAACTTCAAACTCAGTGCTTCGCGCTGACCCAAACATTGGGCCGGTGCTGAAAGTTTCAGAGGTCCTGTCCGAGCGCGTCGAGAAGGCTTTCACCCGCCCGGCCTACAAGCCAATGGCGCTTCGGATTATAGATGGGCTGTCCGTTCACCGACTGACGACAGGTGGCGACATCTATGTACATGTTGGGCCAACGGCAGAGGAGCTGCGCGATACGCTATGCTTGTTCCAGCCAGGCATCGAGGACATGGGTGGGGACCCATCCGATGACTTACTGACCGCAGTGCAAACCACACTTCGGGAGACACTAAAAACCGTCAACGGCCAGTTCATTTCCAAGGCACCCGACACTGAACAGTACTTCCTAGATTTGAAGAAAGACGTCGACTACGACGCCCAAATCGAGAAGCGGGCTGAAGTCCTGTCAGACGATGCGCTCGATCGTGCTTACTACGGCGCAATTCGACAGCTCATGGAGCAGACGGACGACACGAGCTACATCACCGGCCACCAAATTTGGCAATATCAGATTGAGTGGCAGGAACGTCGCGTCGAGCGTATCGGGTACCTTTTCTTCGGGGCACCGAACGATCGGCCAACCGCGCAGCCCGAACGAGACTTCTACCTATTCTTTATTCAGCCGTTCGATCCACCTCGCTTTCGCGATGATCATCGGGCTGATGAGGTGTTCTTCCGATTGAAGGACATGGACGACACGATCAAGCGCCTTCTTTCTTTCTATGCGGCCGCTCAGGAGCTCGCCGCAACAGCTAGTGGCGGAGCGAAGGCCGTCTATCTCGACAGGGCCCGAGACGCACTGCGCGACATGAGTAAGTGGCTCCAGGAAAAGCAACTTGAGGCTTTCGAAGTCTCTTACCAAGGAAAAACGAAGACACTTCGAGACTGGACGAAAGGAATTTCCCTGCGAGATAAGGCTCGGCTGGGACCAGATGAGCGTATCAACTTCCGTGATGTTGTTAACGTCATCGCCGGGATTGCGCTGAGCAGCCGTTTCTCGGATGTCGCGCCAGATTATCCGAATTTCTCCGCTCTCGTCACTGAGTCCAATCGGAAGCAATTGGTGGGGAACGCGCTTCGAACACTGTCGGGCGGCACCCGAACCAAGGACGCTGTGGTTATACTCGACGGCCTCGAAATGCTAGATGGGGACCGCATTGACCCAACCCAGTCTCGATATGCGCAGGAAGTGCTTACACGGCTAAAAGCCAAGGGGAGCGGTCAAGTTCTCAACCGTGGAGAACTGCTGAGCGGAGGTGCCGATGTAGAACATTTTGTTCCGGCCAGATATCGGCTTGAACCCGATTTGCTAGTCACCGTGCTGGGCGGACTCGTGTACTCTGGTGATATCGTCCTGGCGATAACTGGTGACAAAATCGACTCTGGAAAGGTCGCCTTTCTTGCCGAGCGTCCGCTCGAAGAACTCAAGCAGTTCAAGCATGTAGAAGCTCCTAAGGAGATCAACGTCGCGGTCCTCCGCTCGCTGTTCGAAATGATAGATCTTCCTCCGGGCCTCGCGCAGCAAGCTACTCAAGGGTCCGACGAACCTGTTAAGGCGCTCCAAGAAGAAGTCAGCAAGCTGACTAAGCGCGTGCTCGCTGCAACCACCGATATGGCCAACAGGCTCAGCTTTTGGGGTCAGCCCCTCCTTCGGGAGGAAGAGATCAGTGACTGGCGCGCGAAGCTCGACGCGCTCAAGGCATTCTCCGAAAGCCTCGCTCCGTACAACACCGTTGGGAAACTCAAGAATTTGCGCATTGGGTCTAACGATATCTCAGCGCAGAAGAAGAACCTCGACGTCCTGAACTCTGTTGAGGGGTTGCTCAACTTGATAGCCGAGCTCGGCAACACAGCCAGCTATCTAGGCCAGGCCGAAATGGTGCTGCCCGCTGACCACGCGTGGGTCACTAAGGCGCAAGAAACCCGGAAACAGGTGCTCGAAAAGCTGGCGGCGGATCGTACCGCGCAGAACGCATCCGAGCACCGGCAAACGCTGAACAAGCTGAAGAAGGACTATGTGATCGCCTACGTGGCGCTGCACAGCAAGGCGCGACTTGGGGTTTCTGAGGACAAGACCAAGACTGCCATGCGAAAGGACCCGCGGCTGGTCGCAAGCCGAGCCCTGGCCAACATTTCGCTAATGCCGACCAGCCAGCTCACGAACTTCGAGGAAAAGCTGGACAAGCTGAAAAGCTGCGCCTCGCTGATCGATTCCGAACTCGCCGCTGCGCCGGTCTGTCCACATTGCAACTTCCGGCCAGCGAACGAGCAAGGCGAACTGCTCCCGGCGGCCAACGTCCTTGCACAGCTCGATGATGAACTCGACCGGCTTTTGGAAGGCTGGGTGCAGACCCTCGTCGACAACCTCGAGGATCCGATCATCCAGGAGAACTTCGAACTGCTGAAAGACGCATCGCGCAAGATCGTCACGGGCTTCGCAGAGTCAAAGACCCTGCCAGACATTGTGACGCCCGAGTTCATTGCTGCGGTCCAGGAAGCGCTGTCCGGTCTCGATAAGGTGGTCGTCTCGGGGGACGATATCCGCCACGCTCTGCTTCAAGGCGGTTCGCCTGCGACACCAGAGGACCTGCGCAAGCGGTTCGATGCCTTCATGAACGACCGCTGCAAGGGCAAGGACACCACCAAGCTGCGCTTCGTCGTCGAATGATTGCCCGCCAACCCATTTTGAAATGAGACGAACAGATGACTGAACAATTGAAAATGGATAGCGGTAAGAACGGCGGACCGGTCGAATCCCTGGGAATGACGTTTCCGAGCGCTGACGCGCGTCGAGAGCACTTCCTGAAGCTCTTGGCCAAAAAGCTGAAGGAACCCGAGTTCCGTGCTCAGGAAGGCTTCCCGCAAGGGTCAGATGACGCGATTCTGGCCATGTCAGATCCACCCTATTACACCGCTTGCCCCAACCCGTGGTTGGCGGAGTTTGTCGAGCACTACGGCAAGCCATACGATCCCTCTGTCGAATACGCCCGCGAACCGATGGCTATCGACGTTTCCGTTGGCAAGACCGATGCGCTTTACAAGGCACATGGGTATCACACCAAAGTGCCACATCTCGCCATCGTGCCTTCGATCCTACATTTCACGAAGCCGGGTGACATTGTGCTCGATGGTTTTGCGGGATCTGGGATGACTGGCGTCGCAGCCCAATGGTGCGGAACTGCGCCCGCCGCCTACCGCCACCAACTGGAGATGGAGTGGAAAAAGGCGGGGATGGAAGCGCCCGCGTGGGGCGCGCGGCGCGCGGTGCTGAATGACCTTTCCCCAGCGGCCACGTTCATCGGAGCCAACTACAATCTGCCATTCGATGTCGACGCCTTTGCCAAAGCCGGAAAACAACTGCTCGCTGAAGTCGCAAAAGAAATCGGCTGGATGTACGAGACGTTTCATACGGATGGAAAGACGATTTGCCAAATCGACTATGTCGTTTGGAGCGAGTTTCTCGGATGCCAGTCTTGTGGCGGAGAGTTAGTATTCACAGCAGCAGCTATGAAAGACGACACCCATAAAGTCTCAAAAAAGATTTCTTGTCCAAAATGCGGAGCGGAAGCGACCAAGGAGCAGATGGATCTCGTGTTCGAAAGCTTCATTGATCCAGCCGACGGGGAGGTCAGGAAACGTCCAAAACGTACACCTGTGAGTATCGCATACAAGATTGGCCGCCAAAAGTTTAAAAAAGTGCCCGACGCTGCAGATCTTGAAATATTGCGAAAAGTCTCTGAGCTTCCTCTTCCTGATGATCTACCACTAGACCCACTACCTGACTCCCAAATGACCAGGGTCGGTCGCATGAAGACTACCAATACGGCGGCAATTCATCACATGTTTTTGCCGAGGGCGGCTCATGCGATGGGAATGTTGTGGAACAAGGCGAAGAGCCAAAAAGATCCAAGGACCCGCAGTTTCTTGCTCTATTTCGTCGAGCAAGCAATTTGGACGATGTCGATCCTTAATCGAAACCGGCCAACCGGATTTTCGCAGGTGAATCAATATCTAAGCGGTGTGTTCTACGTCGCTAGCCAAACTGCAGAATGCAGTCCGTGGTATGTTTTAGATGGTAAACTCTCAAGGCTTTCAAAGGCTTTTCAGTCATACAGACCAAAGAATGTGGCGTCTATCACAACAGGAACCGCAACGAGTTTGCCGCTTTCGGATAACTGTATCGACTATGTTTTTACAGACCCACCATTTGGCGAGAACATCTATTACGCTGATCTAAACGTTCTTGTTGAAGCTTGGCATGGTGTGCGCACCGATGCCGAACCTGAGGCGATCGTAGATCGAGTTAGGGATAAAGGAGTGTTAGAGTACCAAAAACTCATGACACAATCGTTCTCTGAGTATTACCGCGTTCTGAAGCCAGGACGATGGATCACGATTGTTTTCTCGAATAGTCGGGCCGCAGTTTGGAATTCCATCCAAGTAGCTCTCCAACAGGTCGGTTTTGTCGTGGCTGAAGTTACTGCTTTGGATAAAAAGCAGGGAAGCTTTCAACAAGTTGTTTCACCAAATGCCGTCAAACAGGACCTTGTGATCTCGGCCTATAAGCCGAATGGGGGATTGGAACAACGATTGGTAGAAAGAGGAGCAGCTACAGAATCCGCTTGGGATTTCGTCGAGACGCATCTGCGCCAACTGCCTGTTTCGAAGGTGAAAAGCGGGATCCTCGAGATCGTTGTGGAACGCGATCCGCGCCGCATCTACGACCGGATGGTGGCGTGGTTCATTCGCCATGGTTTTCCTGTCCCTCTCTCGACAGAAGAGTTCCTTGATGGCTTGCGCAGCCGGTACCTCGAGCGCGATGGGATGGTCTTTTTACCTGAACAGGTGGCGGGATACGACAAGCAGCGTGCCAAAGTCGAGCAGGCCCCTCAGATTGAGCTTTTCGTCTCTGACGAGCGCTCAGCCATTGATTGGCTGACGGACCACCTTCGCAAGCGGCCATCCACCTATCAGGACATTCACCCCGAATTCACGGTGCAGATGGGTGCGGGCTGGCGCAAACACGAAGAGAAGCCGGAGCTTTCCGCCTTGCTGGAAGACAACTTCCTGCGTTTCGACGGAAACGAGGACGTGCCAAGCCAGATTCACAGCTATTTGTCCACCAACTTTAAGGATCTTCGTGGTCTAGAGAAGGAAGATCCGCTCCTGAAGGCTAAGGCAAAGGACCGTTGGTTCGTGCCGGATCCGAACAAAGCAAAGGATCTTGAGCAGAAGCGTGAGCGCTCGCTGCTGAAAGAGTTTGAGACTTACAAGACAGCGACAAAGCGGCAGCTCAAAGAATCCCGCCTCGAGGTGCTGCGGGCAGGCTTCAAGACAGCTTGGGGGGCAAAGGACTACAAGTTAATCATAGGCATTGCCGAGAAGCTGCCAGATGAGACCCTGCAAGAAGATGAAAAGCTGCTGCTCTGGTACGATCAGGCGCTGACCCGTACGGAGGCCGATGCTTGACGCATGCAGTTAGCGGACACGGCACCGGTGAATGGTGTTGGCATAATCGACATGCTGCACCCTGCCGAGTGGTTGATCGGGAGGAGATCTGGGGCGAAGTCGCCTATCGGGTCTGGTTGCCCGACAAAGACGCCGTCGTCCGCGCCCGTGCACGCGACCTGAGCGCGCTTGACGCTGTCCAACCTACGGTCGACCATATCCTCCACACTGCGGCGGCGGCGAAGCTTCTGGATGCTCTGGAAGACAATCTTTTGTTGGCACCTATCCAGTCCAGCGTCGTTCCGCTGCCGCACCAGCTCTATGCTCTAAACCGAGCCATGAGCCGGGACAGGATCCGCTATCTGCTTGCGGACGAAGTGGGGCTCGGCAAGACGATTGAGGCCGGTCTCATCCTGCGCGAACTCAAGCTGCGCGGGATGGCGAAACGTATCCTCGTCGTCGCACCCAAGGGGCTGGTCAGGCAATGGCAGGCAGAGATGCGCCTGCATTTCGGTGAGCAGTTCCAGTTCGTTGAACCGGCAGCGTTGTCCGCTTTTCGCCAATGGCGCAGTGACGAGGAAAACCTCTGGCGGATGCATGATCAAGTCATTTGCTCTCTGGATTCCGTGAAGCCGCTCGAAAGTCGTCGCGGCTGGAGCCTTGAGCAGCTTAGCACCTACAACCGCGAGCGCTTCGAGGATCTGATTTCGGCGTCCTGGGATCTGGTGATCATAGATGAAGCTCATCGTATGGGCGGAAGCACGGACCAGGTTGCGCGTTATAAGCTCGGCGCGGCGCTGGCAGAGGCTGCCCCATACTTGTTGCTCCTGTCGGCAACGCCCCATCAGGGCAAGACCGATCAATTCCATCGGCTTATGCAACTGCTGGACTGGGATTCCTTCCCCGACGAGAGCAGCATCTCAAGCGATCGAGTGCGCCCTTTTGTTGTGCGCACCGAAAAGCGCATCTCAATCGACGCCGAAGGCAAACCACTCTTCAAACCGCGCATTACCAGGCTTCACCCAGTTGCCTGGCAGGACCGTCACGCAGCCCAGCAGAAGCTCTACGAGGCCGTTACAGACTACGTCCGCCACGGCTACAACCAGGCCATGGCCGCTAAGCAACGGCACATCGGATTCCTTATGATCTTGATGCAACGGCTCGTGACATCCAGCACGGCCGCCATCCGCACGACGCTCGAAAAGCGGCAAGCCTTGCTGGACCAGCCACAGCTCCAGCCTTCATTGTTTGAAACGGCCGAGGTCGATGAATGGGCAGAACTCGACGGCCAAACTCAGGTAGATCTCGCCGTTCAGACCCGGGGTTGGGAGATGGAGAAGGCGGAGGTCGACACACTGCTCGAACTCGCCCGATCCACGGAAGCACAGGGAACGGATGCCAAGGCCGAAGCACTCTTGGAAATGATCTACAAGCTTCAGCAGGAGGAGAATGATCCAGAGTTGAAGGTTCTGGTCTTCACTGAGTTCGTGCCTTCCCAGGCGATGCTTGCCGAGTTCCTCGAAAGCCGTGGCTTCTCGGTTGCCACGTTGAACGGCAGTATGGATCTCGAAGCACGTTCGCGGGCCCAACAGGTTTTCTCCGACGACGTCCGCATACTGATCTCGACCGATGCTGGGGGTGAAGGTCTGAACCTTCAGTTTTGCCACATCATCGTCAACTTCGATATGCCGTGGAACCCGATGCGCGTTGAACAGCGTATCGGGCGCGTCGATCGTATCGGGCAGCCACACGTAGTTCGCGCGGTTAACTTCGTACTGGAGGACACGGTCGAGCATCGTGTCCGTGAAGTCCTTGAGAGCAAACTCGCTGTCATCGCCGAAGAGTTTGGCGTGGATAAAGCAGCCGACGTGATGGACTCGGTCGAAGTAGAGCCTTTGTTCGATGAATTGTTTGTCCAGGGCCTCCAGAACCCCAATGCGATCGAAAGCGAATGCGACGCCGTCGTGTTACAGCTTCAAACGACGATCGCGGAGAGCCGCAAGAGTAGCGAGCTCCTGTCGGATGGGCACGAGCTTGATGCAGAT
>Ga0115564_10005237_pt1 | contig 10379 bp, 9 predicted proteins | sample COGITO_mtgs_1105_7_FD_88680 | JGI IMG/M metagenome (GOLD analysis project Ga0115564, IMG submission 88680) | Pelagic marine microbial communities from North Sea - COGITO_mtgs_110523 | ecosystem: Environmental > Aquatic > Marine > Epipelagic | place: Germany:Helgoland, sampling site Kabeltonne... | reverse complement strand
GTTTTATCCGCAGCCTCAGGATTGTAAGAATGAGCAATGTCTTGAAGTGTAATCTCAGCCATTATTTTGTTCCGCCATAGGGTGAAGCCACCAGATTTCCGCTTTGATCAAAGGCATAGAGGGAGCTGCTATCAATCCCTGCCGTAACCGTTTGGCCAATATCAAAATTTTGCACCGAATCCAGCAGGCCGACCACATGCACCTGCTCGTGCTGCAGGTGCAGGAAGGTCTCTGAGCCACTGATTTCGGCCAGTTCGATTTGAAACGGAAAGCCGGCGCTGTCCAACGTTATGCCAGACGCCCGGATGCCAAAGGTATAGCGCCCCCTCGGCAAGGCCGCCAAATGCGGGGGAAGCTCGAGCCGGATGGTCGGGCTTAGAACCAGATGTATGTCAACGATCTCCCCTTCAAACAGGTTCATCGCAGGATCATTTGTGATCTGCGCCACTTTGGTGGTTTTGGGGTTTTCATAGATTTCCTGCGCGCTGGCCTGCTGCAGGATACGCCCCTCGTCCATCACGATGATTTCACCGCCCAGTTGCATCGCTTCCACCGGGTCTGTGGTCGAATAAATCAAGATCGCATTTTCAGACGCTTTGGCGCTGAAAATATTCTTGAACTCTTCGCGCAGTTGTTCGCGCAATTTATAATCCAGATTGACCAAAGGCTCATCCAGCAGCAGGATGCTGGCCTCTTTGACCAGCGACCGCGCCAGCGCAACGCGCTGTTGCTGACCGCCGGAAAGCGCTTGGATCTTGCGGTTTTCAAACCCCTGAAGCCCCACCTGCGCCAGCGCTTGCATCACCCGGGTATCAATCTCGGCCATCGGCAATTTCCGCTGCTTGAGCGGGAAGGCCACGTTGTCATAGACTGTCAGATGCGGGTAATTGATAAACTGCTGGTACACCATCGCGACCTGACGCTTCCACACAGGGACAGCGCCAAAATTGGCCCCGTCGAGCGACATCTCGCCGCTGTCGGGGCGGATCAGACCGGCAATGGTTTTCAATAGGGTCGTCTTGCCCGACAATGTCCGGCCAATCACCGTATAGATCTTGCCCTTTGACATTTCGAACGAAACATCATCGAGGTGAAACTCGGCGTCGGGTTTCAGAGACAGGTTCGAAACTTTCAGCGACATGTTACTTCAACGCTCCTGATAGGTTGCCTTTGGAGAGATAGCGCTCGACGATGAAAGCCACGACGATCAGCGGTGCCACGCAGACAAGCGCCGCCGCCGACAGGCTCCACCAAGGTGTGATCGATGAATTCAACGCAACAATCGCAACCGGCAAAAGCTGCACCTCGGTAAACGTTAAAATGAAAGCAAAGAAAAAGTCGGTCCAGCCAAAGATCATGCAAAACAAGCCCGCCACGATCAGGCCCGGAATAGAATTGGGCAGCACAACTTTATAAAACGCCTGATAGGGGTTGCAGCCGTCAATCAGCGCTGTCTCATCAATTTCTTTCGGTACTTTGTTAAAAAAGTCCACCATGATCCACACCGCAATTGGCATGAGCAACACAATATACACGACGATCAGCCCCATTAAGCTATCCAAAAGCCCCAATTTGCCCAACATGATAAAAAACGGGATCGACAGAACAATCGGCGGCATGATCCGCTGAGAGATAAAAAAGAAGGTGATGTCGTTGTTTTTGACAAAGCCCGCTTTGAAGGTAAACCGCGACAGCGCATAGGCGGCCAGCGTCCCTAAAATGATGCTGATCAAACTGGCCGAACAGGTGACAAAGATACTGTTGAAATAGGGCTCGACAATATTGACGCCCCCTTGTGCCGGCGACCGCAGCAAGACGCGCCAGCCCTCGAGGGAGGGCTCGAAATCCACCCACGGGATATAGGTGGCCCCGCCGGTAACCGAATTAAAATCCTTGAAAGACGTAGAAAGTGCCCACAGAAACGGCGCTATCACAAACATCGACCACAGGCAGACAGCCAGATACTTGAGCGTCACATATACAAGGCGCATCTTTAGTTACTCCTTATCATAAGCTTGACCAGAACTTTAGCAATGATGGTCAGGCTGATGATCATTATGATGAGATAGGTGAACGACAGGGCTGCAGAATAGCCAAACTGAAACTCTCTCAAACCTTTGATAAAAATATAAAAGCTTGAGGTCTCTGTCGCTGTCCCGGGCCCGCCCGAAGTCAGGACATAGACCGTATCCATTATCTTTGACGCTTCGATCAGACGGATGATAATGGCGCCGATTGAAATGGGTGCCATCAAGGGGAAGGTGACATAGACAAACTTGCGAATAGGACCCGCGCCATCAATAGAGGCGGCCAGAAACGGTTCTTTCGGTAAGGACAAAAGACCCGCCAACAACAGCAGGAACATAAAGGGCGTCCACTGCCAAACCTCAACGATAATCACCGTGACCAGCGCCAGATGCTCATCACTGAGCCACAGCGGCGTCACACCGAAAAGACTAAAGAAATCATTCACAGGGCCCAGGGATTCGTGAAAGAAGGTCCGCCAGATTACCGTCATAATAACCGGTGTCGTCATCATCGGAATAAGGAATAAGACGCGGAAGAACCGCTGAAACCGTATCTCTTTCCAGACCATAAGCGCCAGAGAAAAACCGATTACATACTGCAGAAAGACCGTTGTTATTGACAGAAAGCTGAGACGTAAAAAAGCCTCCCAAAAGCGCAGATCGTCGGTGAAGAGCCGGATATAATTTTCAAGACCGATAAAATCCAGGCCGGGGAAAAAGCTGTCCCAACTGGACAGGCTTAATCTGACCGTAAACCCAATAGGAAAGATCAAGATACCTAAAAGAACCAGCAATCCAGGAAGCAAAAACAAATATTTGTGTTTAAAGTTCATTGTTTCTCGCCATGGTTAAGAAATGAACGCCCCATCATCAGGGGCGTTCAAATAGTGTGTCTTAAGTGATAATTTACTCTAGATTGTCTTCCAAAGCGACACCAACGGCATAAGCTTCTCTTACCACGTCTTTGCCGATGCGCTTGACGATCTTTTTCCACTCGGCAGCAACTTCATCCAGCGCTTCTTGGGGTGACAGCTGTCCTGCCAAAGCCTTGGACGTACCGGTTGCGATGGCGCTATTGAACTGGAAAACACCCGGAACACGCAGCGGGAACACCCGGTTTCTGCTGCCTTCTTCCATCTCCATCAACGTATCCGCATATTGCTGCGCAATTTCCGGATCCCATCCTTGACGCTCAACATAAAGTTCAGGCACGAAGTCCGACTTTTTGAACGGGTTCACGCCAAAGCGGCCAATGGCAATGTCTGCCTGGTGGTTTGCATCATTGGCAAAGAAGCACAGGTAATCAAACGCCATATCGTGGTTTTTGCTTTTCTTGGCAACGGCCGCTGTCCAACCCCAAACGATGTAGGGTGCCTGATTGTACTCGTCTTCCCACGCACCGCTGACGCGGTTCCAAACGCGGTCTGACCCCGGCAGAGGTGCGGCGCCAACCTGGTTCTTGATCGCACTGTCGTCTTGCATCGCCGCCACGAAAGCATCATCCCAAGAGAAGCTGAACAGCGTTTGGCCGCCACCAAATGAGTTAATCTCGTCGCCAAGACCAAAGTTAATCCCGCCCGGAGGTACATATTTTGTCGCTGCGACCCAATCGGTCAGAGCCTCGACAAACCCCGGACCGTTGATCAGCGGCTCCATGGTTTCCAAATCAAAGAAATACCCACCTGGTGTTCTTGGGTTTTTCGCATAGGCAACTGAACGGCTGAAGAAGGCCGCAAACATCAGGTCATCTTTTTTCATGACTTCGGCTGAACCATACTCAAGCTCGCCGTCATTGTCCCAATCCCAGCCGTTAAAGAACGCAGCCATTTCGCCGTATTCCTTCCACGTCTGCGGCACCCGCAATTCTTTGCCGGTCTCCGCCTTATATTTCGCCTGATACTCGGGGTTGTCGATCACGTCTTTTCTGTACTTCAAATAGTGACGATCCCCATCGATTGGAAACTGGATCATCTCGCCATCCCAAGAGTTCACATCGATGTGGCTCTGGGTAACGTCTTGCATCTGACGCATGTTCACGTATTTGGCCGGCACCGGCTCAAGATATTGCTTCCAATCGCGAATAAAGTTCGAGAACCCGAACACAATGTCATAGGGTGCCTGTCCCGCTTGAAATGGCACCATCGCCTTTGAGTATAAATCGCCCGCAGGGGTGTGGATCACGCTGACTTCGGCACCAGTCAGGGCACTGAACTGCTCGGCGTGCAAAGCAGTTGGCTCACCCATCACAGGCACCGCGTGGGTGTTGATGGTAAGTTTTTGGCCGCTATAGTCTTTTTGGGACATTGCGTCATATGAACACTCACCCGGAATATCGCCGGTGTTTTTGATATGTGGAAACTGATCGCTCCATTTATCGGCCTGCACAGCGCCCGCAAGTAAGCTTGCAGTCGCGGCGACAACGCCCATACCTAATACTTTCTTCATCTTGTCTTCCTCCCAGTTAGTCGTCTTACTTAATTTATGGAATAAGGACAGCACGTCCTTTAACCTTGCCGTTGTTGAGATCTTGCAAAGCTTGGTTGGCATTGGCCAAGCTGTATTCTTGCACAGCCAGATGCACTTGGCCTTTGTCAGCCAACGCCATCAATTCGGTCAGCTCTGCCCATGTCCCCACCAGATTACCGATGATATTTTTTTCAGTGGTGATCATTTCAAAGGCGCTGACGTTGATGTCTTCGCCGTAGCCAATCACATAATAGCTGCCCATTGGCCGGGTCATTGCCAGACCTTTGGCCGTTGTGCCGCGCTCAGCGACAAAATCGAGAACCGCCTCAGCGCCTTTGCCTTTAGTCAATTCAAGTACTTTTTCGACTTCATTTCCGTCAGCTTTAACCAAAGCGTCAGCGCCGCAGGACTCAGCCAGTGACAAAGACATGTCTGATGGATCCACTACGATGATATCGGCCGCACACATCGCGCGCAAAACCTGAATGGCAATATGGCCCAAACCGCCCGAGCCAATTACAACGCATTTTTCACCAGGCAGCAAATGCCGCGATGCCTTTTTGGCGGCGCGATATGCGGTAAGCCCCGCATCCGCATAGGCGGCCATATCTTTTGGCGCCAATGTGTGCGGCAATTTAACAATGTTGCGAGCAGACGTTTTAAGCGCTTCCGCATAACCGCCATTACAATCAACGCCAGGGAAAGATCCATCGCCATGCATATCATGCCCACGCCGGCAAGCCAGACAGGTGCCACCAGTAATTTTGGGATGCACGATGACCGGGTCGCCTTTTTTAAGACCTTCAACTTCGGGACCTACGTCTTCGATCCATCCAGCGTTTTCATGGCCCATAATCAAGGGCAGCAAAGCATCCCCGTTTGGATCAGTGGCCACCCGCCAGACACCTTCGATAATATGCAAGTCGGTGCGACAAACACCGGCGCCGCCGATACGCACAATTACATCACTAGATTTTTCTATTTTGGGATCTGCAACATTTTCCATGTTGACCCAAGATGATGCCGTCAGATCATCATCATATTTATGCAGCACTTGTGCTTTCATGTTTCACCTATTCTTTTCTTGTTTTCTCTAAAATAAAGAGCCAACTCCCAGCAGAACACTAGTATGACTGTTCAAATCTAATCACCCATGCCTAAATTATGTTCAATTTGTGAACAGTCAGCAGTTTCAAGAATAAAATAAGCAATGTTGATCTGGACGAATCGAGATCAATTAAAAAAATCCAAACGATAGCTGCTCCTCATCAAATCTGATTTTTGCACACGATCACAGGGAGGGTATAAACACCGGCAGCCACACAAAATTGATGGGCTGGCATTGCATGTTTCCTTTGACGCAACCCTAAAACGGCAAGATATCGGGTTCAGGCTCAGAAAGGCGATAAGCTCTTGATTCAAATCCCTATAAATCTCACATCATTTGCTCGGCTTATCAACCTTCACGGCGCTAAAGAGCCGATAAAGCAATCCTGTGATAATAGACGGCGACATTCTCAAGATCACGCTTTATGCGTTCCTGAATGCGGACTTCAAGACAATTGAGCCGCCAGTGTAGGCCCGAAGCGCAACCTGGCCCGAACAAAATAACGATACAATTACATCTTGGTACGGGTCTTTGTAAGGAGCGTCATAAATTATATTTATAGGAAAATAACGCGAAATAGATCGACGCGTGATTCAAGCCACGGCCTTACTAAATTCTAATAGGAAGCCTTTTTCGACCCCAATCACCCGGCAGTCCGCTGAAACGCCCAGCAAACTGGGTGCCGCATATGGCGCAATTGCCGAAATCACTTAACTGCCATGTGCTAAGCAGGTGCCAATCACGCCCAATCACCCGGGCACCACAACCGGTACAGTAACTTGATTGCGCCTCAAAATGCTTGATATTTCCAACATATACATGCCGCAAACCACAGGCCAAGGCGATCTGGCGGGCCCGCAAAACGGTTTCAGGCGGCGTTGGGGGCGTTGATTGCATGCGAAAATCGGGGTGAAATGCGGTGAAATGCAATGGCACATCTGAGCCACATGTATCCAACACCCAGCGGCTCAGCGCTTCTATTTCTTTTGGGTCATCATTTTCGCCCGGGATCAAAAGCGTCGTCAGTTCCACCCAGCAGGATGTTTCCTGCACTGCATAGGCAATCGTTTCCAGAACCGGCTGTATCTCCGATCCGGTCAGCTTTTTATAAAACCGTTTGGTAAACCCTTTGAGATCAATATTTGCAGCATCCATCGCGCCAAAAAACTCTTCGCGCGGCGCATCGCAGATATAGCCTGCGGTAACCGCGACATTCTTGATGTTTTGCGCGCGGCAGGCGGCCGCAATATCAACGGCATATTCCAGAAAAATAACCGGATCATTATACGTATAGGCAACCGACCGACAGCCATTCTGTCGGGCGACATCCGCGATCCGCTGCGGGCTGGCATGATGCATCAGCGCGTCCTGATCACGACTTTTGGAAATGTCGTGGTTCTGACAGAATTTGCAAGCCAGATTGCAGCCCGCAGTGCCAAAGCTCAGCACCGGCGTGCCGGGCAGAAAATGGTTCAGCGGTTTTTTCTCTATCGGATCAATGCAAAACCCACTAGAGCGGCCATAGGTATCCAACACAAGTTGATCACCCTCTCTTTTGCGGACAAAGCACAAACCCCGCTGGCCGTCTTTGAGCTGGCAAAACCGGGGACATATTTTACAAACAAGGCGCGAGCGGTCGGCGGAGGCAGACCAATATCTGGCGGGAAAAGACATGAAATTACCTGTCATTAATGCTAAAGAGAGGTATACAGTGTATTCGTTGAAAAATCACTTTTTTGAATTTTATTATTGGAAGGTCGCCAGATTTGAACCTCCGCAATCTTAAATTCGCCGGTTCTTTTTTCCCAAAAGATCCCGTGGCTCTGCACGACCTACTCGACAGCTTTGATACAGAGCTTTCTCACAAAAATGCGGTGACCCAGGCCCCGCCAATTGCCATTATTGCCCCTCATGCCGGCTATCAGTTTTCAGGCAAACTCGCGGCTGCGGCCTATGCATCTTGTGGTCTGCAAACGCCCGAACGTATTGTTATCCTCTCACCGTCCCACCGCTGTCGCTTTGATGGAATAGCGGTGGCGGGCTATCAGGCCTACGATATTGCGGGACAGGTTTTACCACTGGATGAGGATCTGCGCCGCGATTTGGTAAACCGCGGCTGGGTCCAGCACTATGATGCCGCCCACGAAGATGAACACGGGATAGAAACCCAACTGCCCTTTATCAGCCGGCACTTTAAGGGTGCGCGGGTGTTGCCGTTGGTGATTGGTAATACCACGCCACAGGCCGTAGCCGCAGTGATTGATCAAATTATGTCGCAGGTACAGGAAAAACTATTGTTTGTTCTGTCCAGCGATTTAAGCCATTTTCACGACCACGATTCGGCCCAGAAACTTGATGCCCAAACCGCTGGGCTGATTGAAACCGGCCAGTTCGATGGGCTTGGGCCAACGCTGGCCTGTGGGCATCTGGCAATTGCGGGGTTTTTGGCGTCAGCGGCGGGTCAAGCCACCCGCGTGCTGAGATTGGCGATGTCAGACAGCTTTGCGGTGACACAGGATGCCAAGCGGGTTGTGGGGTATGGTGCTTGGGCATTTTTTCCAACAGAGTGCGAGATTCTGTCGCCCATCCACCGCGAGACGCTTTTGCGGGTGGCCCGTCAGGGAACCGGCATGTTTTTAAACGCAGGCCGAAAACCGCATATTATGCTCAATAGTTTTGCCGCACCGCTGCAGGGGTATATGCCGTGTTTTATCACTCTCACCCATAACGACAGGTTGCGCGGGTGCATCGGGTCGCTGGCAGCCAGCGCGCCCTTAATCAGCGACGCGGTGGCCAACGGGATCAAGGCCGCCACCGGCGATCCCAGATTTACGCCGCTTACAACCGGACAACAACTGGCACAACTGCGGATGAAGGTGGCGGTTCTAAGCCGCGCAGCGGCGCTGGAGTTTGACAATCAGGATGATTTGCTATCGCAAATTACCCCAGGCGTTTCCGGGTTAATCCTGCAATGTGGCAAAAGACGCGGCACCTTTCTGCCCATGGTCTGGGACAGTCTGCCAGAGCGGAAAAGTTTCTTAGATGCGCTGAAGGTGAAAGCCGGTTTGACCACCGATTTCTGGTCAGAAGATATCAAGGTCCTGCAATTTCACGCCGAAAGCTTTGCCGATCCGCCCAAGGCCTAGGGCGGGGGTGGTTGTCGGCGCATCTGTCACTGGTCAACCCAAGACGGTTTGATTGACAATTTGGGCGGGTTTTAGAGCCGGCTGATAGAGCATCTGCCGGTGGTAAGCCCCCTGCGCTGCGGCCACACATGTCAGCGCCCGTAAACCACACATGTCATCGCCCATAAAAAAGAGCGGGCAAGTGGCCCGCTCTTTGCGTATTTATGATTGGTGCCGCGCTTAGAAGCTGAACGAGACGCCGAAATCCATCAGGCTTTGACCGTCCACATCCGCAACACCGGCTTTTGCGACCATGCCACCCAGATCATAGGAAACGCCGACGCCGGAATATCCTTTGTCTTTCGCACCTGTGGTTGAGACGTCTTTGTTATACGCGGTGATGGTCAAATCATTGATGTCATAGCTGAGGCTGAAACCCATAGTTTCGGTGTCAGGCGTTTTATCTTCAGCAACTTTAGCAACGTATGAACTTGTACCCGTAACCGCCGCTTTTTCGGCAACCTCTTTAACCGCTGGGCCATTGTCATTTGTTGACGAGATGATTGTGCCGGTAAAGCCACCCATGCCCAAGCTGGCCGAAATTGACGTTTCCGATTTGCCGCCCACGTCAGATTGACCCAGACCCACTGTCACGGTGCTGCCGCCCAGATCGCCGGACCATTTTACGCCCATGGCTGTGCTGCTGCCGCCACCAACATCGGTAGAGACCGCGAAATCAATTCCGGCCATTGAAATCGAATAGGCCAAATTGTGGCTTGAGGACTGATAAGAAACAGTTTCGTGGCTGCCCAGACCGGCAAAGCTCATCGCGGAAATATCACCGACCATTTGTGCGTCTGCGCCGTCCAGATCACCCATTGAGATTTTGCCAAAGCTGCCGCTTAGATATTGCGAACCACCGGTGCCGCTGTTGCCGCCTGCGGCATTGTCGGCGCGAATACTTGCGCCAAATTCCAACCCGCTATCGGTTTCGCCTGACAGGCCGAATGCAATCCGCACGCGGTTTTTGGCGGTTGTGCTATCTTCGGTTTTTTTAACCGCCGCAGTTCCGGTTAACGCGGCTTTGATGGCCTCAAGCGTGCCAGTATGAAGGTCTGCTGTTTTTTGTCTACGGCGGTTTCGGCGTTAGCTGCAGTCGTTTTAGACCCGGCAATCGCGGCATCCAAGGCAATCAGGTCATCTGCAGTAGCGACCGTATCATCTGTCAGGGCGCCAACTGCATTGGTCGCATTTGCGGCGGTCGCAGCTGTTACCATCGCAGCTGTCGCTTTACCATTGGTACCAGCTTTAACCTCTGCGGTGCCTTCGGTTGTTTGCAGACCCAAGCGGGCGGTTCCGGTAATGGTGATTTCAGCCGTGGCGGCGCCAGCCAGCGCAACGAGAGCTGTGGTTGTCAAAAGTGTTTTTTTCATGATTTTTTCCTCAGTTTTTTTTCAACAATACATGTCATAAGTACTAATTAATTTACTAAGTATAGTTTGTGACTCTTTCGTATTTATCTTTTAGAGAGTTTGCAATCGCCCCGCATTCAAGAAACGGCAATCCTGAAAATGTGATGCATCAATGTCACAGTCGGGATCAGCGGGGGCCGCTTCCCCGCCAGAGCGCAAAAGCTTTTGCCACACTAGGGAC
>Ga0115564_10005236_pt1 | contig 10380 bp, 7 predicted proteins | sample COGITO_mtgs_1105_7_FD_88680 | JGI IMG/M metagenome (GOLD analysis project Ga0115564, IMG submission 88680) | Pelagic marine microbial communities from North Sea - COGITO_mtgs_110523 | ecosystem: Environmental > Aquatic > Marine > Epipelagic | place: Germany:Helgoland, sampling site Kabeltonne... | reverse complement strand
TGTCATGGGTGAAATCTTCGGCCAGATCGCCAAGGCGTTCGGTCACACCTTTGCCAAAGTACGACCCTGCTCGCAATTTTGCCAGTGGGATCACCTCGCTATGAACCACCTCAAGACCAATGGCATTGGCAAGCAAACAGGCCTCTTCCAGCATCAAATCAGCTGGGCGGCTTGATGGCGCATGGCGTAATTCGGGATGAATCACAAATGCAATTGGGGTGCTCAAGGCAAACCTCACTGATAACTGGCGATAACTGCTATCTTCAATAACGCGGTGCGGCGTGATCACCTAGCCAAAAAGCATTTTCAAGGCCACGCAAACTCATTTGCCCAATAGACCTAGGGTCTGTTTTTTGCCTAATATAGTGATCAGATCATAGCAGGGGCGCATTTTTGACGCCCACTTTAACTTAGGAATTTCAGATCATGAGCAAAACCATCATCATTACCGGTGCCGGAAGCGGCATTGGTGCCGCAACGGCAAAAGCATTTTTGGATGATGGCTATCATGTCGGATTAATCGGACGGCGGGTTAGAACGCTAGAGGCGACGGCCAATGGTCATAAAAACGCATTAATACTGCCCTGTGATGTTGCCGACTCAGCCGCGGTGGATGGCACCTTTGCTGATGCGATGGCGACATGGGGGCGGCTTGATACGCTGTTTAACAATGCTGGCATTGGCAGCTTTTCAACAACCATTGATGAAATTCCGGTTGAGACATGGCTGAATGTTGTTTCGATCAACCTGACCGGATCCTTTTTATGTGCGCGCGCGGCCTTTAAAATCATGCGCGAGCAATCGCCCCAAGGCGGGCGTATTATCAATAATGGATCAATTTCAGCGCATGCCCCGCGCCCGGGATCAACCCCCTATACCAGCACAAAACACGCGATTACCGGCCTGACAAAAAGCCTGTCTCTTGACAGGAGGGCCTTTAACATCTGCGCGTCGCAAATCGACATTGGAAATGCGCTAACCGATATGGCACAGGCAATGACCACCGGCATGCCGCAACCAGATGGCAGTATTCGCTCTGAGGCAACCATGGATGTTGCCTATGTGGCATCATCGGTTCTACATATGGCGAATTTGCCACTTGATGCGAATGTTCAGTTTATCACAGTAATGGCGCCAAAAATGCCGTTTATCGGTCGGGGATAGTCAGGCATAGATAGCGGACGCCGATAGCCAATCCGACGAGCACTATTTCTTCTGGCCCGAGGTTAACGTCCTTGCCGCAGCTAGAATCAGCGCAATCGCACTCCACATGAAAATATTGTTCCATTGGCCAAAGAAGTCACCAGTCGACTGGATCGGAAAAAACAATCCAAATGGAACCACAAATGCAGTCGCGGCAACAACATTAACGCGGTTTTTTCGCCAGCCCACAAAAGCTGCCCAGATAATACTGACAATCATCAAACTGCCAGTAATCAGCCCGACAAACCCTGTCTCCGTTAACAACTGCAAGTAAAAATTATGGGGGTGATCATAGCAATCAAATTCGGCAGACACGCCAATGATTTCTGGACAGAGATCGCAGAAAGTAGCTGGCCCTAGGCCAATTATAAGTGAGCCCTTCGCCGCCTCTCGCCCAGCTGCCGTTGCACGATAATGTAGGCTATGAGCTCCAGTCGGAAGCTGTGCCAGAAAAGTATCAACATATCGATTTTGAATGGATGGCGAAGATATTAAGATCCCCAAAACGGCAAAAATTTCAACAATCACCAAAATTCTATAACGGCGCCAATGAGGCCGCCGCACCAGAGCCGCTAGCATACCGCTACAAGTCCTGATCAGCAAATTGATCCGCTCGCCGGTCAGAACTTACATGAAATGCTGATCAAAGACAGACCGCCCATGATTGGCGCCAGTCTTGGTTTGGCGCCAATTACCACTGCAACCATGATGGTAAAAGCGGGCAGACCAACCTTGGAGAGGTAATCGCCCAACACCAAATCATCAAAAGGCCAGGACAAGCTTCCACCTTTTTGGCCATCTGTTATCATTTCTGCAGTCAAAATACCAGTCATCAAAATCATGCCAAGAGCGGTTGACACCAGCATCGCATACAAAAAGCGTCTATCAGTGCCGGGCCAAAAGACTGTCGCCATTGCAAATAGAGGAAACGAAACCACACCACCCCCTCAGAGAACGAATAGAACGGCATCACTGATAATGCTGATGAAACTATACAAACAGCTAAAAATACAAAACTTGCCTTGACCCAGAAAAACTCTCGCCATTCACCATCACGTTTTATGATTAAGCGAACAACAAAAGCAAGCGCCAGAATTGAAAGCCAAATATCAGCTGGGCTGCGTTCAATCAACAGGATGAAAGGGCCAAGAAGCCAGAAAATATGAAAGCCTTTTTCTCAGCGCGGCATTGCGGCAAGCGCGTTGCCCAAGCCAGTCCAAATGTCTTTGAACATTGACTTGATTGTTGGCTCTAGCGCCTGACTGGAATTATTCACGATATTTAAGTCTCTCATGTCTGACCGTTCTTTTGATAGTAGGCCAAATACCAATCGGCAAATTTTTGAACACCATCGACGACTGGTGTGTCAGGTTGGAACCCGACCCATTTCCCAAGTTCACTTGTATCTGCAGATGTGGCGGGTACATCACCCAGTTGCATTGGCATAAAATTCTTCCTTGCCGTGACCCCAAGTGCCGTCTCAAGCGCCCCGATATAGTCCATCAATGATGTTGGGTTACCGTTACCGATGTTAAACACGCGATAGGGTGCGGTCGATGTTGCAGGATCAGGCCGTAAGGCATCAAACTTCCCATCTGGGGTTGCTGGTTTGTCAAGGACGCGGATGACCCCCTCGACAATATCATCTATGAAGGTAAAATCACGAACCATATTCCCATCATTGAACACATCAATGGGCTTGTTTTTTAACATAGCATCCGCAAACAGAAACAGTGCCATATCGGGCCGGCCCCATGGGCCATAAACGGTAAAAAACCGCAATCCGGTTGTCGGCAGATTATAGATATGGCTATAGGTGTGCGCCATCAGTTCATTGGCTTTTTTTGTGGCTGCATAAAGGCTTAAAGGGTGATCAATATTATCATGCTCGCTAAAAGGCATAGTTTCATTTCCTCCATAAACTGAGGACGAGCTCGCATAAACTAGGTGTTTAACCCTGTGGTGACGACAGGCTTCTAAAACGTTCACGAATCCCTGAAGGTTAGCATCGACATAAGCATAGGGATTGTCAAAAGAGTAGCGTACGCCAGCCTGAGCGGCTAGATGAATTACACAATCAGGCTGCTCAACGGAGAATATATCGTTAATCCGTTGGCGTTCAGTGATATCGTCTTTGTAAAATTTGAACCGAGAGTTTGACTTTAACAAACTCAATCTCGCATATTTTAATTCGACATCGTAATAATCATTTAAATTATCCACACCAACGACGTGATCACCACGGCTCAAAAGACGAAGCCCACAACTCATGCCAATGAAACCCGCTGCACCGCTTAGAACAACTTTCAAAGAACAACCCTCATCCAGTGGCTTCTTTTCAGTGAGACTGCAAAAAAACCAGCCCAACCTTGAAAATACATGTCACTTTCAATTTACAACAAAATAGGTTAGGTTTTCAACCATCTACCTAAACATGAAAAAGCTATGTTTTATTGAGAAATAAAAACAAACAAACACAGGTCGTTCTTGTGCAACTCACCATAACAAACTATCCCTCAACATCAATTGTAATCTCAGCAACAGTCGAAGCTGACAATTTCATGCCGGCAAATTACACGCGCGATTGACATATGTCCCTTTACAGGACCCAAAGAGCACATCTTCTAAATATTCATAAATCATTGACGGTCAGTACGCAAGATGAGGGAATCACAAATAGCGTCTAGAAAAATAAAATGGGACTTCATAGGTAATGGGCCAGTTTCAATATACAACTTGTAGCAAACTACCAGATCAAATTGAGAGTAAGGAAGCTTACGGTTTAGTTTGAGTATTAAATTGCTTTTCGTTTTCGAATAACTTGAGTGTCAGATATGAATAAAAAAATTGGGAAATTATTGACGTGGTGTTTCACACTTGATAGGTGGAAAAAGCGAGCCGTTCAAATCACATTTGATACAGCCACCATACCTTCCTCGCTCCTTTTAGCGTTTGTAGCAAGGCTAGAGCACTTAAAATTTTTCAATAGCTTAGACCTTTATATTGGCATCCTAATTGTTTTAACTAGTGGGCTTTTTGTATTTTCTAAACGTGGTTTGTATAGCACATTCACGCGGCATGTCTCTATTGAAGCAGCAATTACAATTATTCTTGGGAGCCTGATCTCAGGGGGGTTTCTATTTTTCACCATTTTGATATTTGAACTTCAAATCCCTCGTTCAGTTCCACTTATCTATGCTGCGCTTTTGTGTATTTTCGCAGCTAGTGTTCGGTTTTTTTTACGCGCGCTTGGGCAGGCTTCGATTAAGAACGAAAGAGAAAACGTTGCAATTTATGGAGCTGGTGCTACTGGCACTCAACTAATGGAAGCCTTGAAATGGGACCCAAAATACCATGTGCGTCAATTCATTGATGACAAACCGGAATTACATGGTCAAACCTTGTCTGGGATCCCAATCAAAGATTTTGATGATTTTAAGAGAACGATCAACTCATTGAAAATCGACATTTTACTTTTAGCGACACCAAATGCTGTTATTGAATCTCGTAAAAAAGTGTTGAGTCTTTTGTCTGAACGGCCCCTCAAAGTTAAAGCAATTCCGAGTATTTCTAGCCTAATATCAAACTCTTCCAATATTGAAGAAATCCAAGGGTTGGATATAGAAGACCTCCTTGGTCGCGAGCCAGTAAAGCCTGACACAAAACTAATGGAGAAAAACATATCTGGAAAAACTGTTATTGTTACTGGTGCTGGGGGGTCAATTGGACGAGAACTATGTCGGCAGATTATGCAGTGGGCTCCAAGTGAATTGATATTATTGGATGTATCAGAGTTTGCAACCTATGAGCTGGTGATGGAGTTAAATGCGCACAAACCCAAAAGCTGTTCGAAAATCATACCTTTGATTGGCTCAGTTCAAGACAGAAACTTTATTAAAAAAGTTATGGACAAGTTTCTTATTGATACTGTTTATCACGCAGCCGCATACAAACATGTGCCACTTATGGAACAAAACGTTATGCAATGTATTGCAAATAATGTGATTGGCACCTTAAATATGGCTGAAACAGCTATAAAAGCGAATGTTGAAAATTTTATTCTCGTTTCCACAGATAAGGCTGTTAACCCAACAAGTTATATGGGGGCCTCAAAAAGACTTGCTGAGATTATTTGTCAAACCCTTAACCAGCGTTCAGAGCAAACCTGCATCTCAATTGTTCGTTTCGGTAATGTTCTGGGCTCCTCAGGCTCTGTAGTGCCACTTTTTAAGCAGCAAATCAAAAATGGAGGGCCGGTTACTCTAACCCACAAAGATGTGACCAGATATTTTATGACTATTCCAGAGGCTGTACAGCTCGTAATTCAAGCGGGTTCTATTGCGAAAGGCGGCGAGGTCTTTGTCCTAGACATGGGCCCCCCAATAAAGATTCAAGATTTAGCTAAAAAAATGATCGCTCTATCGGGGTTCAGGCCAGTTTATTCGGAGAAAAAACTCCTGACAGTTAATGATATCTTTATAAAATTGACTGGCCTTAGGCCAGGTGAAAAGCTGCATGAAGAGCTGAGCTACAAAGGAAATCTTCAAGGAACAGCCCATCCACATATTATGACGACTGCTGAGAGAGCAATGTCTTACACCAATTTAAAGAATTTGCTGTCACGATTATGCAACGCTATTGATAATGATGACTATAAAAGTCTTGTTGCAATTGTTTCCTCAATCACGGTTGACGTTTCAGATTTGAAGTTGTCCAAGGATATATTTATTAGAAAAGACAGCAAAGGCGTTTAATTCTGCAATATATTCAAAAATCACTCAGCACGAAGAAGAGCGCTCAAATAGACCAAACAATTTGATCTGGAAATTCCGAAAAGTAACAGGCTATCACCCTCTGTAACACTTTGTTAACAAGAGGAATTTTTTTGTAACTGGCACGCCAGAATAAACTATTACGCTTTGCTCATAAAAAATTCGTATATTCTATTGAGGTAAAAGCCAAATTTCACCAGGCCAATTTCTTAGCCACTCCTCTATCAACTTGACTTTGGCTGGCGACGTTCCAATGTTTTGCGCATCTTTAGAACTTATTGTTTACGAACTTTTGGCACGGCGAGCGAAATCAAGCTTTGTTAACTCTTTACCCTCAGGGGTAATGAGCAACCATGACAAAACAACCTAGAGGCAAAAAACAATAGAATTATTTGACGAAAACAAATCAAGTACGAAACATCCTGCTCATCTACTATTATTCAACACGATCACCACGCCCACCACCAAGAAAGGTTTGAATGATCAGACGAATATCGAGTGATAACCCTCGCAACGATATATAACGATTATCCCAGAGCAAAAGCCTTGATGGGTCACTCATATCAACTCCAGCCAACTGAGCTAGCCCAGAAACGCCCGGCCGAACACTTAATACACCCTTTGATTGCCGTAATAACAGCAATTCTTGTTGTTCAGGAAGACATGGGCGTGGGCCAATTAAGCTCATTTGGCCACAAAGAACATTCCATAACTGCGGTAGTTCATCCAACTTGTAACGCCGAAGCCATTTTCCAACGGGGGTCACGGCAGATCTATTAATCTCATGGGTGGCTTTCTGTTCAGTTCCTAAAACCATGGTTCGGAATTTAAAACAGGTAAACACAACACCATTAAGCCCTACACGCTGTTGACCAAAAATAACACTTCCCTCTTGCTTTAGCGCTATTAATAACCAGATCATCAACATTGGAAACGAGCAAAAAATAACTCCCACGAGAGCGGCCAAAATATCTATCATTCTTTTGATTGAAAGATATAAAAGATTATTAGCCTGACGGGTGGTTAATATCACTTCACCCCGTGCAAAAAGTGCATCATGCATTACCCAATCAGATAATTGATCAACGTGGATTATGGGTTTCAGGGCTGACTTCACGCCCAAGGCCGTCGCCATAAATCTTTTAGGCAAATGGATGAACACTTTATAAATACCACAAAAGTGATCACCATAAATGTCAGGAAGATAGAGATTTACCAATCCCACACTCTTATCCGAATTTTCAATGACCTTACTGAGAAATTTGTCCTCTTCAAAACAACCATGGAAATTCTTACTTAATTTGCAACTCGAGCAGACAGTCATAAAATGGGTGATCGCTAACTCCTTGGACATACTCAAAAGTTCTAACAATGAAGGTCTTTCAACTCCAATTTGATCACGGTCAACTGGAAAACTACAAGTTTCATTCAAAACTGTTAAGTTCAAAAAAATATCAGCCTTGTGACCAATTTCACTAAGGTCTGAGTAATTTCCAACAATACTATTAGGAAATTCCCTTTTTAACGCATTTTTGTCAAAATCAATTAGAATAAGTTTTGCGCCATGCTTGACTAGGGCAGGAACAAGAAGGCGGCCAAAAGACCCAGATACTCCTCCAACAACAATCCGCATTTCAACTCCCCAGAATTTACGACTAATCTCAATTAGCACCCAAGTTAGTACAAAAGCAAATATAAGAGAGATTGTAAAATAAATCCAAGTTCACTTTCAATGACTTAAGAACTACACAGAACATTAAGATAAAAGCTTTTTATATAGTTTAAGATGTTGTTCAACCACCTTATTGATCGAAAAGTTTTTTTCGGCAAAAGAACGTCCTGCTTCTCCCATTGCTTTTCGCAAATCTCTATTAAGGACCAGCGTTTCAATTGCATTTGATAGAGATATGGGATCTTTTGGCGGAACTAAAATTCCTGTGATGTCAGGTAAGATTGCATCCCGGCAACCGCTTACATTTGTTGTAATGATTGGACGTCCACACGCAGCCGCCTCCAAAAGGGACTTCGGCAATCCCTCTCGGTAAGAGGGCAAAACAACGATATGGCTTTTCCGATATAAACAGGCAACGTCATTACAAAACCCAAGACACTCCACAATTCCTTCTCTACCCCAAGTATCAACCTCCTTTTTTGAAACACTTGCCGGATTTGCGTAATCAGGCAACCCTGCAAGCAAAAATCTAAGGTTTGGGTATTTTTTCTTTAAAATCTTTGCTGCTTGAACAAATTCATAAACACCCTTATCGACTAACAACCTTGACGCCATTACTATTGTTTTGTTCCCACCGCTTTCTGGTAAAGCGTCATACTCAGCTAGATCGACTCCTGAACCCCTAATAAATACTGCCTCCCCCAATTTTTTACCAACAATATTAGATATTTCTCGATGATCATCATCGTTTTGGAAAACAATAATTTTGTTAGAGTGTTTGAATGACGCTTTGAAAAGAAATTGTGAGATTTGACGTAATGCCTTAACCTTTACTGTGTAGCGATCAGTGAACAAAAATCCCATGCCTGTAATTGCAGAAATTATAGCTGGAACCCCCGCTAAGCGAGCACAAATTCCACCGTATAGTATAGGTTTTATAGTTACTAGGTGCACGAGATCTGGCTTTTCAATTGTAAAAAGTCGCCATAGTAAAAAAATGGATACAAAGTCCTTAAATGGATTTGTGCCACCGCGGTCAATAGGAAGAAAAAGTGATTTAAGCCCAAAATCCCCTAGGTTCGAATCATTATGTGACGGCATTTCACCATAAATGATTTTGACATCATAACCCGTTTTTTTTGCCGCAAGGGCCACTGGCAAACGATGAGAAAAAAAAGCATCCAAGCTATTCACCACAATGAAAAGTTTTTTTTTCTTTTCCATACTATAAATTAACCACCGTAATACGTTAGCCACGTTGAATTTGGGAACGGTGACTTTCTAACCAGGACTGAAAAACTAAAACATCCCATAAATGGTACTGCCAGTTAGATTGACCAGATAGATGTTCAGACCATTTTTTTCTTATCAGCGCCGGGTTAAAATAACCATCTGAGCGCAACCTTTGCTCGTCCAATAAATCCTCCGCCCAACCTCTAAGGGAGGTACGGAGCCAATTTCCTATTGGTAACCCAAATCCCATCTTAGGTCTTTCAATCAAATTTGGCGGTACATAGCGATAGAGAACCTCCCTTAAAGGCCATTTGGTAACACCGCCCTTTAACTTATAGTTCAACGGCAAAGACCAGGCAAATTCTACGATACGCCGGTCCAAAAATGGCACTCTGGTCTCTAGGCCTAAACTCATCGCAGCACGGTCTACTTTAACAAGGATATCATTTGGTAAGTAGCCTATAAAATCATAAGCCATCATTCGCTGAACTGGATCCAGCGCTTCCAAGGAATTAGTCGCTAAAGACGAGATTTCTTGTGCTTCCGCAACCCCCAATACAACGTTATCTGCACTGCTCCAGTGCGATACTAAACCTAAGTAAAGTTCATCAATTGACTGTGCACAGATGACACTCCGAGCCTTAACAAGCTTTTCCGATAACCGCGGCACACCTATTGCTGAGCCAATTCCATCAAGTAGCATTGATGGCATTGCCGTTGCAATCGTAACACCAGCATCGCGAATTGGAAGAGGTACATGTTTAAGTTTTCTCCAGAGCTTGTCAGTAAATTGATACCGGTTATAACCACAAAACAGCTCATCACCCGCATCACCAGATAAAGATACAGTTACATCTTGGCGAGCAAGCTTGCTTACCAAGTAAGTTGGAATCTGAGATGAGTCTGCAAAGGGCTCTGTGTAAATTTTGGGCAAATCAGGAATAACATTCAGGGCGTCTTGGGAAGTGACGTAAACCTCGTTGTGATTTGTATTCAGATGTTTTGCAACGCGTTGAGCATGAGCTGCCTCATCATAACCTGGTTCGTGAAAGCCGATGCTATAGGTTGAAATGCTAGACTGCGATTGACTTTGCATTAGAGCTACTATTAATGAAGAATCAACCCCTCCAGACAAAAACGCACCTAAAGGCACATCTGAAACCATCTGTTCGCCAACAACTTCAAGCAACAATTTATGAAGATCATCTGCAGCTTCTTCAGCAGTTCCCTGAAAGGGTTCCAACACAGACTTGTTTATCATATTGACCGTTGAATACCATGGCCAAACTCTAGGCTCCCTATGTGCAAGTGAAACAGACAATAAATGTCCTGGTGCTAACTTCTTAATATCCTTATAAATAGAGTTATCTTCACCAATGCAATTGTGGCGCATGTAGCGAGATAAGGAATCACGATCTATATCAGCCAAAAATTCAGGATGACGCTTAAATGCTGCTAGATCAGATGCAAACATAAAAGTTGCCTTAGAACCGCGGCCTT
>Ga0115564_10005224_pt1 | contig 10394 bp, 12 predicted proteins | sample COGITO_mtgs_1105_7_FD_88680 | JGI IMG/M metagenome (GOLD analysis project Ga0115564, IMG submission 88680) | Pelagic marine microbial communities from North Sea - COGITO_mtgs_110523 | ecosystem: Environmental > Aquatic > Marine > Epipelagic | place: Germany:Helgoland, sampling site Kabeltonne... | reverse complement strand
TCGGCCAATGACTGCATCTCTTTTTGCAATCCTGTTGACAGTGTTGGAGCCTCAAACTCACTGGATGTCCACTCCCAAACGCCTCCGGACATATCGTAGAGTCCATAACTGTTGTGACAAGACTCCACCGTTCCAGAAGGCAGCGGTGTGTCCATTTCCAAAGCACAGCCTCCTTTTATGTAATAGCCACCCATCGAAAAGGCTGTGCCCTCTCCGCTACAAGCATGTTCCCATTCGTAAGTTCCACACAATCTCTTATCGACTTGTTGACAAAGAGCTTGGGCTTCCGACCATGTCACTCCTGTTTTGGCCATTGCACCCTGCTGATTCGGATACTCATATCGATCCATCCAGCCGCCGTGTGGCAACTGAACTTCATTGTCAGAATCGTAAGGGGCATCTTGCATTGAAGACTCCAAACGATTCTGTCGATCCAATTTGACGAGGGAGTTGGTTAGAAGAGTCTCACTCCAACAACAACGTGTCCCTGCCGAAACAATCTTCTGGTCCGTCGTCAATCGATAATCGGGCATCCTAGAATAACGACCCGTACAATCAGCATAAGATTCGTGGGTATAACTTGCACCACCCTCTAGCATTCCATCCATGCCTTTCCAATCATCCAAAACCCATTCTTCAACATTTCCAATCATATCGACAATTCCATATGAAGATGTACAGTTCGGAAAAGTACCCGAAGGTACAAATGCAACATCTGACATCATCGATGTATGGGTAGCATTTTGTGCTGGAGATTGATGACATGTACCCGTAACAACTTCTTCTCCATAGGAATATTTCAGGGATGCCTGCCCCATACAAGCCCGTCGCCACTCAACAGCTGTACAGACTCTTTTTTCTACAGAAGCACAGGCACGTTGTGCTTCATCCAGTGACATCCCTGAGACCGGAACTGCACCAAAGACGTTTGGGTATTCATATTGATCAATGTAATACGAAGGAATCTCAGATGTTCCTTCGATGGCAACCATCGTCGTCAGATCAGGGACTCCCAAGACAACTCGTATACCCAATGTCCAAAAAGTAAGCATGCCCATTCTGTATCACATAGAACCGTACGTACAAAGGACCTAAACTGTAAAACGCCTCTGTTAAAACCAATTTCAACAGAGGCGCTACAATTTTAAACTGATAAAATGCACGCCCTGAGAGACTCGAACTCCCGACCTGCTGATTTGGAATCAGCTGCTCTACCAACTGAGCTAAGAACGCATATGTATTTTGTTTAATCGAACAAGAACGGTACGTCAAGATGAAATGTTACTTTCAGTCACGTCCTTGTAATTCCGATCAGTGATTGTGACCTTGAGTACCATCAATGCCATGTGGATGACCATGTTGCAACTCCTCTTCAGTCGCTGCACGTACATCAACCACTTCAACATTGAAAGTCAACGTCGCACCCGCTAGAGGATGATTGCAATTAAAGGTAAAGATATCGGTTCCTTCGTCATATCCATCCATGAAAATTGGCATCACGTTACCATCTTCACCTTGCGCCAACAACTGAAGGCCTTTCTCAAACTCAATATTTTCTGGTAGTTGAGCACGTGGGACTTGGATGAAAGCCTCAGGATTGAACTCACCATATGCATCAGCAGGTTGAATTACTGCAACAAAAGTATCTCCTGACTTCTTACCGAGCATGTGCGCTTCCAATCCTGGAATGATATTTCCAGCACCGTGTAGATAAGGCATCGGGTCTTGCCCTTCTGAAGAATCCAATGTTTCACCAGCATCATTGGTCAACGTGTAATGAAAGATTCCGACTGTGTTTTCCGTTATAACAGACATTCTGTCTCCATAGTTTTCTTTGTGTTTTCTTTGTGTTCCGTTTGAACAGTATTGTTCGCCTTGCATATATTCAGCCCTTCAGACAATTGCGATTTTTTTCTACAAGCACACCGAAAAATGGTGCGATAGGGTTATGTTAAAGATATGCGCAACAGTCTTCCCAAAATTATATCGATTGGAACCGCCAATCCACCGACTAAAGTCACCCAACAAGATATCTTGGATCGTTTTGAAGTGACCAATCCTGTCGTACGTCGAATATTTCAGGCATCCCACATTCAAACCAGACACCTGTATTTACCAGATAGTACCACTGGGATTCCCAATGAAACTCAGAGTGACCTACTCAAAAAGCATCGAAAAGGTGCAATGGAAATTGGTTCGAAAGCCATACAAGAGTGCTTAGACAACCTTGGGGTAAAGGCATCCGATGTCGATATGTTGTGTTGTATTTCGTCAACCGGTTTTATGTTGCCTGGTTTAACGGCTATGTTTGTAAAACATTTGGGATTCCGAGTGAATTGTCACCGAATGGATCTCGTGGGCATGGGATGCAATGCTGGACTGAATGGACTCAATCCTGTTTCAGCATGGGCAAGTGCCAACCCAGGTAAATTGGCAATGATGGTCTGTTGTGAAGTAAACTCTGCACTCTATATATACGATGACAGTATTGGAACAGGTGTTGTAAACAGTCTATTTGGAGATGGATGTGCTGCCATTTTGGTACGTTCAGACATGCAAGACAACGCCCTCTTTGGACCACAGATTTTACATTTTGAAAGTCATCTCATTCCCGACACATGGAAAGCCATGAGCTATCACTGGTCTGAAGACCACGGTAAATTCTCTTTTCATCTGGATCGAGATGTTCCGTATGTTCTTGGGGCCAATGCTCAAATACCCGTCGAAAATTTACTCAAACCTTTCGGTCTCAAAGTTAGACACATCAATCACTGGATCATTCACTCTGGTGGAAAGAAAGTCATCGATGCCATCAAGTACACTGTTGGGATAACGGCTCATGATGTTCGTCATACCATCAATACTCTAAGAGATTTTGGGAATCTAGGTTCTGGAGCATTTCTATTCAGTTACCGACATCTTCTGAACGAAGGTACAGTTAAAAAGGGCGACTATGGTGTCATGATGACTATGGGCCCTGGATCCACAATTGAAACTGCTTTGATCAAATGGTAGCACTCACCTGGAGTTGATATGACCACCCTCACATTCCAAACCCTATCACTGAGCGAGCAAGGCCCCGTTGCGACCATAACGCTCGTTGCCCCCCATTCATCTATGACAATGATCAAAGAATTCAACCGCCTGATGGACTATCTTGAAGATGAAAGTACTGCACGCATTGTTGTTCTCAAAGGAGTCGATGAGCGCTTCAACCTTGGGTTGGATTTCAAAGAATTTCACCCCAATAAAGGCGTCGATATCCATGGATTTCATAAGTGGGAGAAAATGTGTGTCAGATTGGAACGTCTACGTGCTCTGACCATCTCTGTGTTGAATGGTAGTACCGTCGGTGGCGGTGTCCAACTTGCTTTGTGTACAGATTTGCGTATCGCCCATCCAAATACAACGTTTCAGTTACCAGAAGTAAAAATGGGATTCCTGCCTGGCATGGGAATCTATCGAGTGGCTAAGAACATTGGACTGGGCCGTGCAAAACAATGGGTTTTACAATCCTCCACACTCACAGCCCAACAAGCGTTGAACTGGGGATTGATCAACGATGTATCTGAAGATCTTGACTCTGCACTCCAAGAACACATTGATGCCAGTTCTCCTGTCAATCCTGTTGCGATTCAATTGGCGCGTCGATTGCTCAATGAGAGTTTTCATGACAGCTTTGAAGATGCCATTGGTCATTTCTTAGCAGCTCAACAACGCGCCATTAGTCACGATCAGTTTTTGAAAACAGTTGATACACAAGCTTCTTCTTGATGTGAGTAGCACCATGACTACTCTACGTCCCTTTGAAGCAAATATTGAAGTCCTAAAACGCATTCGTCCAATGTGTCACGCAGATGTACGTCGAGTAGCCTTTTTACACCATCAAGCGATGGGTAAATCTCTATGGGCACAACTCGGGCAACGGTTTCTTAGAGAAATCTATCGAGGAATGTTGACGACGGATTCTTTTTTGGGGTTTGTCTATGAAGAGCATGGACAAATTGAAGGCTTTATTGCTGGTTCTGAAGACACCTCTGCGATGATGAGACAGGTATTTTTTTCTCGTGGACCTCGACTCACCATCGCAGGAGCACTCGGGTTGCGAAATCCCAAAGTCTTAAAACATTTACTCGAAACCCCTTTCTATTTTCGGAACAGCGATTCTCCAAATAGCGATTCAACACCTGCAGAATCTTTGTTCTGTTCTTTTACCCCTAAACTTAGAGGGAAACGAGTCTCTGGACACATTAACAAGGTGCTCTTCGATACACTGTTGGAGCGAAACCACAACACCGTCAAAGTCACAACTGAAGTTGACAATCATGGAGCCAATCGACAACTTCAATCGTGGGGATTTGAAAACAAAGGTCAATTCAGTTTTTATGGAAAAGACATGGTTCTCTATGTATTGGACCTAACTGCTTGTAACAGGTTGGTGGCTTTTGACTGGACTGAGCCTCAAGCCGTTATACACTTCCAGTCCAATTGACCAGAAACAGTGTGATACGGTCGAATAATGGTTTCTCCAAACGGTAACGTCTCTGGTAAATCCCACGGCTGTCGTCGCAGTAACACCTCTCCTTTGTTGTACTCCAAGCCATAGTAATCAGCACCAAAACGGGCTGAGAACTTTGAAAGAGCCGTTAATTTATCAACACTTTCAAAGGCTGTCGCGTACAATTCCAGCGCAGCATAGCCAGTAAAACACCCTGCACAGCCACACGCCGTTTCTTTTGCAGATTGTGCATGAGGAGCAGAGTCCGTACCCAAAAAGAATCGTGAATCTCCACTCGTTGCTGCACTCAACAACGCAATCCGATCGGTTTCTTTTTTCAAAATGGGCAAACAATAAAAGTGAGGTTTGATGCCTCCCACAAGCATGTGATTTCGATTGTTCAACAAATGTTGTGCTGTGATCGTCGCAGCGAGATTCTTTGTACCATGAGTCTGTACAAACTCTACAGAATCCGCGGTGGTAATGTGCTCAAGCACCATCCTTAAATTTGGATGTCGCTGTCGAAGTTCCACCAATATGTCCCGTACAAATCGTGTTTCTCTCTCAAAAATATCAATATGCGGGTCTGTAACCTCCCCATGAATCAACAGAAGCATCTCCTGTTCTGCCAACGCAGCACAAACCGCATCCATTTGACGCCAATCTGATACACCGTGGTCCGAAAGCGTCGTTGCTCCTGCAGGATACCATTTGACAGCCACAACACCTGCTTGTTTGGCTTTTGCAATATCATCCGAGGTAGTTTGATCTGTAAGGTACAAGGTCATTAGCGGTGTAAAGTCAACACCGACTGGAACAACCTCTTGTATGGCTTTGCGATATGCCACAGCCTTGTCGGCATTAATGACTGGTGACTTGAGATTCGGCATGACAAGTGCCCTTCCAAATTGTAAAGCGGTGTGACGGACAACATCCGCCAACACCGCTCCTTCTCGAAAGTGCACATGAAAATCGTCTGGCCTTGGCAAAACGATTTCACGAACAGAATGCATCATACGTCTAAAATATCGTCAAGTGCATTCATTTTACGAAGTACTTCTTCTTCACCATCGGTCAAGTAATCGTCTTCACCAAACTCTTCTGTGTAATCGGCCAAAGATTCTTTGGCTGAGTCTCTAACAGATCCTTTGTTCTTGAGAGAACGTAAGCTTCGTTCTAACTTATCTGCAGCAATGTCAATCGCAGCATTAAGATGCTCTTCCGTTACGGAGACCACGATGGCTTCCTTACCTGGAATAAAGACTGACACTTTCAATTCTACCTGCGTACCAGATTCTTCTGCTTCTGCTCGAACGCTAACATCAGAGCCATCTAGTTGGTGACGCAAAATTGGACGGTGAAGTTTTTCTTCTGCATATCGTTTAAGACGATTGCTGAATACATCGTTTGATGAATGTCCTACAAATTTCATAGGTTGACCTCTTTGGTTATTAGGAATACCCCATGTACCCCTATATTTATTGTACGTACATATACAGAAATTCCCACCCTTTATTTATAAATTTTTGTAACGACTCTTCAAAAACTTGAATTTCTCCAATAAAAACTAGGACTTTCTTTTTTAAAAATCTTAAGGCCTACGTCACAAAAATGACACATTTTAAAATGAAGATGCTGCAACTCGCCAATATGATAGCGACGGGTTATATCGAACTCGAATTTAATCCCTTCTACTAACTTTGGAGATCATTATGGAAAGAACCCTTTCAATCATCAAACCAGATGCCACAGCTAAGAACGTTATCGGTAAAATTGTAGCCCGCTTCGAAGAAGAAGGCTTGAACATTGCTGCTATCCGTAAAATTCACATGTCAAAAAAAGTCGCTGAAGGCTTCTACGCAGTACACAAAGAACGTCCATTCTTCGGTGAGTTGACTGACTTCATGAGCAGTGGCCCTTCAGTGGTCATCGTATTAGAAGGCGACAACGCTGTTCTACGCAATCGTGAAATCATGGGCGCTACAAACCCTGCCGAAGCAGCACCAAATACATTGCGTGCTCTTTATGCAGATAGCATTGGAGAAAATGCAGTTCATGGTTCTGACTCAACAGAGAACGCAGCCATTGAAATCGCATACTTTTTCCGTGATACTGAAGTTCATGCCTAATCCGGCACAATCCAAAATGTCGTCAAACATCCTATGTTGAAACCGTAGACTGATGACGATACACTAAAAGGGGTGGTTTACCACCCCTTTTGCAATTGATATGAGTACACAATGCTACATTCCATCATTCATCGACTGTTGCGTCAACTGGTTGAACAAGACCTCTTGCTATTGATTCCCAATACAGACTTGACGAGCTTCGCCAACGAGATCGTTCAAGAAATGCCCAAAGCACAATTCGGCGCGCACTTTGGAAGTTGGTTCGCAACCTTGTTGGTTGCACACCCTTCTGTAGAAGAGGTCTTTGCTACGGATGAGCAATTAACGGACATGCTACGATATACAGGATCATAAGCCACATGACTCAACCACATGAAAAGATTATTATGGGACTGGACGAAGCTGGTCGAGGGTGCATTATTGGCGATTTGGTTGTCGGTGCCTTCTGGGTATCAGAATCGAAGTTACAAGCCTTAAAAGATACCGGTGCTACAGACTCGAAGAAACTGTCCTTAAAGAAAAGAGAATCGATTTTACTACTTCTTCCAGCTGTGGGCGATCAATCTCGAGTACACATTACCCCACAGCAAATAGACAAGGGCAACCTCAATACACTTGAAGAGGAAGCCTTTGTTGAACTTATCGCTCAAGTTCAACCCCATATGGTCTATATTGATGCTCCGACACATCCATCCGGTATACCAGCGGTTTTAAAACGTCTACAATTGGCCCTGGTAAAGCGTGGTGCCTATACCGTTGAAACATTGCCTTCTTTTGTTATTGAACCCAAAGCAGATCTCACCTATCCCGTAGTCTCGGCGGCTTCTATTGTTGCGAAAGTACATCGTGATCGTGACCTTAAGAAGACGCCTGCAGAAGGCTCCGGATATCCTTCTGATCCCAAAACACGAACATGGTTAAAAGAATACATTCGAAATGACATCCCTTTTCCGCCTTGTGTCAGAACACGATGGGGAACTATTGATAAACTCAAGCAAGAGATACAACGGGAACAGTTGTCTATTCAATGGGACACATCCAGAGACTCTAAGACATGAATTTCCCAATTCTGAACAATCAAATCTCTTTGGGACTCACCATCCCCATGTTCAATGAAGAAGGGGCCGCAGAACAAGTTTTACAACAGACGATGTACGTCTTACGCAAAGCCAAAATCCCATTCCAACTTGCCGTTGTCAACAACGGTTCCACTGATGCCACTGGAATGATTATTGACAAACTATCCACCCAACACGCTGAAATCATCCCTGTTCACTTCACAACGAACCAAGGATATGGTGGTGGAATCTTATCTGGGATGCGCGCATTGGAACCTCAAAACCTAGATTGTATCGGATGGATGTGGGGAGATGGACAAGTCTTACCAGATGTTTTGCCCAAACTGGTGCAAGCCTGTGATGAGGGATTCAATTTGGCAAAAGCACAACGTACAAAACGAGAAGATGGATGGATACGCAAGATCGTTTCCAAAGGATATGCCGTTGCGATGAAAAGTACAGCTCTTAGCATTGAAGATATCAACGGGTGTCCAAAGATTTTCCAACTTCCCGTTTGGGAGACTCTACAAATAGAATCTCGAGACTGGTTTTTAGATGCGGAAGTCATCCTCGAAATGCAAGCCAATAAACTCACAATTCACCAAGAACCAGTGACAATGCAACCCAGACAGTACAATAAATCCAAAGTGAATGTCCGAACCGTTTTGGAGTTTGGCGTAAACATACTAAAATGGAAGTTGCACCACATCTAAGGTTACCATGCAAGAAACCACCCCTTCGCTATCAACACAACCGGATGTTCCACGTATCCAAAACAAATGGGCGCCTCAAGGTCTCATTGAGTGGTGTGCTCTGATCTGCCTACAGGCAGGTTGGTTGAATGGCCTTCTTGCAACGACAAATACGTTCTATGGGGTGATGACTTTTCCAGCTGGATTGGTCTATCTACACGTTCATTTCAGTACGCTGTTCATTGGGACCATCCTAATGACTCGACGTAAGTGGTTTGCAGTACCGTTTGTACTACTCTCTGTTTTTTGCATTCTTGCAGACTGGGGACTACATCCGTTTGGACACAGCACACAAAAATCTGATGTTGCCATTATGTCGTGGAACATACAAGGTCTTGATACATTAACCAATCCAAAAGACACGTGTGCCACCGATTTTTTGAACTCTTGGACTGATGATGCTCAGCGCCCAATTCTATTGTTTCAAGAAGTCCCTAAGTCTGCAGTGAAAACCATTGAACAATCGGTAAACGTTCAATGTACATGGACCAGTTATTTTAACCATTCAAAGATTGGTTTGTTGGTTTGTGCAGACCCATCGTGGATATTTCGTTTTGAAAATCATCGTTCTTTGGAAACGGGTACCAGTTATGGTTTTCAACAAGTCGAGGTCTCTAACCCCACACGCAAACAACGATTCAACATTCTCAATGTTCACATGCCCAGTCTGGCTCTTATTGCCCGACAACAAGGTATGAGTATGCGCTCAACTATTGAGGGTACTTTGAAAGCCAATCCCAGTCCAAAACACTATCTAAAATTGCTAAGACGTCAGCATGAAGCACATCAAGAATCTATGGAAAGCATTGTGGATTTGATCAAAAAGTTAAAGGACCCAACCGTCGTTGGTGGAGACTTTAACATGCCCCCTACAGCATCTATTCATGATTACTTATTGGATATTGGCATGCAAGATGCACACACACAAGCCGGTTGGGGCTGGGATTTTACCACCCGTCGATTTGGCGTATTGTTCAATCGCATTGATTTTCTCTATGCTTCACAACAAATGACTTGGGGCTATCAAACAACTGTCCATACTGAAATTACTTGCTCGGACCATTTTCCTGTAACGGGAATGTTGTCAACTGAGTTGTAGTATCTCCGTCTTCCAGCATAGACATCGTCAGTTCAATTCGCAATGCCTCCATAAAATCTTCTCCAGGGTCTCCTTTAATAGATCTGTAATTTGGATCTGTCTCTCGAAACAATGCATGATCTTCAAAATCTTTGCTTTCATAGTGGCCAATCACAAGTTGGATCGAATGATTCATCATTAAGTATTGGATAAGCAATGAGTTTGAATGCACCTGTGCTTCTGTCAATGGATGAGTCTTATTCCCACCAACATTCTCAATCCCAATAGCAACATGATTAAACCCAATACAATGACGGGCAAAGGCAGTACTTGGAAGCAACTGATGTATCGTCCCGTCTCGTTCAACCAAATAATGTGCTGATACATTTACGGCACCACTCGATTGGATATCTCGACGCCCACTCAACGTTGCAGAGGCAAAGGTATGCCATGTAGACTTCGCAGTGGAACTTCCTGTCCAATGTACCACAACCATCTGAGGATTGAGGTCCTTCGGGGCTTCTGTACCATGGTGAACTCGGAGGTAGCGTTCCATACCATGTTGACGCTCTTCTTGATTTGGTAGCCACCATTCATCAATTTGTAAATGCACATCATCACTTTTCGTGGGAACAGCATATGCCGTGATTTTGAACAACAAGGTGATTATCAACATAAACATCAACCGATTCGAAGGATTACAGTCACAGTATACTAGAACACTCTATGCTCGACCTTCTTCAATCGCTAGATTGGCCAAACGATCTGCCTCTTCATTTCCTGCTATATCGGCATGTCCAGCGACCCAACGGATGGTGATGTCAGACCATTGTTTAACCAATTTCCGCAAGTCTAATACCAACTCTCGATTCGCCTTTG
>Ga0115564_10005221_pt1 | contig 10396 bp, 6 predicted proteins | sample COGITO_mtgs_1105_7_FD_88680 | JGI IMG/M metagenome (GOLD analysis project Ga0115564, IMG submission 88680) | Pelagic marine microbial communities from North Sea - COGITO_mtgs_110523 | ecosystem: Environmental > Aquatic > Marine > Epipelagic | place: Germany:Helgoland, sampling site Kabeltonne... | reverse complement strand
GTGTTGGTATGGATAATGTCGGCATCTCCGATATCCACGATCCGCACATCCCCCGGCAGATAGATGGCATCGTCCTCGTGGTCATAGGCCCCTGCATGGCCAAAGCTGAACAGGGTCGAAGCTTCGCGCACGGCGCGCGGTCCAAAGCGCGCACCGGGCCGCCACTGGGTGCCGGCGTCGAAAGGTGCGCCCAAAATGGCAACATCGGCGTCGATCTGCGACCAATCGCTGACATAGGGTCGCTTGCCAAAGGTTGAAATCCCGACAAACGGCAAATCGAGCCGCCCATTGTCATACCCATGTGTGCTCATCTGGTATCCTTGCGTATTTGTGGCAACATTGGCGGGGAATGGCCCGCACGGCAAGCATAAATAGGGGTTTCAACCGCCGGCGTTCCATGCGATAGCAAAGCGCCAAACGCACATCCCACGGAGAATACAGATGGAGATACGCGAGGCCCTTACATTTGACGATGTTTTGTTGGTTCCCGGAGCCTCTAACGTTTTGCCTTCAACCGCTGACACCACCACCCGTGTCACGCGCTTGATCGCGCTTAACATTCCGCTGCTCAGTTCGGCGATGGATACCGTTACTGAGAGTAGGATGGCCATCTCGATGGCGCAGGCCGGCGGTATGGGGGTCATTCACCGCAATCTTAGTGTGGATGAACAGGCGCGCGAGGTGCGCCGCGTCAAACGTTTTGAGAGCGGCATCGTGTTCAACCCGATCACGCTGCGTCCCGACCAGACCCTAGCAGATGCAAAAGCCTTGCAGGATCGGTATCGCATCACCGGGTTTCCTGTGGTCGATGATAAAGGGCTGGTATTGGGCATTGTTACCAACCGAGATATGCGTTTTGCCACCAATGATAACACGCCGGTGCGAATGATGATGACTGCAAGCAACCTTGCGGTTCTCATAGAGCCGGCCGACCGCGATCGGGCCAAAAGCTTGATGGAAGAGCGTCGGATCGAAAAGCTTTTGGTCACGGATAAAGCTGGAAAGCTCACGGGGCTGTTGACCTTACGTGATACCGAGAACGCCGTTTTGAACCCTACCGCCTGCAAAGATGAACTGGGCCGTTTGCGGGTGGCTGCGGCCTCGACGGTGGGGGATGCGGGCTTTGAACGCACTCAGGCGCTGGTTGAGGCCGGTGTCGATATGGTGGTCATCGATACGGCCCATGGTCATTCCGAAGGGGTAGCCCAGGCGGTTGAGCGGGCCAAGACCATTTCTAATCAGGTGCAGATTGTGGCCGGAAACGTGGCCACGGGCGAGGCGACGCGTGCGTTGATCGGCGCGGGTGCTGATGCGGTTAAAGTGGGTATCGGTCCGGGTTCAATTTGTACCACGCGAATGGTGGCGGGCGTCGGTGTGCCGCAACTGACTGCGGTGATGGATTGCGTGGCGGCTGCAGGAGACGTGCCGATTATTGCCGATGGCGGTATCAAGTTTTCCGGCGATTTTGCCAAGGCAATTGCCGCAGGTGCCTCTTGCGCTATGGTGGGCAGTATGATCGCGGGCACTGATGAAGCGCCCGGCAGGTTATTTTATATCAGGGCCGTTCGTTCAAATCGTTCCGCGGCATGGGCAGCCTTGGCGCCATGGCGCGCGGATCGGCAGACCGGTATTTTCAAAAAGATGCCGCCAGTGACAAATTGGTGCCAGAGGGTATCGAAGGGCAGGTACCCTATAAGGGTTCGGCGGGCGCGGTGATCCACCAGTTGGTGGGGGGGCTACGGGCGGCAATGGGCTATACTGGCAATGGCACGATAGACGCGATGCGGACAAATTGCAGCTTTGTGAAAATCACCAATGCGGGGCTAAAGGAAAGCCATGTGCATGATGTGCAGATCACCCGCGAAAGTCCAAATTACAGAAATAGTTGATATTTCAAAGCCTTAAACGCCAATATCTCTCATGTACTGAAAGTCCAATATGACCCCTGCTGCGCGTGTTCAGACGACAATTGAACTTTTGGATCAAATGCTGGAGGGGACTGCCCCAGAGAAAGTGTTGACGGGATGGGCCCGCAAGAGCCGGTTTGCCGGCGCGAAGGATCGCGCCACGATCCGGTCGTTTTTCTTTGATGCCTTGCGCTGTAAACGGTCGTATGCGGCATATGGCGGGGCTCTGACCGGACGGGGGTTGATGCTGGGCCTGCTGAAAGATCAGCAGATTGACCCAAAAACGCTGTTTACCGGTCAGGGATATGGCCCCTCAGAGCTGACCCCGGACGAAGGTGTTGGCACGGTGTCACTGAGCCGCGCCGAGCAACTCGACCTGCCAGATTGGCTGTTGCCAGTGTTTGACGCCAGTCTCGGGGCTGATGCTGATGCCACTGCAATGGCGCTGCGCCACCGGGCGCCGGTCATGTTGCGGGCCAATTTGCTCAAAGGCAGCCGCGATGCGGCTCTGAAGGCGCTGGCCTTTGAACAGATCATTGCGCAGGCCCATCCTTTGGCCAGCACCGCGATTGAGGTGATCGAGGGCGGGCGCAAGGTTGCGGGAAGTGCGACATTTCAGGCGGGTTTGGTGGAACTGCAGGATGTGGCCAGTCAAGCCGTGGTCGAGACGCTTGCTCTGCGCAAAGGCCAGCGTATCCTGGATTACTGTGCCGGTGGCGGAGGTAAGGCGCTGGCGCTTGCTGCGCTCGCTGACAGTGCGGTTGACGCTTGGGATTCTGACGCCGCGCGGATGCAAGATATTGCAAAGCGTGCCGAGCGCGCTGGCGCCGATATTACATGTTTGACCGAAAAACCCAGTGGCCAATATGACATCGTTCTATGTGATGTGCCATGTTCTGGTAGCGGGGCATGGCGCCGCGCGCCCCAGGGTAAATGGCTTTTGACGTCCGAACGCTTGACCCAGTTGGGGAACGTTCAGGGCGATATTTTGCAGCAGGCGGCTCGTCTGGTGTCGCCCGGTGGGGTGTTGGTCTATACAACCTGTTCTTTGCTGGCTCAGGAAAACATGGACCAGTTGGCAAAATTCACCGAAGCCACACCTGGGTGGATTTGTGATTTTTCGCGGCAATTTTTACCCATTGAGGGCGGCGACGGCTTTTTTGTTGGACACCTTAGAAGTGTATAGATTTATCATCAATAAACTGTAAAGTTATTAACTATTAATCAACATTTTACTTTATTTATTATAGGCCACTGACAAAATTATCCGGTTTGAAATGGTCTGCGGATATCACTGATTTAGGTTGGTATTGATATAGTGTCTTGGTTTTTCGTTGTTTTAAGATTTGGTCTTGTATTATTTGCCGCATTCATAAGCTTTTTGCTGATCGCTGCATTCGGCTTAGTGAGCTTGCCCCTGTCTGACTTTACTTTGCTTTTATACGGAGCTACGGCGATTTTGTTGGCATGTGTGGCTGGGCTGCAATTGTATTTGCTGCAGCAGCTCAGGTCGGCAACCCAAGCAGATGTGTTTCTCAAGAATCTCCTGCAAGCAGATCCGTTATCAGCTATTATGACAGACGGTTCGGGATGTGTGACGTGGTCGAATGCCGCCGCACATGCTTTTTTCAAGCGTGAAATACAGAGCGGTGTCAGCGTTGCACTTCTGTTTGAAAATGTGGTGATAGACGCCGATTCCAGCGTTGCGCGCCTGCTTCGGCAAGCCTCAGAGGCTAAATCGGTCTGTTCTGATATGATTGAAGGGCCTGATCAGTGTCGTCTGACTGTACAACGCTGCGGTCAGGACAGTTTTTTGTGGCGGTTACAGGATCGTGACAGAGTAACGGAAATGAACTATTTTATCAAAAAAATGGTGGTGCCGGCGATAATTGTCGAGCAATCAGATTCCCGCCTTATAGCCGTCAACTCTGCCGCACAGAACCTCATACCAAAAGGTATTCAGTATTTGCCGGACCTTTTCGCGACACGGCAAGCCAAGTTTGGCTCAGTTTCAACGTTGTTGACCGAGGACGGGCCAGGCGAAATGTGCGCGATAAATGTGGCGTGTGACGATACCACCATGGCTGTGATATTTGCGGCGTGTCCACAGCACTCGACCGACGATCTAACCAATGATAAGAGCTTTCATAAAATGCCTGTGCCATTGCTGAAATTGGCGATTAATGGCGATCTTTTGATGGCGAATGAGGCGGCTCTTCGCTTGTTAGACATCAACTCAGTCGAAAACCTCAATCTTCGCGACCTGATGGATGGCCTGGGTCAGTCCTTTAACGAGTGGTTGAACCGCTCTGCGTTTGGGGTGCATCATCCGAGCTCTGAATTTTTGCGCCTTAAGCGCGGTGAAACCGAAACCTTTTTGCAGGTTACGCTAAGTCGTATAATGGAAAAAGACGGGCCGCAGTTGTTTGCTGTTCTGATAGATGCCACAGCACTTAAAACGTTGGAGGGCCAGTTTGTTCAGAGCCAGAAAATGCAGGCGATTGGTCAACTTGCGGGCGGCATTGCCCATGATTTTAATAACCTTCTTACAGCCATTTCGGGGTATTGTGATCTGCTGCTTTTACGTCATGAGCCGACGGATCAGGATTTTCCAGATCTGATTGAAATCCATGAAAACGCCAATCGGGCGGCATCCTTGATTGATCAATTGCTGGCATTTTCTCGCAAGCAGACGTTGCGACCGCAAACTCTTAATCTTCAGGATGTCATGTCTGATCTGACCCACCTCCTCAATCGGCTTTTGGGTGAAAAAGTCGTTTTGCATCTGCGTCAGGGGGCGATAAAATGTCATGTAAGAGCGGATAAGCGACAAGTGGAACAGGTTATTATGAACCTGGTGGTCAACGCACGCGATGCGATGCCTTCGGGCGGAGATGTCACAATCGAAACCTCCGTGTTGCGCCTGACAAAACCGCTCGAACGCGACCGAGTTATTGTTTCACGAGGAGAGTATATCTCTGTGAAAGTTATCGATCAGGGCATGGGAATCCAGCCGGATGTTTTGCCAAAAATTTTCGAGCCTTTTTATACGACAAAACCAATGGGCGAAGGGACCGGTTTGGGTCTGTCAATGGTTTACGGTATTATGAAACAAAGCGGCGGCTATGTCTTTGTTGATAGTGTTCTGGGACAGAATAGCTGTTTCACACTTTTGTTTCCCGCCCATCAAGGACCGGTCGATGACAACTATACGCTGGCGGCTCCGGTCACGAAAGAGACGCTGCCAGCGCGCGCCGAGGGCGTTATTTTATTGGTCGAGGATGAGGCGCCAGTACGCGCCTTTGCAGTTCGGGCTCTGCAGTTGCGCGGTTACACCGTGTTGGAGGCTGATGGTGGCGAGCGTGCGCTGGAAATACTGCAAGACCCTGACCTGTTGGTAGATGTTTTTGTCACGGACGTTATTATGCCAGGGCTCGATGGCCCTGCATGGGTACGCCGCGCCTTAAAAAGCAGACCCGGAACCAAGGTGATATTCATGTCAGGCTATGCCCGCAATTTTCTTGATGATGAAGCGTGCGAGACCTATCAATCAGTCTTTCTGCCCAAGCCATTTTCTTTAACCGCTTTGTCTCAGGCCGTTCAAGAGCAGTTGAGCGATGCGGCTCAGCTACCCCAAACTTTGCCATAAATTAAAGTCGGCCTGATATTTTTCTATCAGTTCCTGTTCGATAGAGGCGGATAAATGCAACGGCGTTTGGGCAGAGGCATTGTGTCGTGGGAACAGTATTTTAGTTTCAAGGCGGTGTTCCAAAAATTCACGCAAGCGCGATTGGTTCTCATACCGGAAAAGATATGTGACGGGCGGTGTGCCAGCCCTTGGCGTGATAAAGCGCGCCTGACTGCCTATGTGCGCATAGGCGGGCGGGGTGGCTTGCAGATAGCCTCTGGCAAAAGTGTCGAAAGTGATGTCTTGGGTTGACGTGGGTTTGCCTTTTAAAAAAGGTCTCTGGCGATACCGATACCAACTGCCCATCCATGAAATTGGCTCCCGGATCACTGCCATCGTATCCAACTGGGTGTTGCAAACGATCTCATACATCGGACGGATAAAGCGATTATAGCGGATCAGCGGTGCGTGTTTGAGCTCGGGTGGATCTTGAAGTGACAGGCTGGCGACGGGCGCCAGCGCCTGTGCATAAGCAGAGGTCCCCGTTTTGGGAATCGCAAGAAAAGCAAGTTTTTGTTTCCAAAAAATCAACATGAAGAATGTCTTTCATTGTTTAATACGCAGTGGCCATGAATAAATCACTTGTTAACAAGTTACAGTGAAAATGGCTTGAGGAAAATTTAACTTGAAATGTTCTTGTTTTGATCCTATCAAGGTGCGAGAACATTATATGAACAAATGCAGTGATTGCCGCCCGCTTCAGGGTGTGGAATAAGGAACCAAATGTAATGGCAACGGCAGATCTTCTTTCCATGACCGATAAAAAAGACGCGAATAAACAAAAGGCTCTCGACAGTGCGCTGGCGCAGATCGAGCGGCAGTTTGGCAAGGGCTCAATTATGAAATTGGGTGGTGATAATGTCATCAAGGACGTGGAGGCAATTTCGACCGGATCCATCGGTTTGGATATCGCGCTGGGCATTGGCGGGTTGCCGAAAGGTCGCATCATAGAAGTCTACGGGCCTGAGAGTTCGGGCAAAACAACTTTGACGCTGCATTGTGTGGCTGAGGCGCAAAAAGCCGGTGGGGTCTGTGCCTTTGTTGACGCCGAACACGCGTTGGACCCGCAATACGCCCGCAAACTTGGGGTTGATCTGGATGAATTGCTCATTAGCCAGCCGGACACTGGCGAACAGGCGCTGGAAATTACTGACACGTTGGTGCGATCTGGTGCTGTGGGTGTGGTCGTTGTTGATTCGGTTGCTGCACTGACGCCAAAAAGCGAATTAGAAGGCGATATGGGCGATTCAAGCGTCGGCGTTCAAGCCCGATTGATGAGCCAGGCAATGCGCAAATTGACCGGCTCGATCTCGCGCAGCAATTGCATGGTCATCTTTATCAACCAGATCCGAATGAAAATTGGTGTGATGTTTGGAAGCCCGGAAACCACCACCGGTGGTAATGCTCTGAAATTTTACAGTTCAGTGCGACTTGATATTCGTCGCATTGGGGCGATCAAAGACCGTGACGAAATCGTGGGTAATGCAACGCGGGTCAAAGTGGTTAAAAACAAGGTAGCGTCGCCATTCAAACAGGTTGAGTTTGATATCATGTATGGTGAAGGTATCTCGAAAACGGGTGAAATTCTCGATCTAGGTGTTAAAGCCGGCGTGGTTGAGAAATCAGGCGCCTGGTATAGTTATGGCGATGAGCGGATTGGACAGGGTCGGGAAAACGCAAAAGTGTTCTTGCGGGAAAACGCCCAAACTGCTTACGAAATTGAAGATAAAATTCGGGCCGCACACGGGTTGGACTTTGATGCCCCCCCGCCGGTTTCTGAAGAGGATGTTGTGGAAAAATAGCTTCGCGCCCGTCTGAATGAGCTGTCAATGGGGCCTCGGATTGTTTGTCTGGGGCCTCTGACTTTCCAACGGTTTTAAAAATTTACGCCTTTATACTTCAAATTATCGCAACTTTGCGTTCTGGGGTGAAAGACACTTGCGCTGGACAGAGTTTTGCTTGCCCGTTACACCGGCGCAAGACATAACCTTAGCCGTAAGAAAGCCAGTATCATGCCGAGCCTTAACGATATCCGGTCAACCTTTCTCGAATACTTTCAGAAAAATGGACATCAGGTGGTCGCCAGCTCACCCCTCGTGCCGCGCAATGATCCGACCCTGATGTTTACGGCCGCCGGTATGGTGCAATTTAAAAATGTTTTCACCGGACTAGAGCACCGCGATTATAGTCGTGCGACAACCAGCCAAAAATGCGTGCGCGCCGGTGGTAAGCATAATGATCTCGATAATGTGGGCTATACCGCGCGCCACCATACATTTTTTGAAATGCTCGGAAATTTCAGTTTTGGGGATTATTTCAAAGAAGACGCTATTCCTTTTGCTTGGGATTTGATCACCAAAGAATTCGGTATTGATCGCGACAAGCTGTTGGTCACGGTCTATCACACCGATGAAGAGGCGGTGAATATCTGGAAAAAACATGCGGGTCTGTCTGATGACCGCATCATCAGGATCGCCACAGATGATAATTTTTGGTCGATGGGGGCCACTGGTCCCTGTGGTCCCTGTACGGAAATTTTCTATGATCATGGCGATCATATCTGGGGCGGCCCACCCGGCAGCCCTGATGAGGACGGCGATCGGTTTATCGAAATTTGGAACCTGGTGTTCATGCAATACGAGCGCTTTGAAGACGGGCGTCAGGAAGACCTGCCCAAGCCCTCAATCGATACTGGCATGGGCTTGGAGCGCATTGGCGCGCTGCTGCAAGGCAGCCATGACAATTATGATACCGATCTGTTCAAGGCGTTGATTGAGGCCTCGGCGCAGGCGACGGGTGTCGATCCTTACGGGCATCATAATGTGCATCACAGGGTGATTGCCGATCACTTGCGGTCCACATCGTTTATGATGGCCGACGGGGTAATGCCTTCGAACGAGGGTCGTGGGTATGTCTTGCGCCGCATCATGCGGCGCGCGATGCGTCACGCCCATCTGCTGGGGGCCAAAGATCCGGTGATGCACCGGCTGGTGCCTGAACTTGTTACCCAGATGGGACAGGCTTTTCCCGAATTGGGCCAGGCCCAGGCCTTGATCGAAGACAGCCTGCTGAACGAAGAAACCCGCTTTCGGCAGACATTGGATCGAGGCTTAAAGCTTCTGGATACGGCAATGAACGATATTCCAGACGGCGCAGATTTGCCGGGCGATACAGCGTTCAAGCTCTATGACACGTTTGGTTTTCCGCTTGATTTGACTCAGGATGCGCTGCGTGAAAAGGGCCGTGCGGTCGATACCGCAGGCTTTGATCGTGCGATGGCGGCGCAAAAAGCCAAAGCCCGTGCGGCTTGGAGCGGGTCGGGCGAGGCGGCCGATGTGGCGATCTGGTTCGAGATTGCCGATGAACATGGCGCAACCGAGTTTTTGGGCTATGACACCGAGCAAGCCGAGGGCCAGATTTTGACGATGGTCAGGGATGGTAAATCCATTGACAGTGCTTCGGTCGGAGACGTGGTGCAGATTGTGCTAAACCAAACGCCCTTTTACGGAGAATCCGGCGGTCAGATTGGTGACAGCGGCATGTTGAGAACTGACAGCGGCCGCGCACGGATTACGGACACTAAAAAATCGGCTGAGGTTGTTATCCACATGGCCGAGGTGGTTGAAGGCACAGTATCGTCTGCAACAGGAGCGTCGCTTGAGGTGGATGGACATCGGCGCAGCGCTATTCGGGCCAATCACTCGGCGACGCATTTGTTGCATGAGGCACTGCGCGGCGCTTTGGGAGATCACGTGGCTCAGCGCGGATCGCTGAATGCAGAAGATCGGCTGCGGTTTGATTTTAGCCATTCCAAATCCCTGACCGCGCAAGAGTTGACGCAGGTCGAAATTGAGGTGAACGACTACATCCGTCAGAACACGCTGGTTGAAACCCGGATCATGTCTCCAGATGCGGCGCGCGATTTGGGCGCGCAGGCGTTGTTTGGCGAGAAATATGGTGACGAGGTACGTGTGGTATCTATGGGCCGTCAGCCCGGTTCGGATAAGGGCAGTGATGGGGCGACCTATTCGCTGGAATTGTGCGGCGGTACCCATGTGCGCCAAACTGGTGATATCGGCATATTTGTCCTGTTAGGTGATAGTGCCAGCAGTGCAGGCGTGCGCCGGATTGAGGCGCTGACCGGTTCCGCCGGTCTTGAGCATCTGACATCCCAGAGCCAAAATTTAATGGCGGCGGCGCAGACGTTGAAAACCAGCCCGGGCGAGGTGCCTGGCCGGGTCAAATCATTGTTGGAAGAGCGCAAGGCGCTTAATAATGAAATCGCGCAATTGCGGCGAGAGTTGGCAATGGGCGGCGGCGCTGGGACGGCGGGCGATATGGCCCCGAAAGACATAAACGGCGTTTCGTTCTTGGCGCAAGTATTGACCGGGGTGTCTGGCAAGGATTTGCCGGCACTGATTGACGAGCATAAGTCGCGCATGGGTTCGGGCGCGGTGCTGGTGATTGCCGATACGGGCGGCAAGGCGGCGGTTGCGGCCGGTGTGACGCAGGATTTGACTGCGGTGGTGTCCGCAGTTGATCTGGTGCGGGCTGCGGTTGCAGAACTGGGCGGTAAAGGCGGCGGTGGTCGTCCGGATATGGCGCAGGGTGGCGGTCCAGATGCCAGTAAGGCAGAAGCGGCAGTTGCGGCGGTTATCACCTGTATGGGTGGCTGAGATGGCGGCGTTATGGATCAGTCATGTGTCGGTGAAAGACGAAGCAGCCTTTGGAAAATACGCAGCACTGGCCGGTCCTGCGATTGCCAAACATGGCGGCCAGTTTCTGGCCCGCGGCGGCCGTT
>Ga0115564_10005220_pt1 | contig 10399 bp, 10 predicted proteins | sample COGITO_mtgs_1105_7_FD_88680 | JGI IMG/M metagenome (GOLD analysis project Ga0115564, IMG submission 88680) | Pelagic marine microbial communities from North Sea - COGITO_mtgs_110523 | ecosystem: Environmental > Aquatic > Marine > Epipelagic | place: Germany:Helgoland, sampling site Kabeltonne... | reverse complement strand
GCCCGCTTCAAGCAAGTTTACTCTGACAAAGCCCCAAATTATTAAACAAAACCATATAACCGCGGCAACGTCAGCACGATCCAGGGTACATAAGTCACCAACAGCAAGACAGCAATTTCGGCCAAAATAAATGGCAAGATTGCAATCGAACCTTTTTCAACTGGAACCTTACCAATACCACAAGCGATAAACAGGCAAAGGCCCAAGGGCGGCGTACCGCAACCAATAATTAAGTTGAGCACCATGATGACGCCAAAATGTACAGGATCAATACCAAATGCCACCGCAATTGGCGCAAGAATTGGCGCCAAAATGATCACGCTCGCGCCGCCATCCATAAAAGTTCCCACCACCAGTAACAACACATTAACCAACAGCAAAAATATTACCGGATTGTCCGAAATCGATAAAAACAGTTCTCCTAGGAGGACAGGCAACTGGTAGGCGGTTAAAACATAACTGAGGATTTTTGCACAACTGATGATCATCATCACAGCAGCCGTAAGTGTTGCTGTGTGAATTAGCATTGGTCGGATATCGCGTAGCTTTAAGGTGCGATTGATTGCAAATCCAAAAATCAGGGAATATAGCACTGCCAGTGATCCAGCCTCGGTCGGAGTGACAACCCCCCCTAGAATGCCGCCGACTATAATCAGAGGCATCCCCAAAGGCCACATAGCATCCCGTGTGATGACAATTTTTTCCCTAAGTGGAATGTTCTCGGTGCGCCTTGGAAATTTGTGTTTTCGGTCCATGACCAAAACCGTGCCTATCAGGGCCAGGCCAATCATAATGCCAGGAATAAGGCCGCCTATAAACAGCGCCCCGATTGAGGTGCCGACCGTCACGCCGTAAATGACCATCATAATGCTAGGAGGGATTATTGGCCCGACTGTTGAGGAACTGGCCGTTACCGCGACGCTAAATTCGGGCGTGTACCCGGCCTTCACCATGGCCGGAATCATCACACCACCAACCGCCGAAGTATCAGCCTGCGCCGATCCTGTAATGCCACCAAAAAACATGCTGGCGACGATGTTGGCATTGGCTAAACTTGCGGGCATTTTGCCAATCAACATCACTGAAAATCGAATAAGCCTGTCAGTAATTCCGGTTTTGTTCATTATTTCACCGGCCAGAATAAACAGCGGAATAGCCAAAAGTGGAAAAAACCCGATACCGGTATAAATGGACTGAGGAATAACGATAAGTGGATTGCCGAACCCAGGCCCAATCGCGATAAATATCAGGCCAAGCGTTCCAGTGGCGCCCAAAGCTATATAGACTGGGACCGCCAAAAAAATCAATAAAAACAGAGAAGTAATTAGAATTCCGCCGATAAGCATAGCTCAGTCTCTTTCGCCATTTTTTTGTGGGGGAAACAAGTTGCGCGGGATCTGTTTTGCAAATTCATAAAACGTCAAAATACCGCCAACTGGAATTATGCCATAAACGACCCAAAGCGGTATATCGACCATGATCGTTGAGAGTTTACGCGAATTATAAGCGTGCAGCGCCGAATAATAGATCAAGATCAGCAAAAATGTTGTTACCACCGCAATGACAAACAATTTCATCACGAACGCGATTTTGGGCGAAGCATGGCCCAGAAGAACTTTCAGTTCTGTATGCACCATATAGCGAGTCGCCAGGGCGGCGCCAAACATGACCATCAACACCATTAGGTTCGTGACGATCTCATCTAGCCAAAGAATGCCGCTGGATAAAACATAACGGAAAAATACCTGAATAACGACAAGTGATACAATGGAGGTCAAGGAGAGAAGGCAGACGGTTTCCTCTATGAATTCTATCGCTTTGTCAAATTTCATGGATTGTCTTTCTGATTTGGAATCTGATTAAAATGGCATTCAAATTTGTGTAAATCAAATCCAAAAATCTATCGCTGGCCACAATGTGGCCAGCGCCAATGCTGTTTTGCATTAACTGCCGTCGCGAACCAATACGATAGCGTCATAAAGCGCCTTAGTTTCTGGCGTTGCACTGCTCAGAAATTCAGAGACTAGCGGTGCTACTGCTGCGCGGAATGCGGCCTTGTCGACTTCATTCACTTTCACGCCATTTTCCACCAAAAATGCCATTTCGGTTTCCATCGCAGTGTCCCATTTGGTATTAAAGTCTTCTTGCGATGCCTTGCCTGCTTTTAACACAGCTTCTTGATTTTTGGCCGACAAAGCGTTGAAAACAATCAAGCTGATCATCTGTGGATCAGGGATAATAAACTGTTGGGTCATTGAATAGAAATTCGCGACTTCGTACATTTTGTTTGAAGAAATCACAGGTGGAGAATTTTCCAAACCATCAATGGTTCCTTGCTGAACTGCTGTATAAACTTCGCTCCATGCCATAGGAATCCCAGTCGCGCCCATGGCTGTGATTGCCTTAGCCAACATTGGGTTTTGCATAACACGGATTTTAATGCCGTCCAAATCATCAGGTGTCACAACCGGACGAACGGAGTTAATTACGCTACGCTCGCCAAGGTTCCACCAGCCGATGATTTTGAAGCCATTTGCTTCGGCGTCAGCATCCAAAATTTCGGCAACCCGTGGATCTGTAATGACCCGAACCGCATCAGCACCGTTATTAAATAAGAACGGCAAAGAGAATATGTCCCAAAGGTCAGAATAGTTGCCGAGATCAGCCGCTGACGATTCCGACATCTCAATTGATCCGTTACGTAAGCCTTCGAGACTTTGTAATTTGTCGCCTAACTGCGCGCTTGGAAAGAATTGAAAATCAAGTGCCCCGCCTGAGAATTCCTCAACAAAGATTTCCAACTGAGCAGCACCTGCGCCTTGGGCGCCGTTTGGTGGAAATACCACCGAATATTTCAGGACAATCGGGTCTTGGGCCAATGCGCTTGTTGCAAAAAGCCCGCTGCCCAGCGCCATGAGGGCAAAAGTGGAAGCGCGCGAAAATCTTGCCATAGATTTTGATAGTTTCATTATGTTTCTCCATAAAATTTGGATGTCTCGCCGTAAAGGTACGAGGACCGATCATCGTACTCTATTACATTCCCTTTAAGATTTCAATTGAAAACAGAAGAGACTTCCATTATTGAAAAAGGTTCTACTATACACAAAGAAGTGAGATAATGGACATCAACGGGAATACGAAAATATTCGGTGTGGTTGGCGACCCAGTGGCACAGGTTAAAACCCCTAGTCATATCAACTCGATATTCAAAAGCCGCGAATTGGACATAATGTGTCTTCCCTTCCATGTGCCGGCAGTAGACTTTTTGGAGTATTGGGCAGGCATGCGATCTGCCAAAAATGTCGTTGGATTTGGTGTTACAATACCGCATAAACGAAGCGCGCAGCAATTGTGTGATTCACTTGGACCCGGCGCGGAACGGACCGGGGTTGTGAATGCAGTTTGCCGGCGCGCCGATGGCGGATTTCATGGCGAAAACTTTGACGGGACAAGTTTCGTTGACGGGTTGAAGGCGCAGGGGTTTGATCCACGTGGCCAAAATATCTACATAATGGGTGCAGGCGGCGCGGCAACTGCCATATGTTTTGCGCTGATTGATGCGTTTGTCGCACAAATTTCCATCCAAAATCGAACACATGTTTTGGCAGTTAATCTTGCTGATAAACTAAAAGCCAGCACCGAGTTTAACAATGTAATGGCCGTAAGAACTTTTGATCCCAATGCCAATATTATTATCAACGCGACGTCTTTGGGCATGCAGGAAGATGATCCGCTTCCCTTGGATCCGGGTTTGTTGAAGCCCCATATGATTGTTGCCGAAGTTGTCGCGAAGCCGGAAATTACGCGTCTGTTGCAGCGGGCCGAGACAAAAGGCTGTTGTATCCACTCGGGAATTCACATGATTACCAATCAAATGGAAATCATGGCGGACTTTATATTAAGTGGGCATTTCGAATGAAAATTTCTCAAAAATATCAGTTAACTCAACCCCTTACGCTCAAGAGATTGGGTGTCAATCAAGCGACAACACGTACGCGCTGGAACCACCGTGAATCTCTATTGGGATATGCAAAGCACGATATCAAACATATTGGATTGTGGCGCGATAAGGTTTTGGAACTTGAGGTGAAAGATACCAAAACTCTTTTAAATAATCATGGAATGAAGGTCACTTGCCTTAACCGTATTGGTCCAGTCTTTTCATCGGATGGGGAGGCTGATGCCACTTTTTTGGAGGACGCAAAGCGCGGCATTGACGAGGCTGTTGCCCTGGATGCCGAAAGCCTGATGTACTTTCCCGGCACTTCTTTGCCAAATAATAAAAATCTGGATTTTGCGCGGCAACTTGCCAAAGATTACTTGGATAAAGCCCTTGAATTGGCACGGTCTGCTAACGTCAAAATCGTTATTGAGCCATTGCACCCGATGATTGCGGGTGATCGGTCATGCCTAAATACGATTGCGCAATGTAATGACATTTGTGATGGTTTGGGCGGTGGGTTGGGCATTGTTGTCGATGTTTATCATGTTTGGTGGGATCCAATGCTGAAAGCGGAAATTTTCCGCGCAGGCGCGGCGCGTCTTGCTGGATTTCACATTAATGACTGGTTGGTGCCAACGACCGATTTATTTAGCGGACGTGGCATGATGGGAGACGGGGTCATTGAACTTCGAAAAATTCGCGGATGGATGGAGCAAGCAGGATACAGGGGTAGCGTTGAAATTGAGATTTTTTCAGAGCTGTGGTGGCAAAAAAATCCTGATGATGTGATAAAACTGGCTATAGATCGTGCGCTTCAATTTGCGTGACTTACTACCAAAACTTACCAAGGAACGCTCGTAATGTTGAAAATCGCAATTTTAGAAGCAAGTCACTGGCACGTACCAATGTATTTGCCCGGGTTAGATCCAACTAAAGTTAAAGTTGTTGCCGTTTCGGATCGACAGAATGCCAAGGGGCGCAAAATTGCGCGTCAGTTTTCAGCAAGATATTATCAGGATTACGATGAATTATTGGCCAAAGAAGACATCGATTTTGCATTCGCTTTTGGGCGGGCTTGCGACATGTCAACAATTGTAACCAAACTTGTTGATATGAATATTCCATTCTCGGTCGAAAAACCTGCCGGTCTGAATGCTGAGCACCTTGCGGCGGTGCAGATTGCGGCACATCAAAAAGGCTTATTTAATTCAGTACCCCTTATTCAACGAAATGGTGCGTTATTTCAAAACTTAAAGGAACTTGCAGATATTTGGACGCACATGTCATTTCGATTTATTGCAGGGCCATTAGCACGGTACGAATTGGCTGAATGCCCTTGGATGCTGGATAAAGCCCAATCGGCAGGTGGCTGCACGATTAATCTTGCAGTGCATTTCATTGACCTATTACATTGCTTGACTGGCGATGAAATTGCGACTGTTTCAGCGCAAATGACCACCGATACCAGCCTCGCTAATGTTGAGATATTCTCGTCTCTTTGTCTGATGACAACCAGCGGCACAATTTGCAATATTGAGACAGGCTATACCTTTCCAGGGGACATGACGGCCCAGCGAGAGTTCTCTTTTTCGCTGGCTTCAGACAACCATTATGTACGGTCAAATTTGAACGGAATGCAGGTTGCAAAACGCGGGGCGACGGCGCCATCAGACATTATCTTTGATATGGAGACTGATGACTATTATGCCGATTACGCGAGAGATGTGTTGACCACATTTGAGAACAACCAACCCGCGGACGCCGATTTGTTTGCATTGAAACGGGTGATGACCGTTATTGACCTTGCTTATGCTTCGGCCAGCCAAGGCGGCGTACTACTGTCTAACACATCTCTAAAAAGTACATAAACTAGCAAAGACAATGAGCCAACTTGCGGACTGAAACATATACCGCAGGCAGATGAGGTTGGTCTATGATCGTAACACTGATGACACTTTAATATCAGTTGGCCGGGCAATTGTGTCTGGGATGAATGGCTGAGTTCGAGCAATAAGGCACCCGAACATGCTAGGAAGTTACTTTATTTTACTGTATTCTATATTGGAACCGCATTTCAATTTTTGAAAGATGTACAATGTCCCAAATAGATAAGTTTTTCAATGTTTTAGAGCTTTTTTTCCAACACCCTAAAGGTTTACAACTTTCCGAAGTTAGCGATAAACTGGGTATTCCATTGGCGACAGCCCATCGCATGTTGGGTGTGTTTAAAGATCGCGGTTACCTGACACAAGACATGCGAGAGGAATACCACCTGTCGTTACTTCTGCCCTCAATGGGCAAGAATTTCATTGCGAGCACGGGATTTAGCGAATTATTGCAACCACATCTTAACCGCCTTGCCCTGGAAACAGGAGAACACATTCGCTTGGCTGCTGTGGTTGAGGGGCAACTCATTTGGGTTCTTCGGGCTGTAGAGAGCGGCCACGGTTTGCAATACCGCGGTGCGCCGGAAACTAAGATAATTCCCCATATAACGGCATCTGGAAAGCTGTGGTTGTCGACATTGAAAGAAGAAGAAGCTGTCCGAATAGTGTCAAACTGGAATATAGAAGAGTCAAAAACCTATGGTGGTTCCCGCGCTAAGGTCACCATAAAAGAACTGTTAGATGATCTCGAGAAAATCCGCAAAGACCGGTTCTCGATCATCATCGAAGAAGCCGAAGTAGGTGTAGCTGCAGCAGCCATTGGGGTTTATGAGGCGGGAGACACCGGCATATTGGCAGGCACACTTAGCCTTGCTGGACCCACCGCCCGTCTTGATCGCAAAAAGTTGATAGCTTATAAGGCAGAGATGCAAAAAACTGCCCATGACATGCAAGAAGCATGGAACCTCTGGGCGGCTGTCAATACCAGCGGAATTGAAACACGTTAGATCTCAGCCAAGGTTAAATGGTCTCTTTCCAGCCAGACCAAGCTGCCATCTTCAATCCCAACAATCAGTCCCAATTTGCCTGAGTCATCCCAGTCAACCGCTTCTGCTGAGGCAACATGCATCCCCATGGCGATTACCTGATCCTTATATAGAAAAGCACGCGGTGTAGCAAAAACTGGTTCTGAATTGCTGCCGATGTTTTTGAAATAGAATATCCCGGCTTGGCCAGTCGTGTGTCGTGGCGCTCCTGTTGCTCCAGGAGGCAATGACGCACGCGCATGGGTCCCCACAATTAGGTCAAAAAGCCCGTTTCCAGACCAATCACAGACACAAAGTTTAACCCGGCCACGCCCTCCACCCACGTCCTCGGTAAATTGGATGACCTCACCTGACTGCGATCTCAGGTGTTTTTTGTTTGCCAAAACCGTGTCGGATTGACGCTCGTAATCAGATAGACACCCTGTTTCATCCAATGCCAAATAGTGCAGCTTGCCTGAACCAGTCCAATCCACAACAGCAGGACGCACCCGCCAAACTGTTTTCAGAGGCTTATTGTCAAACGACAATTCTTTGCCAGCGTGAAACTTTGGTGGATACAGATTGCTGTCATTTTGATAATAAATGTGGCGTCCCAAAACGTCGCTCATCAAAATATCAGGGCTACCATCACCATTCCAATCTGCGATTGTTGGACAGGTGTAGCCAAACATTTTTTCCGATGGTCCTTGTCTGGAGCCATGCAATCCAGCACTGATCAAGATATCTTTTCCGCCGGCAGTAAGTTTGATTTCGCGGCCTAAGCTTTGGGCATTCTCCGACCCGAGATTTGGATAAAACAACAGTTCACCAGAACAATTGCCAACCACCAAATCGGGGAGGCCTTTTGAGTTAAAATCAAACGCGGCCGGTGAAGGTAAGACACTGGCATGAACAATAGGTTGAGTGGTCTCAATGCGGCCCCTATTTTCAAATCCTGGAACGCTGCCTTGGGGCGCACCAGTATTTTCTAAAAAAGTCACGTATCCGTCTTCGGCACCAACAAGAATATCAGGCAAACCATTGCCATTCCAGTCAGAGATGCAAGGAATATGGATGCAATGCTCAAGTTCAAGCGAGCCGCTTGCATGAGTTCGAACAAGATCAGTGCTGTGATAACTGCCCGGTGATAGAGATTTGGCAATTTGCAGAATATTCCAGAACTCACCGCAAACAATGTCACTTGTGCCGTTACCGGTCAAATCCCCAAAGGCAGGGGCAAGTTGACCGTAAACTTCCAACGGGTTCTCCCCTGCGAAAATTGGCTTGCCACGGTCAAAACTGGGTCTAATCAAAGTTCCAGAATTTTTGAAGGAATACAGATATCCACGCAGAGGACCGCCTAGCCAACGTCCTGCGGCGTCATAGGGTTTGTATCCTGCGTCGTTCCACTCCAACCCGTTTGGCCAATATTCATCCCAACAATCAGTGCCAACTAGCAGTTCTGGTTTGCCATCTCCGTCCAGATCGACAAAACGCGCGACATGATAAAATTCGTTACCTTTAACCCAATCTGTATTGAGTTCTAAAACCTGAGGGTCGCTAAATTCTGGATGACCCGGCCTACCGATATTTAGATAAAGGTAGATTTCGCGCCTCAGTCGGGACGTTGATACCAAATGGAAAATATCTTCGTCTGGCACTGCCGTAACATATCCACGAACACCTTTGACCAATTCTTCGATACCCAAAATTGGCGTTCCATCGGGAGAGGAGCCAATTTGCCGTCTCAAATATACCTGGCCGTCATAGCAGGAATCCCAACTTGACAGCAGTAGGTCGCGGCCCCCGTTGCCATCCCAATCGACCACATCAACACAGGTTATTATCCGGCCTGAAACATATCCAGTTTTTACTGAGGGGTGATATTGCAGTGCTCTATCGCCATAAAACGGGCCTTTCCAGGTCGTTGCGTGATCTTCCCATCTTGTAATATTCATCAGGCTTTTCTCTTTATGGAATTAACTTCCATTAATGAATAACATATTGTAAAATTGCGCAAGCCAATAAAATTGGCACAGGTTAAGACTTTCATGGAATGGAAAATAGATGACCCTAAAGATCGATGGCATTGTTCCCGTAATGTTAACGCCGTTTAATGATGTTGGTCAGGTGGATTATGAGGGGCTTGCGAATTTAACAGAATGGTACCTAAACAACGGTGCCGACGCGTTATTTGCCGTTTGCCAATCCAGCGAAATGCAGTTTTTGTCCCTTCAAGAACGTCTTAAAATTGCAAGATTTGTCGTCTTCCAAGTCGGAGGTCGTGTGCCTGTAATAGCTTCTGGGCATGTTTCAGACTCAATTGAAATGCAGCATGAGGAGTTGACTGCCCTTAGCCAAACCGGCATAGACGCTATTGTGCTTGTCACCAATCGTCTTGATCCTGAGCTCCGAGGGAGCGATGCATTCAAGGAGAATTTGACAAATATTCTGACGCTTTTGCCACCTGAATTGCCGCTCGGTTTATACGAATGTCCGGCGCCATTTCGCCGCTTGCTTAACGATGATGAGTTAGTTTTTTGCTGTGAAAGTGGTCGGTTTGTGGTCTTGAAAGACGTTTCTTGCGATTTGGAAACGATCCAACGCCGCGTGAATTTGGTCAAAGGTACAGGATTGAGTATCGTCAACGCCAATGCCGCTATTGCATATGACGCGATGAAGATAGGGAGTGCCGGATTTGCTGGTGTGTTTACAAATTTTCATCCGGACCTTTATGCGTGGCTATATAAGAATTTGGACACACAACCTCCGATACTCGGGGAATTGGTCACATTCCTTGCACTGTCAGCCTGTGTAGAACCTATGGGCTATCCGATGATCGCGAAAGAATATCACCAAAAAATTGGAACTTTTGCATCCAGTTTTTCGCGCGCCATCGATTATGATATCTTTGAGCGACACTGGGCAGTTCAAAATATTCTGGAGCATGTCTATTCTGGAGCCACTGACTTTAGAAAAAAATTGGTGTAGTCAGGCAAACTTGACGGTTTCCCGCGCAATCCATAATTTTGCAGAAAATCAGACACGAAACTGCAGCTATCATACTTGTCATATCTATCATATTCTGTGTCCCGATATGACACATATGATAGGTATGACAGGGGTACCTCAGGCAAAAGGATTGCGAGTTCCTATCTTTTTAGTAGGCTAAAGATGATACTCGTGAAGTTAAGAACAACAGAATTAAAGCAGCTGTCAGACAAATGAGAACTCGCATCAGATTGCTAGTACAGCCCAGATCTATAAGCTCAATAATTGACGTCACTCGGCGAGAGCAGCGGCACGGTTTGGCTTGAGATTAATACCTGAATAGAAATTCAGCTCCCAACAAAACCCCCTTCAAATGAATCTACCACCCCAACTCTTAAGCCCCTGCGCGTGGACCGTGCACCGGCCTGAAGGGGGGGCTGGCCTGTGTGCCGTGTTTCCTGAAGCGCGGGGGTTGGGTGCAGGGGGCGTGCAGCGAGATCAACAGTCCACGACTATTACTCTGAGGGTGCTGACAGAAGCCGTGAATTTTGAAT
>Ga0115564_10005218_pt1 | contig 10401 bp, 10 predicted proteins | sample COGITO_mtgs_1105_7_FD_88680 | JGI IMG/M metagenome (GOLD analysis project Ga0115564, IMG submission 88680) | Pelagic marine microbial communities from North Sea - COGITO_mtgs_110523 | ecosystem: Environmental > Aquatic > Marine > Epipelagic | place: Germany:Helgoland, sampling site Kabeltonne... | reverse complement strand
GCCTATTTGCGTTTCTCGCTTTTGGGCGGGATCATCGCCAAACAGATCCGCAACCTTGGCTACAATGCCAAGGCGCATTCCGTGATGGACGGTGAAGTCTTACAGCCGCCGTTGCTTTTGCTCTCGGGACTTGGCGAAGTCAGCCGCATTGGAGAGGTGATCCTTAATCCCTTGCTTGGCCCCCGTCTGAAGTCAGGCGCAGTCACCACAGATATGCCGCTGGCACACGACAAACCCATCGACTTCGGCCTGCAAAACTTCTGCGAAAGCTGCAATAAATGTGCGCGCGAATGCCCCTCAGGTGCGATCACTGCTGGGCCTAAGCGGATGTTCAACGGCTATGAAATCTGGAAGTCCGACAGCCAGCGCTGCACCACCTACCGCATCACGGTTCCGGGCGGTGCCATGTGCGGGCGGTGCATGAAAACCTGTCCCTGGAACCTCGAAGGCCTGTTCACCGAAGCTCCCTTCCGCTGGGCTGCGATGAACATCCCAGCAGCAGCGCCGGTGTTGGCCAAGCTCGACGACATGGCCGGGAACGGCGGGTTGAACCCGGTTAAAAAGTGGTGGTGGGATCTAGAAATGTTCGAAGACGGCGGCTTCAAGCCAACGGAGGTCGAAGTCAACGCCCGCGATCTGCAAACCGACCTCGATCTGAAATACGAAGACCAGACCCTCGCCGTCTACCCCGCCAACCTAGCCCCGCCGCCTTGGCCCTATCCCTACGCCATGGACCGGGAAAAGGGCATCGAAGCCTATCAGGCGATGATCACCGCCGAGGCCTATAAGCTGCGCCTGGCCCAAGGCGACACGGAAGGTCTTTCGCACGAATACAGCATCGACGGCGATGCGCCTGTGCTGCCTGTGGTCCTCAGCAACGTGGAAGAAATGGCCCCCGGCCTCACCCGGTATGAGCTTTCCGATCCAGAAGGCAAGCCCCTGCCCGAATGGACCGCCGGTGCGCATATCGACATCGTCGTCGCGCCCGAGTTCCTGCGCCAGTATAGCCTGGCCGGTGACCCAACAGACCGGTCGAAATACGTCATTGGCGTGCTGCGCGAAGACGGGGGCAAGGGCGGCTCGATCCTGCTGCACCGGATTTTCAGCGAAGGCCGAAAGATCTTCATCTCTAAACCGATCAACCACTTCCCCGTAGCCGAAAGCACGGGCAAGCACTGGTTGATGGGCGGCGGCATTGGGGTCACGCCGATGATCGCAATGGCGCACGAACTGCATGCAAACGGGCAGAATTTCGCCCTGCACTACAGCTTTTCCAAGCGCGCCACCGCCGGCTTTCTGGCGGAGCTGGAAACCGTACCGTGGCGGGATCGCGTTTCTATCCACTGTTCCGAAGAAGGCACCCGCGCCGACCTGGGCGCCCTGCTCGCCCAGCCCGGATCAGACGACCACGTCTACACCTGCGGCCCAGACGTCTATATGCAATCGGTCATGGACGCGGCCGGTAGCTTCCCCGAAGACGCCCGTCACCTCGAATACTTCAGCGTTCCCGAAGCGCCCGAATACGAGAATCACCCCTTCACCATCCAACTGGCACGCGATGGCCGCACGCTGGAGGTTCCAGCGGAGAAATCAGCGGCTGAAGTGCTGCAATCCGCTGGCTTCAAGATCGACATCAAATGCTCAGACGGCATTTGCGGGGTGTGTAAGTGCGGGGTTTTGGAGGGTGAGGTCGAACACCGCGATTACGTGCTTTCCAAAGCCCAACGCAGCGACCACATCATCAGTTGCCAGTCACGTGCGGCCCAGTCGGGCGGCAAACTGGTTCTGGACCTCTAAGGGGAGCGAACACCGCGATGACCGACCCTCACCCTGAAGCCCTGAGCTGTATCACCGGCTATCATGCCCACGTCTATTTCACACACGAAACGGTCGAGCAGGCGCGCGCGCTGTGTGAAGCGGCGCGGGATGCGTTTGGGGTGAATATGGGACGGGTTCACGAGCGACCTGTTGGCCCACATCCGATGTTTTCATGCCAGCTCGCAGCGACAGTCGAGCAATTCACCATCCTGTTGCCCTGGCTCGCCTTACACCGCAACGGCCTGATCGTTTTTGCCCACCCAGAGACCGGCGATGACCTCAGCGACCATCGCGACCACGGCATCTGGCTGGGCACGGGGTTAGCGCTCGATCTGAGTATCTTCTAGCCCCGGACTCATCCAGAGTGCATCCTTCAAGCCGTGCTATTCCGCCGGACAAGGGGCTCCCAGGGCATCCCATTGCAGGATAAAGGCAACCAATTGATCCGATGAATAGGGTGCAGGCTCGCGCCCCTCGCCCGGATCCCAGCCCCACAGAACCAGCGCGTCCCGCCCCACGTGGTCGGCTACGTCTTCGATACTACGGTTGCCGTTTGTGGCCGGGTTCTTGATCTGCTCGCAAATCTCCCGAGAACTGCGCCCAGCCCACTGCATCTCAACCGGCGGCAAGCCCCAATGCGGTGCGCCAGGCGGTCCGTGCAGCGGCGCGGCGTTTTGGTCGCCGTGACAAGTTGAACATGGCGTCGTGTCCCCGCCGTGACGGTCGCTGCCCCCGGCGATGAACATGCCGTGCGCCCGCGGTGTTTCTTCCGCGTCATAGTGTGCGCCGGACCACAGCGGGACGCCATCTTTGCCGACGTGACAGTTGCTGCATCGAGGATGGGAAAAAACGGAGTGAATTTGCCCCCACAGCGCCAGCCCGTCCCTGCTTTGCGCCTGAACGGTCCCTGGCAGCGAGAAAGGCACCCCCACCGAAATCGCCAGTACCAAGGCGACGAACGCTCTTGAAGACATCACCCGAAGCGGGGCTCCTATTGCTCGTTTCATCGTTATATTCCTTCCCTTCGCCGCCCGGTTCACAGGAAATCCACGTGCTTGTTCATCGGAAGCTCCCGGACGCGAATCCCGGTCGCATCAAAAATCGCATTACCCAGCGCAGGCGGCGCCGCGGGAACCGGCGGTTCGCCGACGCCGCGAATGGAAGATCCGTTATCAACCGCGCTGACCATGATTTCAGGACACTGATAGAGCCGCATGGCCTCGTGCTGGTTGAAATTGCTCTGCTCGGCCATGCCGTCGGCATAGGTAATTTCACTGTTCATGGCGTGCCCTAGTCCCCAGACGACCCCGCCCTGAACCAGGTTTTCGAAGTTCACTGGATCGACCACAGGCCCAACGTCCAGCGCAGTAAATACGCGATCGATGCGGATACCTGCCGGGGTGTTGCTGACTTCCACGACCATGGCGACCGGTACGCCGAAGCTCTCGACGAAGGACACACCGCGCCCCTGCTCAGGCCCCAACTTGCTGCCCCAATTGCTCATCTCGCCAACGCGTTCCAGCACCCTGCGATAGGGCTGGTAGTTCATCGCCGCAAGCCGCCCTTCTAGCGGGTCTTGCCCAGCAAGGATCAGCAGTTCGTCCATTGAACAGTCAGCGAAGAACCCCGACGACGAAGCCCCTACCGAGCGCCAAGAACTCGTCGGAGCCAGCTCCGGCACGCGATAGGCGCGGACCCGGAAGTTCTCCAGGCCGTAGGGCTGGCTCCAGGCGCCGGCAACGATCTCTGAGTCTGGTCCGGGGATGCTAAAGCCAATGCGCGCACCCTGCGAGCTGACCGCAGACACGCTGGCAATCGACAGATCCAGGCTTTTCACCTGCCCATCACTGACCACACCGCGCGTGCGCGCCATGGTGATTTGCCGGGGGAAGTCGTGGGCGAAGTCTTCTTCGCGCGTGTACGTCAACTTGACCGGCACGCCTTTCATTTGATTGGCGATCTCAGCGGCTTGTTTGACAAAGCCAAATTCCAGTCGGTGCCCGAAACTGCCACCCATGAACTGGTTGTAAAACGTGACCTGATCCGGCTCCATCTCAAGGGTGTTGGCCACCTGTTGCAGCAGGAACGTCGGCAGCTGATGCCCGGCCCAGACCGTCGCGCCAGTGTCCGTCACTTCCACAATCGCTTTAAGCGGTTCCAGCGGCTGGTGGCCGACATAACCTGCGCGGTATTCCAGATCGACCGTTGGTCCCTCGATGCTTGCCGCATCGACATCGCCCAGGTCCAGGTATTGCTGGTCAAAGCGCTCCTCGGTGAAAGACGCAGCGACTTCGCGCCAGTGATCGGCCTGCTCAGCCGGATAGGACGCCGGGCCCCAATCGAAGTCGATGGCGTCGAGCGCCTGGAACGCGCGCCAGGTGTTGTCCGCGACCACCGCGACCCCGCCGGTAACCGCCACCACCCGATCAACCCCGCGCATCGCCTCAGCACGCGAGGCGTCATAGCCGCGCAACGCACCGAACTGGCGCGGGTTGGTGCGAACGGCGGCGTACTTCATGCCCGGCACGGATACGTCGATGCCATAGGTCAGCGTACCGGTCGATTTGGGCGGAATGTCCAGACGCAGCATGTCGTGCCCCAGCAGCTTCCATTCGCTCTGATCCCGCAGCGCCACCTCGCCCACTGGCGGCAAATCCGCTGCGGCTTCGGCCAGCGCGGTGTAGGGGATCGCATCCCCACTGGGCAAGATCACGTGGCTGTTTTCCGTGCGCAAGTCAGCAACGCGGACGCCGTGCACCTTGGCCGCCGCACGCTTGAGCGTCTCCCGCGCAGACGCGCCCGCCGCACGAAGCTTAATGAAGCTGTCAGGCATACTTGAAGACCCGCCGGTCCCCATCCCGCCCAGCATCTTGAACGCTGCGGTCATCACACCGCGCATCAAGGTCGGCAAGCTGCCATGGTCCCGGCTCAGGAACGGCGCTGCGCCGCTGCCCAGCGCCCGGTTCCAGTACGCCGGCGAAGGCATGCCAAAGGACACGTCAAAATCGCCCCAGGCGAGATCCATTTCTTCGGCGATCAGAGCCGCTTGTGTCGAAAACACGCCCTGGCCCTTGTCCGCGTGCGGAGCGATCAGGGTGATGCCCTGCGCGGTGACCGTCACCCAGGGATTGAAAACGGCTTCCCCGTCCTCGGCCTGCGCGGCAAGCGGGTTTGCGTGGGGGTTGCGCACGGCCCAAACGCCAAAAGCAACACCACCCGTAACGGCAGCGGAAGCCAGCAAAAAGCCCCGGCGGGCAACCTTAGCAACAGCAGACATGGCTTATCCCTCCCGCACTTTGGCCGCCGCGGTCTTCACCGCCGCCCGGATCCGCGGATAGGTGCCACACCGGCACAGGTTGGCTGACATGGCGCGGTCGATCTGCTCATCGGTGGGATCGGGAACACGGCTGATAAAGTCCGCAGCCGCCATGATCTGCCCGGCTTGGCAATAGCCGCACTGGGCGACCTGATGCTCGATCCAGGCTTCTTGCGTGGCGTGCAGGTTCTCTGGCGTGCCGAGGCCTTCGATGGTTGTGACCTTTCCGGTTACAGAACCAACCGGCAGCACGCACGAGCGCACAGCTTTACCATCGACGTGAACCGTGCAGGCCCCGCCTTGCGCAATGCCGCAGCCGTACTTTGGGCCAGTCACGCCCAGTTCGTCTCGCAACACCCAAAGCAGAGGCATATCCGGCTCCACGTCAATATCGCGGGCCTGCTCATTTACAGTCAGCTTCACAGTTCCATCCCTAGGAATTTGGTGCGCCGCCCTGTCCTGATTGTTGGATCCGGACGGGGGCATCAATCGATGTCGCAACAAGGTGCGCGGCGGCCTATGTAAACAACCGTTTACTCATTGTAAACTGTTGAACACAAAATATCGCTTTAAATAGTATGTATTTGCCAGTTTGGGCTCAACTGATCCCACACGTTGATGCGGTATCGGGGCGCATTCAGGGGAAAGGACGTGGCCGTTTCTCGGAGTGGATTGTCGTGGCTATGCGTCGATGATGAGTTGCAGCGTCTTTGCAACAATATCTTCGATGTCACGAACGGAGTCCGGGTCGTAAGGCAGCTTTACTAATCGCTCGACGACATCAAACCCCAGCAGCACGGTAAGCAACAGGCGTGATTTGGCCCGTGCCCGGCTGTTTGTGCCATAGAGGCGGGAAAGCGGATCGTTCAAGCGTGCTTCGACCGACGCGTGAACCAAGTGGCCCACTGTCTTGCTTTGCGCCGAGCGCAACAGGATCAGCAAGGGGTCAACCTCAGGGTCAGTTCCCATCTTGCCGACCATCATGCTTGCCAATTTTGCGCCCCACTGTGCCTGATCGATATTCAGCAAAGCAGAGGCGTCGGGCTGGGCTTCAAGGACGGCTTCGAACAGCCCCTGCTTGTTGCCAAAGTAGCGGTTTACGAGCGCAGGATTTACACCGGAGGCCTGAGCAATTTCGCGCACACCGACGTCATCGAAGCCGGCAGCAGTAAAGGCGCGCTTAGCCTGATACAGCAGCACAGAGCGGGTATCTTCCGCGCTATAGCGGCGCTTCACTTCCGTTTTATTAAAATCTTGCGCCACAGTCGGACCGAAATTGAGCAGATCGATGATCTGTCCTGACACTTTCCACACAGGACTGCAAGGTCAGCCGGCCTGCTGCGGCTTTCCGTCGTGTTGCAGCGCGGCGATACGCTCGCGCCAGATGATGAACAATCCAGATCCAACAATAATGGCGATCCCCACCCACTTGAGCGCATTGGGCACATAGTCCCAGATGATCCAGCCTAGAATAACGCCAGTCACGATTTCGAGGTACTGGATGGGCGCGAGGATGGACGCCGGTGCGCGCTTGAAGGCTTGCACAAGGATCAGATGGTTGACGGTTGCAATCAGTCCGAAGACCAGCAGCATAATCCACAGTGTCGAGGTCGGTGCCGGCGTGATCTGAAACACCCTGACGCCGACCGGATCGAGGATCAGCAACACGGCACCGAGGAATATCGCACCCGAAATGCCGGTATAGGCCTGCATCAGCAGGGGTTCATCGTTCTGGCTAAGATGCCGCGTCAGGATCAGGTAGAACGCAAACAGAAACGCCACACCCAGCGGCAAGAACGCCACCCACCCCAGTTCGTCAAAGCTCGGCTGGATCACAAACAAGGCCCCGATAAACCCAACCGCACAGGCCGCGTAGCGCCGCCAGCCGACCTTCTCGCGCAGGATCAAACCGCTGAGCAGTGTCAGAAACATCGGCTCGACAAAGAAGATCGCCATCGCGTCAGCGACATGCATGTATTCCAGCGCCAGGACAAACAGCACAGTCACGACAGCCATCAACACCCCGCGCAAGGCGTGCAGATGCGGTGCATTTTTGGGCCAAAGGCGGCGGGGACCAAAGCGCCAGAGCACCAGTGGAACCAGAACCAGCGTCTGTATTGCAAAGCGGGAAAAGGAAATCGTACCGCTGGACACGTGGTCCGTCGCGAGCTTAGCGATGGTGTCTTGAAACGGTGCGATCAGCGAAAACGCCACCATCAGCAGCGCGCCCACCATGATTTCACCGCTCACAATCCGGGAGGAAGGCTGATTGATCATCCTGTGCTGATGAACCAACCCAAGGCCCACGTCCAGCCTGTTCCCGCCACCTTCCGGGTCGTCTTTGCACTCCTTTGGCCCGTTCGCGACGCCGCCCAGGCAAAAGGGGCGAAGGCCACCGCCTCCACCCCTCCGATGATAACTGATCGCCTGTCACCAAGCCGCAATGCGCCCGGCCATCGATCAGTCAAATGCAGCGCGGTCTATCTGCTGATGCGTGCGATACAGGATTGCAACCGAGCTTGCGCCAATTCGAGGCGACCGGCGATACGCTCCAGTCTTTCCTCCAACTTCGACGTCCTCTTGAGCGCAGTAACGCTGCCGTCTCGTTCCCCGACAGAGATATAGCTGTTGCTGACCTCCCATTGACGAGTGACCAGCTTGGTCACACGGTCTTGCCGCGCGGCACAATGCTCCCGGATCTGACACACGGGGGTCTCCTGTTGCGCCAGAGTGCTGCACTCAGGCGGGGGAGCGAAGCTGAGTGCCTGTGCCTGGCCACCAAAGGACAGAGCGATTAGTGCCATGGCAATCACGAGGTTTTTCATTTCAAATTCCTAATTAATCTACGATAGCCCTGGGCATGATCAGGAACGAAGAAGGAATACCGCCTCCCTCCTGTTCTGCCGTCGCATGTCACATTGTGATGTGTTTTGTTTTAAAATCAAATTAACTTTGATCGTTTTGTGTGGCGATTGATTTCAGTATGTTTCACCGAAACCGCCCAACCCCCTTGAGCCGCCCCCACTCTTTGTCCTATAGCCCGACTATGATTAGACTTCTCATCGACGCTGATGCCTGCCCGGTCAAAGACGAAATCTACAAGGTTGCGGACCGGCACCGGGTGCCGGTCACACTGGTATCAAACAGCTATTTCCGCTTTCCGCGCGGAGGGTTGATCGAGTTGCAAGTTGTCAGCGATGGCTTTGATGCCGCCGACGACTGGATCGCCGAAAACGCGGGGCCCAAAACGGTGGTCGTAACCGCCGACATCCTGCTGGCTCAGCGTTGCCTTGATGCGAATGCAACGGTTCTGGGCAGCAACGGAAAACCATTCACGGATGCAAGCATCGGCAACGCTGTTGCCACGCGGGGCATCATGGCCGACCTCCGCTCCTCCGTAGGCTCAAAGGGCGATGGCCCCGCAGCCGGTGCCGGCCATATGGGCGGACCCGCCCCCTTCTCCAAGGCCGACCGCTCCCGCTTCCTGCAAGCCCTGCACGACGTCATTGAACGCCTCAAGCGAGGCGGCTGAGTGGGGCGTCTTTACAGACCGTGGCTCCGGTCGTAGCCGTTTCGGGGTGGCGACTGCCACTTTGCCTGCCTCAGCGCATCATTGGTGGTGCGATAGACTTCGACCTTGAGCGGATGGCAGGCGGCAAGGTCCGACGAATGCTCGGTGGAACAATCCCCGCCCGGACAGGCTGACAAGGCCCCCAGCAGGTCAATCTCGGCGAAAAATTCGAGGTAATCACCGGGACGAACAGGGCTGGATTTCATGAAGTATTGCTGCGTATCGCGCGTGAACCCCGTGCACATGAACACGTTCAACACATCATGGACGTCAGCCTCGACCTCGTGGACCGGCCGCCCTGTCTTGGCGGCTAAGGTTCGGCTGAGATTGGAATGGCAGCAATTGTGGTAGTGCGCGCCGCTGAGTGTGTTGGCGGTATAGGGATCACAGCGTGTACCGATCACATCATGAACCGACCCACCAAAGGCGTCGAACCCGTACCAATCCAGCGTATCCGCCGTGATGGTCGCCATCGGGCGCATGTGCGGAAAGCTACTCCACATGCGGTCGCCGGTGGACAGGTGCGTACCGTGCAGGGCGCGGGTCTTGCCGGTATAGAAGCGCTCGGACAGGTCGTTGGCGTTCCACAGGTTCAGGTCTCCGACTTGCGGGCCATCAACGGAGTAGATGCGAAAGAAATGCCCGGCCGGAACTTCAAACGTCACCGCGTCGCGGGCGGGCGCAAGGGCTTCATCGATCTTCTCCATCCCCTCCCGCGCGCTGCGGTACAAGTCCAGGGGCGCGGGCGGCAGTGTATCAACCGGGTAGCAAATCACCGGCGCAACGCTCAGGCGCTGGTCAGCGTCTGCTGGCCTGGCAAATTCGGGGGTTTTCAGCTTCACGACCGGGGTTCCTTCAGCATGTTTCAGTTTCTTATCTGCCAAGAAAAAGCCCCCACTACCAGACAGCAGCGAGGGCTTTTTTAAGCAGTCAGGAGAACCGGATCCTACTTCGGCATTTCAGAAACAACGCCGGTCGAAATGGATTCTTCAGGTGTGTAGTCCTGCGCGTACTCCACGTACGGGAAGCGGTCTTCCTTCATATAGAAGGAGCGACGGGAGAACACGGCCACTTCAACAGAGTTGTAGGTCTTACCCGGCTCAAGCTCTTCGAGCAGGATGATGTTCTTACGACGCTTGGAATAGCGCTCTGCGAAATCCTGACCTGGCATAGGTTCGATCGTCAGGTTGTATCGCGCTTCCACGAAACCGCCGTTGACCGAGAAGCGGGTCAGACAGGTTTTCTTGGTCCGCGTGCTTGGGCTGACTTCGCGGGATACGACTTCACCAGCTTCGAGCTGAGCGTCGATGGCCGTCTTGAGCTCTTGAAGCTCGCTGCGGGATGAAGCAGAGATGTCTTCATCCTTCAGGCCAGACTCAAGGTTCGAATAGAACAGCGACTCTTCAGTGTAGCGGTTCACGAGTTCACCGCGCAGGTAGTTCTTTACGTAATCTGCAGAACAGGCGCCGGAACGCTCACGCTGGTAATTCATAAAGCCGCCCAACCCCATGAGCACAAGGATAACGGCCCCGATGATGTATTTAAGCATTTTTGCCTCTTGTCTCTCTTCAGTCTCTATTCGCGCCGGCGCGTGGACTAATTATCGGTAAACGTTGCCAGACGCCGTTTCGGGCGCAGGGCGTTCAATTGCATCAATGAGTGACCGCATATCCAGCGCACCAACAGGTTTGCCGTC
>Ga0115564_10005214_pt1 | contig 10403 bp, 9 predicted proteins | sample COGITO_mtgs_1105_7_FD_88680 | JGI IMG/M metagenome (GOLD analysis project Ga0115564, IMG submission 88680) | Pelagic marine microbial communities from North Sea - COGITO_mtgs_110523 | ecosystem: Environmental > Aquatic > Marine > Epipelagic | place: Germany:Helgoland, sampling site Kabeltonne... | reverse complement strand
AGTCCATAAGTGGCATATTAATGTTTAAACGTTTTGATTCTGATCTAACGACATCAAGCGTCCTGGCCCCTTCTGCTACTTGCCCGACTGTTTCTTTTGCTTGGCTGAGTTTCAAGCCATTACCAAGACTTATTCCTAGTTGAAAGTTCCTAGATAATTTAGATGTGCATGTCGCAACAAGATCTCCCATGCCTGCTAGTCCTAGAAATGTTATTGGGTTAGCTCCTTTAGCAACAGCAAATCTACTCATTTCTGCCATACTTCTTGTCAAGATTAAACCTAAAGCATTTTCTCCAACGCCAAGAGAGTCTGCAATCCCACATATAATCGCATAAATATTTTTTAAAGCGCCTGCAAGCTCAACACCGTAAATATCAGAACTGGAATATATCTTGAAAGTATCAGAAGAAAGAATTTCTTTTGTTTCTTCTATTAATTCCTTATCCTTACTTGCGATGACGGTGCCTGAAACTTTCTTTTCAGCTATCTCTTTTGCTAAATTTGGACCACTAAGAACACCAACACTATTGGAGTTATCAAAACATATGTGCTCTCCAATTAGGTCAGACATAGTCTTAAAAGGATCATTTTTTATACCTTTTGTACAAGATATTATCTTTGTATTTTTTGCAATTAAAGGTTTTATTCTAATTACAATTGTTTCAAATATAGAGCTTGGTGTTGCTATGAAAATTATGGAGGCATTTTTGACTACGCTATCTAAGTTGTCAGAAGCATTTATATTCTCAGATAACTTTAGCTCAGGGTGATATGTAGTATTTGTGCTCTCAGAGTTAATTCTTAAAGCTTGTTCTGAGTCTCTTACCCAAAGAGACACCTTGTTTCCATTTGAGGCTGCAATGTTTGCTATAACAGTTCCAAAGCTTCCGCCCCCAAGAACTGCAATGCTCACATTACTTGTATCCATTATGAAAGATATTTATCTAGCTGCCTTAGGTACTTAGAGGGATCTTTAGGTGTACCACCTTCAGCTATAACAGCGTAATCATAAAGAAAGTCTACAAAAGAGCTAAATTGTTTACCTTTTAAATCTTGTAATCTTTTTAATAATTTATGTTTTAAATTTATTTCAAATATTGGCTTATACTCGCCAAGGTCTTGACCAGATGCTTCTAAGATTTTTCTTAATTGTGCGCCGGGTTCATTGTTTGGGAGTCTTAGGCAAGATGCTGAATCAATTAACCTGGAGCTAATAACAACATCTGAGACTCTATCATCTAACAATTTTTTAATCTTGCCAATAAAGTCTTGATCAGAATCTGATATTTTAGGCTTTGAATCTTCTTCTTGTATATCTTTAGCAACATTCACTAATTCTTTGCCTTTATATTCCATCAGAGAAGCCATAAGCCATTCATCTATCCTGTCTGTTAAAAGAAGTACTTCTTTATTTTCTTTTTTAAGGCCTTCAATATGAGGTGAATTCATGGCTGCTTCAAATGTATCTGCAACACAGTAATAAATTTTATCTTGATCATCCGATGCTCTCTCTATATAAGAGTCTAGTGTCTGATCTGGAACAGAGTTGCTACTTTCAGTGGTTGAAAAAAGCATCAGGCTGGAAATTAATTCTTTATTTTCTAAATCCTCGGCTGGCCCCTCTTTAAGAACTAAGCCATACTCTTTCCAAAAATCCTGATATATTTCAAAGTTATCACTTTTTAATTTATTCAAACTATCAAGGAGTCTCTTGGTAATTCCTTTTCTTATAGTATCTACGAGAAAATGATCTTGTAGTAATTCTCTGGAAACATTGAGTGGCAGGTCGCTTGTATCAATTATCCCTCTTACAAATCTTAAGTAAAGTGGAAGAAAATGACTGGCATCATCCATTATAAATACTCTTTGTATATATAACTTAACTCCTCTTGGAGATTCTCTATTCCATAAGTCATATGGTGGTTTTTTGGGAACATATAAAAGGTTCGAATATTCATTTTTACCCTCTACTTTGTTGTGAACCCACATCAAGGGATCTTCTTGATCAAAAGAAATAAATTTATAAAAATCTTTATACTCTTGATCTTTTATAGATCTCTTTGGTTTTAACCATAAAGCCTCTGCCTCGTTTATTCTTTTTGACTCTCCATCACTATCAATTATATTTAAAGGAAAATTTATATATTGAGAGTATTTTTCTAGCAAAAATTTTACTCTGCCTACTTCTGAAAACTCTTTAGATTCCTCATTTAGATAAATGATAATATCAGTTCCATTTGTAGATTTTTCTATCTCTTTAAGTTTGTATTTCTCTTCACCAGTGCTTTCCCACATTACGCCAACACTAGATTTGTCATTAGCTGATTTAGAGCAAACCTGCACTTTATCAGCAACCATGAATACTGAATAAAACCCAACACCAAATTGTCCAATAAGATTTGAATCTTTGCGCTTGTCACCACTTATATTCTCAAGAAAATTAGCAGTACCAGATCTAGCTATAGTTCCAATATTGCTAACAATCTCTTCTTCATTCATACCAATACCATTATCTGAAATAACGATTTTATTGTTGTCATTATCAATTGTTATATCGATTTTTAAATTATTATTCAATCCAGAAAGCTCTTCATTGCCGACTGATTCAAAGCGAAGTTTGTCTAAGGCATCTGATGCATTAGATACTAGCTCCCTTATAAAAATCTCTTTGTTTGAGTAAAGAGAATGGATCATAAGCTTCAAAAGCTGCTTTGTTTCAGTTTGAAATATTCTAGTTTTAGTTTTTGGCATATTAATTTCCTTATATAGAGAGTAGTTAAGTATTAATTAGCAGAATTCAAGACATAAGTTTATGAATTGATAATTCTAACAAGCTGAGTAAGTGATATAAGAAGAATGATGATTGTATTTGCAACACTTAGATTATGCATCCATTTGAATAAACTATTCCAACCTCTATCTCTTGCAAAATTTGTAATTGGAATTATTGCATAACCAATAAAAGCAAGAATTGATATAGATAAAGCCATGTAAAGATCAATTTGCTCAAACCATAAAAAGGATATCAAGCTTGATATAAGTGATATTAATAGAATAAGTAAATAGTACCTTGGAAAAATCTTTCTTAAAAACTTAGATGCACTTTCGTCATCAAGAACTTTAAATACAACTGGTGCTGTAAGCAAAACTTGGGCAAAAATGATTCCAAGAACCAAAGAGTAACTTAGGATTAGAAGGCTTAATACTATTATATTCATATTAAAATGGCGGTCCGACGGGGAATCGAACCCCGAACACCGCCGTGACAGGGCGGAATTATAACCGTTTAACTACCGGACCACTTAGTTGAGTGAATAATATATATAAATAATAAAAATTCAACTCAAATGGTGGGTGATGACAGGTTCGAACTGCCGACCCTCTCGGTGTAAACGAGATGCTCTACCAAACTGAGCTAATCACCCCACTTAGCCCATAAGTTTTATTATTAACTATGAACTATAGAGCATTATAGAAACCTTATTTATTTTGTCTATTGTTTTTTTATCAAGTAATTTCTTTATATCAATCAAATGCTAATCACTCTTTAATAATATTCAATCGTGCTAAATAAATACCAAAGAATGCTATAAGTATGAAAATCAATTGTGTTGCATTTATTAGTTCATTGAAAATAAATGCTGCCAAAATTGTTGCAGTTAGAGGCTGCAATAAAAGACCTATTGAACCATCGGATGCTGAAATATTAGATATGCCATATGTAATTAGAAATTGGCCCCCAAATTGACATAATAGAGCAAGTAACAATAAATTAGTCCATTCAAATTTTGAAGAAGGAATTGATAAACCAGACTCAAAAAGAGCAAACGGTAGTGAAAATAAACAACAAAATAAAGTTGTATAAAAGATAATAGTTAGAGAGCTTTCTTTTCCGAGCCTTGATATTACAAGAAGATATATAGCATAGAAAAAAGCTGCGAGAAGACACATCAGATCACCAATAATTTTTCCATTTGCATAGTTATTAGAAAAAAATACTAACCCTGTAATACCTAGATATGTAATTGTAAAAGAAATTAAAAATTGTCTTTTTAAATGATGTTTAAAAATAAAAAAAGTTAGCAATGCTACGAAGATAGGTGCAGAGTTTATAATTATTGTTGCATTAGAAATTGAGGTTATCCCCATGCTCCAATGCCATAAGATCAAATCAATCGTAAAACCAGCTGAAGCTATCGCAGTATAAGAAATTGTAGATTTGTTATGGACTTTAAATGAAAGCCTTTTATTAATAAATAAATTTAAAAGTAATAAAAAGGGTATTGTTAACAGCATTCTATAGAAAAGTATCCATGAAGGAGATAAGTCACTCCATTTTACAAATATGGGGGCAAAGCCAATAAGAGTTGCTCCCAACGCTAACAATAAAAAGTAATTAGCTCGATATATATTGAAAGGCATAAAGTATAATTATTAAATGGATCAAAGCATTGTAGAACAGAATAATGAAATTATCTCAGTTAGCGAATTAAATAATGCTGCAAAAAGACTTTTAGAAAATAACTTTAATAATGTATCTGTTTTGGGAGAAATATCTAATCTTTCCAAGCCATCATCTGGTCATATTTACTTCTCATTGAAAGATGAAAGCGGGTCGATAAGATGTGCAATGTTTAGAAATGCTAACTCAAGACTTCAATTTTCTCCTAAAAATGGTGACAAATGCATACTTACTGGTCAAGTAAGTATTTACGCTGCAAGAGGTGATTACCAATTAATAGCTAAGTCTATGAGGCTTGCTGGAGCTGGCGATCTAATGCAGCAATTTGAAATGCTTAAAAGCAAATTAGACTCCGAAGGTTTATTTGATTTAATGACAAAAAAAACTTTACCAAAATTTCCAAGACATATATGCATTATTACTTCACCATCAACGGCAGCCTACCAAGATGTTCTATCCTCACTGAAAAGGAGATGTCCTTTTTCTAAAGTTTCAATAAGTGAAGCGGTTGTTCAAGGCGAGACTGCTCCTAAAACAATTATTAGTGCGCTTGGACGGATACAAAATTTTAATGAGTTAAATCAAGATAATGTTGATGCCGTGATAATTACTCGTGGTGGTGGGTCAATAGAGGATTTATGGTGTTTCAATAATGAAGAACTGGCAAGAGCTATATATGACTTTGAAGTTCCAATTATTTCTGGTGTTGGTCATGAGATTGATTTTACAATTACAGATTTTGTTGCGGATATGAGAGCACCAACACCAACTGCTGCTGCTGAAATAATTACAGAAAATTATTTCAGGCTTAGTGACATCCTTGTAAGTTTAAAAGATGAGATAATTGTAGGTCATAAGTCGTTGATTGAAAGGAGAAGAAAAGCTCTTGAGTTATCAAAGGCAAATCTTAAAAATCCAGCCTCTATTTTAAGAGAAAAAATACAAAAGATTGATAATTTGGAAATACAAATGAAACAATCTCTAAAAAGTACTTTATATAAAAGCACTCAAAATCTTAAGTTCTTAACAAGAATTTTAGAAGAAAGAAACCCTGCAAACCTCATTAAAAAACTTGGCGAAAAAACTGATGCTTTCAAACAGATGTTACAGTCTAATGTTAAAAACATTGCTGTATCAAAAAAATATAAAATTGAGCAAATTCAAAAAAGCTTATTAATGCTAAACCCCTTAGCCATTTTGGATAGAGGTTACTCAATAATACAAAATAAGAAAGGTGAAGCAATAAAGACTGCTTCAAAGATTAAATTAAATGAAGAAGTTGTAGCAAGATTTGGAAAAGGTTCAGCTAAATTAAAAATTCAAGAAATTACGAATGAATAGGAAATTATTTTTTTTATTTTGCATTTTTTTTAATCATTTAGTTTTTGCAAATAATGCAATAATGGGAGTATCTGGTGGAATTATTATTGCTCCACTTAATGAAATTAATACTGAAAATGCACAAATCTTATCTAAAGAATATGAAGGCTCTGAATATGTAATCTTTGGAGTTCCCTACTCTCTTGTAGAAAATATTGTAAATATTGAAAATAATAAAATTGTTATAAGTCCAAAAAACTATGGTGAATCTCGAATTAATATAACTGATTCATCTAAAGTATCTCTAAGTGCTGAGAATCAAGCTAGAGCAACAAAAGAAGCACTTTTAATCAAAGGTAATATTGGGACATATTCTGATATATTACTTTCAGATCTAGACTTTAAGTTGCCTGTGGACGGTATTATTTCCAGCAAGTTTGGAAAAAAAAGATACATTAATGATATGCCTAGATCGCCTCATATGGCGCTTGATATTGCTGCGCCTGAGGGGACATCCATATTCTCACCATCAGCTGGCAAGGTAATCCTTGTGGGAGATTTTTTCTATGGTGGAAAGTATGCATTACTAGACCATGGTATGGGACTACTAACTTCTTATAGTCATATGAGCAGAGTTAATGTAAAAGAAGGAATGGTTATTAAAAAAGGAAAAGAAATTGGGTTAGTTGGTTCTTCAGGAAGAGTTACAGGGCCTCACCTTCACTGGACTGTTTATCTAAATAAAGAGCGGGTTAATCCAGAGTTGTTTTTAAACAATAATATTGTGAAAACAATATCTAACCTCTAACCTCTAAGAGAATTTCGTTTAAGGTTTCAGCTGTTTGTGGTTTGAATAATGACTTTACAACAACACCTTCTGTATTAATGAAGTAAGTGGCTGGAAGTGTTTGCGGAGATTCCATACCCCAGATATCTCCAGGATAGGAAATTATAGATGGTATTTTCACACCAAACCTTTTTATCTGTGGATCTAAATCCTCTATATCAAGTCGATCAAAATTAAAGGCATAAACATTTATATCTTTATTTTGATTTGCAAAATCAACTAATTCTGGCATTTCCTTGAGACAAGGAGGACACCAATCAGCCCAGTAATTTATTACTAACCATGATTCATTAAGTTTGGATAATGATGTGTTATTACCATTGTGAATTTGTATGTCATTTTTTTGACATCCAATTAAACACAATATACATAATGCAGATATAATTAAATTTTTCATACTAATCATTTTAAACTAAAGTTTAATATATGGATAAGAGATTTTTACTAATATTATTTTACTCCGCATCTGGATCTACTAAAAATTTAGCACATGCAATAGCTGATGGTGCTGAGGAGTCTGGTATGAAAGTGAAAATAAGAACAGTTCCAAAAATCTCATCAAATACTGAAAAAATAGAGCCATCCATTCCTAAGGAAGATGAAATATATTGTAGTAAAGAAGACCTAATTGAATGCTCAGGATTAGCGATTGGATCACCAACAAGATTTGGTTCAATGGCATCATCTTTAAAATATTTCTTAGATTCAACAGGTGATTTATGGGCAACAAACCAATTAGTTGATAAGCCCGGTCTTGCATTCACATCAACTGGTTCAATGCATGGAGGTCAGGAAATAACTTTGTTTAACTTAATTACCTATATGCTGCATCACGGAATGATAGTTCAAGGTACGCCCTATTCATTTAATGAACTTAGTAAAACTAAGGCAGGTGGAACGCCTTATGGCCCATCCCATGTTGAAAGTTTCAACTCGAGCTCACAACTAACACCTCATGAGTATCAAATAGCTAAAAAATCAGGTTATAGGCTAGCTAATCAAATTATAAAAATGACAGAATGAGTCTTAATTTAAATAGTTATAGAAATATAACAATTAGTCTGACATTACTATTAATAGCAACTAAATTTTTAATATTTATGTCTGGAAGAATAACTCTAATTACTTTTTTAATATGGTCTATCCCTTTAATCATATTTATATATAAAGCAGCATTAAACTCATCAAAATCTTATCAAGTTTTTTGTTTTATTTTGCTAATATATTTTCTTTTTGTTTCTTTAAGAGTTTTTGGAATAGCAATATTCTATTTAGATGTGATTGAATTAATTTTAATTATATATTTATTTATTCATTGTTTATTCGGTCCCAAGAAAATCAATGGTGTAAAGTAACCTTTACATTTTAAATCTGTTACATTATTATTCATACTTCAATTTTATGGAGATATAAATGAGTAAATCAAATTCAATATGGAAACAGGCAGATAGCTTCTTAGCTATGACAAGAAAAATACTTGTTAATGGTGTAACAGCTATAGTTTTAATAGCAATCACCTTCACATTCCTTGGTGGTATATTTGCTTCATTTGGTGATTCTGAAGAGGTTTCAGCCGAAAATAAGGTTTTATGGTTCAAGCCAATCGGAGTAGTTGTGGATGCTGAGGTTTATGGCAGCAATAACATTTCAATTGAAGATTTATTAAATGGAGGTTCTGAAGCAAAGCAATATGAATTACAGGATTTATTAGATGTTCTTGGTGCTGCTGCAACGGATGATGATTTAAGTGCAGTTTATATAAATGTTTCCGAGCTTGGAATGTACTGGGCATCTGCTTTTAAAATAGCTGAGGCAGTTAAGAATATTAGAGATAGTGGGAAAAGGGTAATTGCATATGCTGAAGGATATGGAAATAATGCCTACCTAATAAGTTCTCAAGCAAATGAAGTTTTGGTTAATGAGTATGGTGGAGTTGATGCCTTTGGATTTTCAAGAAAAAGGGAGTACTACGTTGATCTTTATAAAAATATAAAATTAAATTACAACGTTTTTACTGCTGGAGATTTTAAATCTGGACCTGAGCCATACACAAGAGATTCAATGAGTGAAAATGATAAAATTGCATGGAATGCATTTGCAGTTCCAATGTGGAAAAAGATGACCTCTATGATGGAAGAAGGTAGGCAATTACCAGAGGGAACAATTCAGAACTATGGTGATAATGTTCATATAATGCTTACTGAAGAGCCAGAACCTGCTCAAGTTGCCTTAAATTTAGGCTTAGTTGATATGGTTGTAACTAGAGAAGAAATAAGAAATTATATGTTTGAAGAATTTCCTAATAATGAAGAAGATATTTATGCATTCCCTGATAGTATTTCTATTGATGAATATTTAAGTATTCTGGAAAGTGATACAAATAAATCTCCCAATAAAATAGCTGTTGTTAATATTGAAGGGGCGATTATGACTGGAGAAGCTGCATTAAATGTTGCTGGGTCAGACACTATAGTAAAAAATATTCAATCTGCTACAAAAGATGAAGATGTAAAAGCAATGGTTTTAAGAGTAAATAGCCCTGGTGGTGATGTGTGGGCGAGTGAACTTATAACAAATGCATTAAATGAGTTTAAAAATACAGGAAGGCCAATAGTTGCATCAATGGGAGATGTGGCAGCATCTGGTGGTGTTTGGGTGACTACTAACTCAGATGAAATTTGGGCTGAAGAAGATACATTAACCGGCTCAATTGGTGTGTATGGAATTGTACCGACTATGGATGGTTTGTATGATTGGGCAGGCATTAAAGTTGATGGGGTAAGTTCAACTAAAGCTGGTGAGTGGGATCCAAGAGAAGCTATGCCAGGCTATATGAAAGATATTATTCAATCGAGTATAGATAACACTTATAAAAAGTTTGTGACAAAAGTAGCAGAAAATAGGGATATGGCCTATGTAGATGTTCTCCCTATTGCTGGAGGAAGAATTTGGTCAGGTGTTAAAGCTCTTGAGTTAGGTCTTGTTGATAAAATAGGTGATTTAGAAGATGCTTTAATTTCAGCAGCTAATATGGCAGATATAGAAGATTATTCTGTAAAAACATATAAAAAAGAAGCTGATCCTCTTGATCTATTCTTGCAAGAAATACTTAAGAATATTGACTATCAAGTAAAGGTTGATCCAAGCTTGAAAATATTATTAGAAAAATCATCTAAATATTCAAAAATTATTAATCCAAAAGAAGAAAATATTATGGCTTATTGTTTTGAATGTGATGCTATAGAAAATCTTTAATCAAAGGAATTGTTATTTTTCTTTTAAGTTCCATCGAGAGGCTGTCAAGCCTCTCGACTATCCGAACTAAGTCAGACAAATTTCTTTTTGTATACGAAAGTAAGTAGTTAATCTCCCTTTCACCAAGATTAATTGATCTAAAGTTTGCAATATGCATGAGTGCAAGATTAAGATTTTTATTCTGCACAGAGAACATTTCAAAAGAACTAAGTTTTCTAACCCTTGACTCTAGATCGGGTAGGACAAAATTAAGCATTCCTATATTGATAGAAGCTGAGAAGATTAGCCTACAACTAGTTTGGGAAGCATCATTAATCAGATTAAATAAGCCAACTTCCCAGTCCATCAATCCAACAACCTCATCAATACTATCAACGCATACTATATCCGCTTCGCAGGCGCCATCTATGATACTAGTGTCATACTTCTTAACCTCAGATAGAGGTATATATAATGGAGTTTTTTGCAAATCACTATAAAAACTAGTCACTGCTTGTAGTAAGTAAGTTTTTCCAATGT
>Ga0115564_10005213_pt1 | contig 10404 bp, 9 predicted proteins | sample COGITO_mtgs_1105_7_FD_88680 | JGI IMG/M metagenome (GOLD analysis project Ga0115564, IMG submission 88680) | Pelagic marine microbial communities from North Sea - COGITO_mtgs_110523 | ecosystem: Environmental > Aquatic > Marine > Epipelagic | place: Germany:Helgoland, sampling site Kabeltonne... | reverse complement strand
GGCTGGCTGCTGGGCGGCGGCTTGCTCACCTTGGTTCAGCGGGTACGGGCGAGTGGCAATATCACGCGGGTTTCACTGGCTTCATGGTCTGTTTCACTGGCTCATGCAGGCCTTGGGATTGCCGTTTTCGGGCTGATCGCCGGATCGGCCATGGTGCAGGAAAGAACCGTCAATCTCAGCCCCGGCGATACCGTCGAAGTTGGCCACCTGACCTTCCGCCTCGAAGGTGTCCGTGAGGCGCAGGTCGATCCTGCTGCAGGACGAAACTACATCGCAGCCTTTGCCGATGTCGCCGTGCTCAACGCCAGCGGCGGCGTGGATAAGGTGCTTTCACCCGAACGCCGTTTCTATCCGATCCGGCAAGACAGTACGACCGAGGCCGCCATCGATGTCACGTGGCTGGGCGATGTGTTCCTCGCCTTCAACGCGCAAGCGCCTAACGGCGGGTATGTTCTGTCGCTGAGCTGGCGTCCGCTGATACCGTGGCTCTATTTTGGCTGTTTGCTCATGGTATTGGGCGGCGGTCTGGGTGCACTTGCCGCCTGGCGGCGCGTGGGGAGAATGAGACAATGAGCGACGCAGCACTTCGATTGATTATTGTGGTTCTTGGAGTGATTTCGATCTTTTTGGTCGGATCACTGCTCTGGTTTGGCCTCAACCCCCAGCGGGACCCGGCAAGCTTCCCGACCTCGACCGCCATTGAGCCCGATTTCAGCGCCCTTGATCTAGGCACCCCGCTGCCGGGTTTTGAAGGATTTGGGGACGTAAACCGCGTACGATCCGAAGCGGCCGGACCCTATGTCGTGAACTTTTTTGCCAGTTGGTGCCAGCCTTGCCGTCTCGAACATCCCTATTTGCTCGAATTCGGTGCTGCCAACCCGGGCACGCTGATCGGCCTTGCCTACCGCGACGACCCGCTCAACGCCGCTGCGTACCTGACCTCGGACGGTAACCCCTATGCCGCCGTTGTTGCGGATCTGAACAGCCTTAATGCCCTTAATTTTGGGCTGACGGGTGTGCCTGAAACCTACGTGTTCAGTGCTGATGGCGATCTGCTTTTTCGGTCTCCCGGGCCGCTGGTTGGCGCGCTGAAGACACAGTTTATCAACGCGTGGGAGGCTGCCCAGTGATGGCCTCCTTCTACCGCATCGTGGTCGCTGCGCTGGTTGTCCTGGCCACGATCACGCCATTCCTGCAACCGGCTTCGGCGCAGTCCGTTACCGAAATTCGGGCCAAAGCGCTGTTCAACGAACTGCGCTGTGTGGTGTGTGCTGGACAGTCTATTGCTGAATCGAATGCCGAGTTGGCTCAGGACATGCGAGCTCAGGTCGTGGTGCTCATCGAAGACAACAGGTCCGATGCCGAAATCCGCGATTGGTTTATGACCCGCTATGGTGACGCTGTTCTGATGAATCCGCCCCTGAAGCCCCTGACCCTCGCACTATGGTTTGGGCCTGTGCTGATATTTTTGATGGGCGCAGGGATCACGGGACTGGTGCTGTTGCGGGGGCGTTCGCGGTTGGGCGAGGGGGAGAAGAACCCCTGATGCGCATGTTGTTGATGATGATCATGGTGGTGGTGTTTGCGGGCCTGGCGACCTATCTGGCGGTCGGCCAACCCCGCTTGCTGATCACCGCTGCGCCCCTGATACCCCAGAGCGGCCCGGATGCTGAACGCGTGGCGGCTTTACAAGCGCAATTGCAAGGCGCGGATCAGGCGCAGGTCGAGGGCACCATCGCCGGTATGGTTGCTGGCTTGCGCGCAAGGTTGCAGGCTGAGGGCGGCTCAGCGGAGGAATGGGATCGTCTTGTGCGCTCCTACGCTACGCTGCAAGACCTCGATGGTCTGTCGTTCGCCTTGCAGGGGCTGCTCGCGCTGGAACCGGAAAACCCGCAAGCGCTGTTGCTCGCCGGCCAGGTTGCGGCGCAGAAGGGAAACCGGACAGAGGCTCAGCATTTTTTCATGCGCCTCCTGCCGCTGATTGATCCGGAGCACCCCCGTTTCGAACAAATTCGCACCCTGATCGAGACCTTTGATCAAGCTGGCTCAGCAGACGCGGCAAACTAGAACATTAGAGGTCCCTAATAGAAACGGAAACCAAGGTTGGTCGGACCACCCAGAGTCGGCATCCGGTCGGGAGTGAGCCCATATAAGGAACAGAGCGGGAAACTGCTCTGAGAGGCCTTCGTCACCTTCAGCTATGCGCATATGGAGATTTGTTTTCAGTGACTTAGCGTGCAACGGTTATATTTATGCGTATTGATGCATCATCGGCCCACTTGGCAACGACGGCCAATCCCAGACCGCTTCAGGGGATCCTTTGGACCTTGCAGGCCTCTGCGACATACGGCCTGCTCTTCATCTTTCCCAACCTCTGGGGCGAGAACCTCAGCCCATGGCAATTAGCCTGGTTCCGGTTTGTTGGTGGCTTGGTCTCAATCCTTCCGCTGGCGGCCTGGTTTGCCCTAACGGGGCAGGCCCGGCGGCTGTTGCCAACGCCCGGACTGTTGGGCTGGCACGCCCTGCGAGCGGCTTTCGGGGTGGCGACTTTCACCTGCTCCGTCGTCGCCATTTTGCACATCGATCAAGCCAACGCTTCTGCCATCACCATGACCTCGGGTGTTTTCACCGTTGCTTTGGCAGTGCTGTTGCTCGGGGAGCGACCCAGCCGCATGGTCTTACTGGCCGGTTTGATTGCGCTGGCAGGTGGCATCACGGCCGCAGAGCCGAACTTGGCACAGGCAGACCAGTTCTTGTCCATTGGTGCTTTGGCGGCCTTTGGCGCGGCGTTTACGCTTGGTTTGCAGTTCACCATCCTGAAGTTCATCACGGACCGGGACAGCACCTTTATCCTGGTTGTCACCATGTCCTTGTTTGGCACGATCTACCTTGCACCCATGGCCTTCCTCAATTGGACGCCGATGAGTTGGTTTCAGGTGCTGGTGTTCTTGAGCATGGGCCTGCTTGCCAACGTGGGCCAGTTAGGAAACGTCATGGCTTTCCGCAACGCATCTGCCAGCTTTATCGCCCCGGTCAAATATACCGGGATCGTCATGACCACGATTTGGGCGTTTCTGTTTCTGGGGCAGATCCCGACGCTGATGTTTTGGATCGGCGCCGGGCTGATTACGGTGGGCGGACTGCTTCTAACGCGGTCGCGCAGCTAGTCTATCAGTCGCCGAAAACGCTGACTGTGTAGGGCTGCACCGTGGTCCCTTCACCCACAACAGCATCGCCGCGCAGGCCCAGAGTGCTTGCATCGAAAGCTTCTGCGCCGAAGTTCATCACGTACAGCCGCCCGTCAGAACGGCGAGTGCGGATGTCTTCTGGCAGCTCGTCCGCGGCGATCATGGCGCTGTCTAGGATCGGCTCCAGAATGGCTTTCATCCCCTCATAGTCAGGTTCGAAACCGACGTAATGCATCGTACCCTGCCGCACGATTGCAGCGTCCAGACCCGCCGGCTCGAACGGGCCGGGCTTGAATTGTGCGATGACTTCCAGCGGTGGTTCGTTGGAGCCAGGTTCGCTCAGCCCCATGACACGAAGGTGTTCAACCCACGCCTTGGCCCGCAGTAGCGTCCCATCGATATCCACGTCGATGCCTTGGGTTGGACGGAGGGTCTCGGTGCGGTCGAGGAACAGGTCTTCGAACAGGGGTTCAACCGGGAGACCGTCTTCGCAGACCATGGGCTGAGGCAACCAGTTCAGCGTGCCATCGCGCGAGCCAGAGCGTGCGCCAAAGACTGCGGGCGCGCCAGTCTGACGGATGAAATCAACCATGTCGGCATCGAGCACGGGGGCTGAGGGGATGATGTAGGCTGGTAAAACCGACATGTGAGACGGCGAGAAGAACTCAACATTCAACCCCATGCGCCGCAGAGCGTGATACCAGGCAAAAGTCGTGGCAAAAGCGTTCTGATCCGCACCTTGCTTGAGTGCCTCATAGGTAAAGGCCGCGTCCCAGTCGAAGTAGAGCCCAACTGTGTTGGTGGTGTCGCCGCCGGACGCGTCGCTAACGTCGCCAAAGCTCAGCTTGGGCAGGTCGTCACGCAGGCTTTCAACCTCGCGGGATGCCTGATCGGGCGTACCGTCGGGGCGGTTGAGACCCGTATGGTAGGTCTCCTGAGCCGACTGCGCCTGCCGCCAGCGGAAGTATGAGACAACCTCGGCCCCGTGCGCGATGGCTTCCAACGTCCAGAATCGAACGGCTCCATCGACCGGCGCTGGGTTCCAGTTGGCCCAGTTCACAGGTCCGGGCTGCTGCTCCATTACCCATAGTCGGCCAGTCCGAGACATGTCCCGGTACAGGTCGTGGTGCATGGCGACAATGTCGGGGTGACCAATCCGCATGTAGCGGTCAATCATGGCGTCTCCGCCCAAAGCCATACGTCGCCCAAACTTTTCCAGGAAGCCTAAGGGGTAGGAGTCCCAGCTGGCGAAGTCCAGATCGGCGCTTACATCCCAATGGTCGAAGCCCATCTCGGCGACCATGAAGTTGTGGGTGATGAACATATCTTCGCGGCTGCCTGCGCGCAGGATATCGCATTGCTCTCGGTTGAACTCGACCGTCATATCGCTGAAGAAACGGCGGAAATCCAGCCAGTGCGCCGGCGCAGCGTCCGCCGTCAGGCGGTTGGGCAAATCAATTTCCTCAAAGCTGCGGTAGGTCATGGACCAGAACACCGTGCCCCACTGCGCATTGAGCGTGTTAATGTCGCCATAGACCTTGCCCAGCCAAATTTGGAACGCCTCCCGATCTTCCGGGCCGTAGGACAGGGTGCTGTCGTGACAGGAGTATTCGTTGTCTGTCTGCCAGCCGATGATGTGCGGGTTCTGGCCATACCGATCGGCCATGGCCAAGGTAATCCGGCGCGACTGCTCGCGGTAGGTTTTCGAGGCTACTGAACAATGACGGCGCGAGCCGTGCTTTTCTGGCAGACCATCTTCGGAATGACGCAGCGTGCTGGGGTAGGCATCGGTCAGCCACTTTGGTGGGGTTGGCGTCGGTGTGCAAAGCACCACTTTCAGGCCGGCATTGCCGAGGGTTGCAATGGCACGGTCCAGCCAGCTCCACGTGAACACCCCTGGCTCCGGCTCCATCTTCGCCCAGGCAAATTCGGCGATTCTGACCGTCGAAAGACCCAGCGCCTTCATCCGCTCAGCATCCGCTTCCCAGGTGTCCTCAGGCCAGTGCTCAGGGTAATAGCACACGCCTAGGCGCGGATGGTTTTCTGGTTGATACATGCTGTGCGTTCTCCTGAAGCCCGGCGCTATCTCTTGAGAGGTTGAACCAGGCGAATGAAAGGTGAAAGGATCAGTGGTGTGATGCTAATGGCCAAAACAAGCCATATTCTCAACGGGCTAAAACCAGAAGTCGAGATCAAGGCGGATTGCAAGAGCAGAAAAATGACCAGCACACCGATGAGCGTTAACGCCGCCAGAGCCTGGCCGTTCACGTGAGGGCGGCGTCCAAACAAAACGGCGGCGGTCAGCACAGAAAAACTGACCAGCGACAGGGCTGCGGCCAGTCGTCGGATCAGCTCTTTCCGGGCGGCAGCGTCGCTATGCTGCTGTTCCAGCAATTGCTGTGTGCTGCGGGTGTCGACTCGGTCCGGGCGGCGCGTTGTCCCTGCTGATGTTGTCAGGGCAGGTTCAACGCCGAGTTGATCCAAACTCAGTGCTGTGCTGGTAAAGCTCAGGTGGGTCTGGCGTCCCTCGTCGGTTACCCGCTGGATGGAACCATCCTGCAGCTCCAGGACCGCCTGACCCTCGCTGGAGGATGACAACGTCGCCCAGGCCGCGCGGAGGATGACGGTTTCCTCGCGTCCGCTGGTGTCGATCGCGACCAGATCCTCATAGCGTCCGTCGCGCGGGTGCGCGCCAATGACCAGTGTGATGTTATCACCCACTGAAAAGGGGACGGAAACTGGCAACGTAACCGCTGCGGCACTGTTGGCTTGAGCTTGGGTGTAGAGCGTCCGAAAGGTCAGTTGGGTGTTTGGCACCACCAAACCCGATAGCGCGAGCAGACCCAGCCCGACGCCCAGCCCAAGCATCGAAACCAGAGCGCCATCGACCAGTGGCGAGCGGCCGGCTGCACGGAGCAGAAGCGTGGTCCCATTTTCGTTCCGGTGGATGCAGACAAGGACCATGGCAATCCCAAAGGCCAGCGGTGTCACAAGCTCCACCATTTTGGGCATCATCGTCAGCAGGACCATCGCAAACTGAGATAAACTCAGCCCCCGCTCCAGAATATCAGCGGTTAGCCGAGCGGCCTGCGAGAGCGTGGCACTCAGCGTTATGACGATGAGAATAAGCGCGAAAGCGCCTGCTGTGCGGACGAGAAACCGTTGGTCGAGGCGGTGCATTGGCTCAACCTTACCCCCTCTGATCCTTGGTTGTATCCGGCAATCCCGTTGACGTTGCAACGTGCCAGGCGGTCGGATGCGCGAGCCGAAGAGAGTCAACCAGGGCGGCTTCCTCACCCGCCTTGACCAGCGCCACGATGCAGCCGCCAAAACCCGCACCTGTGATGCGCGCACCCTGCGCGTTGCGGCTCAAACAGGATTCAACCAGAGCGTCCACTTCGCGGGTGGATGTTTCAAAATCCCGGCTCAGCGACCAGTGGCTTTCCGTCATCAAGGCACCAAAACCGTCGAGGTCGCCCGCCGTCAGCGCGTTTCGAGCCTTCAGGACCCGCGCGTTCTCCGTGACGACGTGGCGGGCGCGGGCGCGGGTTTTCCCGGTCAGCGCGTCAACCTGGTCGAGCGTTGCTGTGCGCAGGCTGGGCACCCCCAACTGTGCTGCTGCCGTCTCGCACTGGGTGCGCCGCTCGTTATAGGCCCCGGAGGTCAGCTGGCGCGAAAGCCCGGAATGAAGGGTCACAAAACTATGCGTCGTGGGCAGGGGCTCAAGCGTGGTTTCCAGCGTCATCGTATCAAAGAACAGCGCCCATCCCGGCTTGCCGGTGGAAGACGCCATCTGGTCCATCAGCCCGCAATTCACCCCAACGTAGTTATTTTCCGAGTTCTGGGCGACTTGCGCCAGCGTTTCAGGGCTGATGTCGAGACCGAACGCCTCAACCGCCGCGCGTAGGGTTGCCACCTGCAAGGCAGCAGAGGACGATACGCTGGCTCCGGTGGGCACAGTAGAACCAATGGTCAGATCCAAGCCTGATGGCAGGGTGACGCCCGTATTCAACGACAGCGCCTGCAAAGCCCCAATGACGTAGTCTAGCCAGTCGCCAAACGCCGGCGCCATTACGTCGCGTTCCAGCTGGGCTTCCATGTTCATCGAGCGAGCCCTGACCCGCCCGCTGGTGTTGCGGCTATAGGCGATGAACGTACCGATCTCCAGCGCCACTGGGAAAACGTAACCGTCGTTGTAGTCCGTATGATCACCGATGAGGTTGACCCGACCTGGCGCAAAAACGCTGCCTATGGGTTCGAACCCGAAGTTTGCGGCGTGGGCTTTACTGACGGCATCGGCATTGAGTCTGTTCATGGCTTAGAGCGTCACGTCACGCAGCGACTGGGCGGCTTCTTCGGGCAGAACATCGACCAGATAGACGCCGGTGATCTGCTCAACCGACGCCAGAAATTTGAACGCGTTGCTGCCGCGTTGCATGGGCCAGAGCTGGACGTGAAAGGGCCAGCTGGCTTCGAAACCCTTGGGCGGCAAGGCGCACCACATGACCAGCGGGGTCTGACCGCCAAAGAAGGTGTCCAGACGCTTCTGCGTTCGCTTCAGGGCTTCGGCAAAGTCCAGCAGCGCCGCGTCGCTCATTTCGTCAGGCGCGGACACCGGCTCCTTGGGCATGATCCAACACTCGTAAGGATAGCGGGCATATTCCGGGCACAGCACCACAGTTTGGTCCCGGTCTTCGAGCACAAAGCGGGGGTTGGGAGCATGGACAAGCCGGGTTAGCGCCTGGTTCTCCATCTGCGCCCGCGCCTGCCGCTCGATGATCGGGGGCAGAAAGGGGAAGGCGTAAATCTGGCCGTGGGGGTGAGGCAAGGTCACGCCAACATGCGCGCCACGACTCTCAAACGGCAGCACGTACTGCACCTCGGGCAGAGCCGAGAGCGCGCGGTAGCGGTCTGCCCAAGCCTGGAGCAGCAGGGCGATATGATCCACGGATAAATCGTGCAGCGAGCCCTCGTCGCGGGTCGAGTACACCACCACCTCACAGGCTCCGTGCGCCGCTGGGCAATCGTCATCCCCCAGACCGACCGCGTGCATAGCGAACCCCGGCCAGCGGTTTTCGAACACGGCAATTTCAAAGTCGGTGACTGGGATTTCGCCAGGAAAGCCGTCCACCGCGACCGGCGCGAGCGGATTGAAATCCTTGGGTGGGTTGAGCGTGCGCGTGTTCCGCCCGGGATTATAGGCCACCCACTCCCGGCGCAGCGGATGCCAGCGCAGATGCGGGTTGGGGGCATAGGGGCCTTCAACGTCATTGGTGACCGTGTATTCCCGCCGCTCACGGCTATACAGATAGAGCGAGCGTCCATCGCTTTTCTGGTGGTCGTGGCGGTGAAAATCCATAGGCGGACGTTTCCGATATACAGTTTTGAGCGAGCCCGTGCGTCAGGCTCACAATTCCGGGCCGCTTCTCCCCTGTCAAGCCAGCTTTCAGTCCGCCCCTTCCGGGTTTATAATGCCAGCCTGCTAAGCTTCGGAAACACGCCCATTGGCGGGTCGCCAAATCCGCGGGACCGTACCGTTGAGGTGGTGGATGCCGTGTGGGCACAGCCGGAACGAGTAGGCGCGCTTTGCGCCTGACCTGCCGCCGTCGTCACCAGTTCAGGTGATAGATCATCCGATGCTCGTAGGTCTCTTTCGCACGCAACTCGATGCTGGGAAATTCGCTGTGGTTTGGGGCGTCGGGGTGGAGTTGGGGTTCCAGGCACACCGCTTCGGGCAGCCCCTCAACCGCGCCCGCCTCTGCGTCCCCACTGGGGGCTTCCAGACTGCCACCACTGCGGGTGTAGAGCTGGATGCCGGGCTTGTCGCTCTCGATTGTCAGACTGCGGCCCAGACGCGGATAGCTCAGACGTGCGTTAAAGCCCCGGTCTTCGGGCAGGACAAAGTGCAGATCGTAGTCCGCACGCTTCAGGTCCAGCGAGGTTGGTTTGCTGAAATCATTGCCCACAGCCTCCCAGTCCATCATCTCGCCGGTCGGGATCTGCCCCTCATCCAGCGCCAGCGCGCCCAGCGCCGGAATTTCCAGCAAATGCCCAGTCAGCGCTTCGCCGCCGCCGAGGTTCCAGTACGGGTGATGGGTCATGTTCACCAGCGTATCGCGGGTGGATCGCATGCTGAGCGTCAATTCCAGCGCGTCGCCCTGGTCGTTGAACCGATAAAACGCCTTGAACATCCGTCGCCCCGGAAACCCGTCTGCGCGATGGGGCCCTTCATGCTCTGCCAGCATGCCGTCGTTCTCTACCGACAGATGCCAGAACCGGTACAGCGTGGACCGAGCCCCAGAGTGCAGGCAGTTGTCGCCCTCGTTGGCGTCGAGCTTGAGCGTGCGCTTGCCGATTGTGGCCTTCGCGCCACCAATGCGGTTTGCCACCGGCCCGATCACGCCGCCAACCGCGCCCTCGCTCATCAGGTAGTGCAGCGGGTGGGTGAACTCCCACGTCAGGGCGTCGCCCCCGCCGGCAACCTCACCGTCTGCGTCGGGCAGGCGCAGCGACAGCAGGCTCGCGCCCACTTCCCCAATCTCGGCCACCAAACCCATGCGTGAGACCAGTCGTCCCTTGGAAATGATGGCGCGCTTGTAGGTGGTCCAATCAAGGATTTCAGCGGTGGGTTCAAAACGTTTCTGGGCCATGGGTTGGATCGTCTCAGTTCTTGTTCGCGCAGGGAGGTGAAGAAAAGGTGTCCCCTTGATATAGGACAGCCCGACGTAGATTTGTACCGGTGGCGTGCGAGGTCTTTGATGCGCTAGTCATATATCACTTCAATTAGGCGCTATTCACTGAATTTATTGGCTTTTTTTTGTAATTTCGAATCGAATAAGCGAATCTAAGGTCGTAGAGAAATCCACTGAAGATAAACCTTTTTTCCAGAATATCTCCACTAGGCTATCGCATAATGCCCTCGATTGCGGCCTGTAATCGCCAGAATTGGGAGGAAAGCGCCAAAAGGCTTGACCCGACAGCCTGTGCTTTGCGACCTGCTAGCCAAAGCCCGCGCAATTAAGGGCACGCATTTATATTTCAATATCGGCTTCCGGACGATCACTCCGGCGGCCAAAAGGTTTCAAAATTTGGCCCCTTTACCGGAATAGGTCAGCGGGCCCTAAGCATCCCCACGCAGTTTTTGGGGCTGAATAATTTGATGGAGTCATAGGACATGAAGTCGGTAGCCGACCTGATCGCCAACAAGAACGCGCTC
>Ga0115564_10005210_pt1 | contig 10407 bp, 6 predicted proteins | sample COGITO_mtgs_1105_7_FD_88680 | JGI IMG/M metagenome (GOLD analysis project Ga0115564, IMG submission 88680) | Pelagic marine microbial communities from North Sea - COGITO_mtgs_110523 | ecosystem: Environmental > Aquatic > Marine > Epipelagic | place: Germany:Helgoland, sampling site Kabeltonne... | reverse complement strand
GAGCGGTTATGACGACCCCAACGGAATTATTTACACAAGATATATTTTTAAAAGAGAAAAAAAATAGGATTATTGATGATTGAACCAACCTTTACTCTTCAAACAAAGCCAAGTCTTTAACCCTGTATGTAGTCAAATTTCTTTTCTGCATCTTTATATTCCACACCAAAATTCCCAAAAAACCCAATATAATATACATTCTCTTTGAGCTTAACAGGATAACTAAGCTACATATAAGACTCTTTAAGTTCACCTCGCTGGAAGGTTTAGCTATGTGTATTTTAAGTTCAAAACCTTTTCTAATAAAAATCACTATAGTCAAAATTAAGAAATATATAAATCCGTTTATCAGTTACAATTAATCATATTTTGTATACGGTCGGAGTTCTGCTCTCAACTTCTTTTCAGTGCTTTCATAGGCAGGGTTATTGGCTAAGTTAACTACCTCATCCGGGTCATTTTCATGATCATATAATTCATAACCAGCCTCTCCGCCGTTCCATTCTGTATACCTCCATCGCTTGGTACGAATGGTGTATCCTTGTGCATTGGGAGCATGGTGCACCTGCGATATAGCTGGTTTATCCCAATTATAGTCCGAGTTTTTCAGGAATGGAAGTAAACTTTCCCCATCTAATTCTTTAGGGACCTGATTTCCTGACAAATCCACCAATGTAGGGTATAAATCCACCAATTCTACTGGTTGATTAACAATCTTATTACGCTCATTCACTCCGTGGCCAGCTATTATTAGTGGGACTCTAACCGATCGTTCAAAGTTTTTTCGTTTGTACCATAAGCCTTTTTCTCCTAAAAAGTACCCATGATCAGACCAGAACATTACAATTGTGTTCTCAAGAAGATTGTTTTCTTCCAGTGCATCTAATAGTTTGCCCACTTGAGCATCTACAAATGAGACACTGGCATAATAAGCTCGTTTGCATTTTCTAGCTTCATCTTCGGTTATTCCATCGAAATAATAGGGGTAGTTTTTCGTATCTCTTTGCACAGCCATTGCTGGCACATCCTCCAAATCACGTTTGGCTTCATCAAGATCCGGCATGGTTATTTCTTCCAAAGGATACAAATCGAAATATTTCTTGGGAGCTACATAAGGGCAATGAGGGTTAAAAAATCCGGCTGCAATGAAAAAGGGTTTCTCTTTATTTCTTTTCATCATTTCAATTGCTCTATCTGCAACCATTCCATCCGTATGATCACTGTCATCACTAATCGGATCCCAGTAGGCCATAGATATTCCTAAATTTCCTTTTATTCCGGTTTTTCCACCGGGAAAACGAATAATGCTGTCTTCATGGATTTTATCGATACCAACTGGATTATATCTTTCTTGCCATGTAAGGGGATCATCGTGTCCGTCAGTACCTATTTCACGTGGATTTCCATAATGATATATTTTACCTACTCGCCCTGAATAATATCCATTATTTTGAAAAAATTGTCCGAGAGTTATAACATCAGGCTTTAGCTTTCGCAAGTTATCATTAAGCCTTACAAATCCGGTTGTATTTGGCCTTAACCCACTCATGATACTGGCTCTACTGGGACCACAAAGTGCTTGTTGGGCATAGGCATTATTAAAACGAACACCCATTTTTGCAAGTCGGTCAAGATTAGGTGTTTTTACCTGATTATTTCCATAGCATCCAATATCCGTATTTAAATCATCCGCTGCGATGAATAAAATATTAGGACGCGAAGGTTCTTCAGTGGAACACGAAAAAATAGTGAACGCAGTCAAAAATAATGCATATAGAATAACATGTTTTTTTAATTCAATTTCGAATATTTTCATAAGGTGTTCTTTAATAAAATTACAATTTTCACGGTATTTATAATGTCTCGTCCTAAAATACGTCTACTATTCGGAGGAATAAGCACGGTATAATTTATCACTCTGCTTTATTGATTCAAAGTGATTTATTCGACTCCTCTACTTTTTAGTTGGTCCTCACTAGCAATCATCTTTTCTTGATGTACCGCAACTAAAGATTTCATTGCTTGGAGAACATTAGGATATTGATCAGCAATATTATATTGTTCTGATGGGTCATGATTTAAATTGTAAAGTAATGGTGGGTTGTGTATTTCTTTCCCTCCAAATTGGCCATATGCTCCCTGAGTCACATAATGCGCTTTAAAATCTCCTAAGCGAAGGGCATAAAGATCTGTTCCTCTATAGTAAAACAAGTATTCGCGTTTCGGGTTTTTATTTTCAAAAAGCAAGGAGGTTAAATCATAGCTGTCTAGAATACGATCTTCTGGCAAAGATACCCCCGCAATTTTACTAAACGTGTTGAATAAATCCATAGTTGAGCCGATATTATCTACAATGCCTGGAGAAATCATTTTAGGAGCCCAGAATATTGTGGGTTCTCTCATCCCTCCTTCCCAAGTTGTTCCTTTTCCAGCACGCAACAGACCTGCACTTCCACCTTGTTCGTTAAAGACAGTCCAAGGGCCGTTATCGGAGGTAAATACGACTAACGTATTTTCATTTAAGCCTTCTTCTTTTAAGGTGTTTAAAATTTTTCCAACACCTTGGTCAATTTCCTCAACAACATCTCCGTAGAGTCCTCTTGAGCTTTTCCCTAATACATTCTTTTAAGCAAATAGTGGGACGTGAGGGAGGTTGTGTGCTAAATAAATAAAGAAGGGTTTGTTTTTATTGTTTTTTATAAACTTGATTGTCTCGTCAGAATATCGATTCGTAATATTATTCTGGTCAGCAGGCCTTTCAATAATTTCATTATTTTGGATTAAAGGAACTTGAAAATTTTCAATCATGTTATTTTTAGGATCACGTATTAAATTCTCGTACCCTCCTTTTTCTTTTATAATTTCTTGGGGAACATCCATATCGTTCGAATAAGGAATGCCATAGTAGTAATCAAATCCGTGTTGTAATGGCAGGTAAGCTTTTTTGTGACCCAAATGCCATTTGCCTATACAAGCCGTGGTGTAATTTGCTTTTTTAAGTTGTTCTGCCAGGGTGATTTCTTGATTTGGTAATCCGTTATGCGAATCAGGAAAAAGAACCCGTTGTTTATTGCTGCTCATTCCGCTACGTATTGGCAAGCGCCCTGTAAGTAAAGCTGCTCGACTCGGAGTACAAACACTTGCCCCGGCATAAAAATTAGTCCATTTTTGTCCTTCTGAAGCCATACGGTCTAGGTTAGGAGTCTTAATGGTGGGGTGCCCAAAGGAACTTAAGTCACCATACCCAAGATCATCAGCGAAAATGACAATGAAGTTGATTGGTTTTATTGGTCGAGACGATTGTATACAGGAAACAAAAATCAATAAAAAAACACTCAAAACAAGAAATAGATTTTTCATAGTGTTGTAATTATAGATTTGAACGAATACTCAGTAGTAGGATTTCTAAATTAGAATACAATATAAAAAACGGAAGTCATTAAATATAAAGACTTCCGTTTACATTTCTTTATATATCAATAACCTGGATTCTGAACTAATTTTTCATTTGCATCGATTTCGGACTGAGGTATAGGAAATAACTTATTATTTGCTGTAGCTGACTTTCCTCTCGAGACTGCATCTGAAATATATAAATCATGCCTTAATAGAAAGTCTCTTGTTTTTCCCTCATGCATGAACTCCCATCTTCTTTCCTGAATAATTGCTGATCTCAATGATTGTTTTGTATAATTGGCAAGTGTCAAAGGTAAAATTTTTGCCCTCGCTCTTACTTGATTTATATAATCAACAGCTTCTTGAGTTGGACCAGAAACTTCATTAATTGCTTCAGCAGCAGACAATAAAACATCAGAGTAACGAACTATTGGAAAGTCATTTCCACTTCTCCAAGCTAGAGAATTAGGATCAAATGGAAATTTAGCAGGTAGTGATTGATCGAATCCATATGCTTGTTGAGGCGTTCCGTCAGCAGTACTCCATTGTTGAATTATGACATTTTTTCTTTCATCACCAGCTTCAAAAGAATCAACATATGAATCAAACATATATGTTCTAGCCGCCCAGACTGCGTTATTGGGATATGGTCTGGGATAACTTGGCGGATAAGTAAGTGATTGCAGGGCCATTAATTTATTCCCTGATCCAGAGTCATTTGGTAAACACCAAAGCATTTCATTATGACCTTCATTTGAAAAGGAAAATACATCTTGAAATGTTGATTGAAGAGCATAGTTACCTGAATCAATAATGGTTTTTGCCATACTTGCTGCTTTTTGCCATTGTCTTGTATTTAAGTAATACTTTGTCAAAAGTCCCTGAGCTGAACCTTTTGTTGCTCTTCCAAATTCATTGGTAGAAACTGGCAAAGCATTCATAGCATCCGTTAAATCAGTTTCAATTTGAGTTCTCATTTCAGCATCAGTTGCCCTTGCTTTTACTGCTTCATCTAAACCAGAAGTGTGAAGAGGTACAGGTCCAAATAGATTATAGAGTTGAACATAACTCCATCCTCTTATAAACTTTGCCTCTGCAGTAGTCAGATTTACATATTCGCTTGACAGTGATTCATTTCCTAAGTTATCTAAAACAACATTGGCATCTCTAATCCCAGCATAATGATTTGGCCACAGAGTTTTAACCACTGCGTGATTTGCATCAAAAGTAAATTCCATAAGCTGGACCCATATGGATTCAATTGAACCACCTTTCCCCCAGCATGCTCCTGATGGAAAGTCACCAGCAAAAACAGACCACCTCAATGTACTCTCATTTCCATAGTGTGCAGAGGAATATGCTGAATTAAGAACAGTATTAATTCCACCTTCATTTATTAATAAAGTTGATGGTGCTAGTTGGGAGAATATTTCTTCTTCAAGAGGTTCTTCACAACTATTGATAGCAAAAAAAGCTAGTATCGATAAAAATATATTTATTTCAAAATTCTTCATTTTTCTTGTTTTTTTTTAATTAATTTTAAAATTGAGCATTTAGACCAATCATTACTGTACTTGCGAGAGGAAAACTGCTATAATCTACCCTAACATTACTTTGTCCAAATGAGTTCGCTTCAGGATCAAAACCTATATAATCCGTTATAGTAAATAAATTTTGACCAGAAACATAAATTCTAAGAGAGTTAAACAGATTAGAGTCATTTACGGGGACATTATAACTAAACTGAACATTCTTTAAACGAATAAATGATGCATCTTGAAGTGTTAAAGTGTTTACTTTATCTCCATCGTAACGGTTTGAGTTTGCACCTGAAGGCCACTTTGCTCCAGTATTTGATGGAGTCCATCGATCTAAAGCAATATCAGCTAATCGATTTCTTCTCCTATTTGCAGGATACATACTTTCGATAATATTAATATTTAATAGATCCGCACCTTGAACAGCTTGAATAAAGAAACTTAACCCAAAATTTTTGTATTGAAAGGTATTGTTAATGCCATAGATAAGGTCAGGCGCAGGATTTCCGATGATTTTTGCATCTGCGGGAGTTATATCTCCTTCACCGGTTTGATCTACAAAATTAGGATATCCAGGGTTGGTATCACCTGATTGCTGAATACCATCAACTTCATATCCAAAATATGATCCGATTGGATGACCTACTTTAATTATAGAGGTGTTTCCAACAGCTTGAACATTTCCAGTCATAACTTGCCCTATCCCTCCTAAGTCTTTAACCTCATTTTTAATAGAGGTCAAATTAAAGGATGTACTCCATGTAAAATCTGGAGTAGTTATGTTACCCGAATTAATTAAAAATTCAATACCACTATTTTCAACTTCTCCAATATTTGACAATATTGAACTATAGCCTGACGCAGCAGGTAGTGGCAGGTTAAATAACATGTCTGTTGTATTTTTTTTAAAGTAATCAATTGTACCAGTAATCCTATTGTTTAGTATAGCATAATCAATACCAATATTTAATTGTGTTGTTGTTTCCCATTTAAGAGCAGTATTTGCTAAACGCGCAGGCCGAACCGTTCCAACAATTGAACCTCCAAGAACAGCATTATTTCCGGCACCAAATGTAAGTTGGGAAGCATAATTACCAATTTCTTGATTACCTGTTTGACCCCATGAAGTTCTTATTTTAAGCTCATTAAATACATCTGGAATAAATGCTTCATCTGTTAATTTATAGCCAAGCGCAAAAGATGGGAAATATCCATATTTTTCATCACTTCCGAACCTTGAAGAACCATCAGCCCTAATAGAAGCAGTAAACAAAATTTTATCTCTAAAAGTATAATTAACTCTTGCCAAGTAAGACAAAAGAGTGTTTTCTTCCTTGAGACTCGATAAATTATCATAATTAGTATCACCAAGTTGAAGGGCATTAGTTTGCAAAGCATCCGTAGGCATATTCTGAATATTACCCATGAAAATTCTATTTTTAAATTTCTGATAAGTTATACCTGATAGAGCATTGATGGTATGGTCTTCATTGAAGTCCTTGGTATAATCTAAGGTGAATTCTCCCAGATATGACGAGCGTGAAAGAGTAGATATATCAGCAATACCTCCGACGGGTCCCCCAAGTATGGTAGCTCTAGAGTTATATACATCCCTTCTCATATTTGACCTATCAGAGCCAAGATTAATTTTGGCTATTAAGCCGTCAATAGGTTTATAATTAATATAAAAGTTAGCCATTGCTCTATTTGTTTCAGATGAGTTAAAAACACCCATAAGTGTACTCATGGGGTTGTTAGTAGTTAAATTTGGTGATCTAGCAAAAGTGCCATCAGCATTATAAACAGGTTCTGTTGGATCATACAATAATGATCCATAAATTGGACCCGCACTCTCATTAGTACTAAGTCCATCCCTACCATTAGAATCCTCAATTAAACTAGAATTTAAATTAAAACCAATGTTAATTTTTTCACTTATTTCAGTGTCTAGGTTTATTCTTCCAATATATTTTTTAATTCCTGTATTTTTAACAATACCCTCTTGCTCAAAGTAATTCAATGATGCATATACCCGGGATTTTCCCATTCCACCACTTACTGATAAGTTGTGATCTGTAATCATTGCAGTTCTATAGATTTGGTTCTGCCAATCTGTTCCAGCGCCAATAGCTGATCTAGTTGCAGCATTAGTAAAAGGAGCAGCGTCACCTTCTTGTGGAAGAATATCATCCATAAAATCCATATACTGATTTGTTGACATCACATCAACTGCATTGACGATTTGTGAAGTTCCAACATAGGTGTTGTAATTAACATTCAGTTTTCCTTCATCACCTCTTTTAGTTGTAATTAGAACTACACCATTTGCACCTCTTGATCCATAAATAGCAGTTGCTGATGCATCTTTAAGAATTTCAATTCTCTCAATATCATTAGGGTTAATTGAGTTGAGTGGGTTCCTAGGGCTTCGATTAGTTGCAATGTTTGCAGTACTATCACCACCAATTCCAACCTCTATTCCACCAGATCCACTTAATGTTGGACTGTTGTCAATTGGAAAACCGTCAATTACATAAAGAGGCTCGTTTGAAGCGTTAACAGAACTAGCTCCACGAATACGTATTGATAACCCACCTCCTGGTTCGGAGCTAGATTGAGATATTTGCACACCTGCAGCTCTACCCTGCATCATTTGATCAACAGATACAATTGCCCCTACATTAATATCATCTGCTTTTAAACTAGAAATTGCTCCAGTCGCATCACTTTTTTTAACAGTACCGTATCCAGTTACAACAATTTCATCTAATGATTCAGTAGTCTCTACAAGGGAAATATTTATATTTTGTTGTCCCTCCACATCTACTTCCACATCGTCAAATCCAATATATGAAACAACAATTGTTGCATTTGGATTTGATATTTTCAATTCATAATTACCGTCAAAATCAGACGTTATACCATTTGAAGTTCCTTTTTCAATCACTGTAGCTCCAGGAAGTGGATTACCATCTTTGTCAGTGATTGATCCTGAAATAGTTTTTTGAAGCTCATCCTGATCTTTGTCAGTATTGATTTCGTTGTTTTTAACTGGAGTTGATTTTATTGCTTTTTTTAAAATAACAATATTTTCTGATAATTTAAAATCTAGATTATCCTCAAAGATTAAACTTATTGCTTCTTCAATTTTAACTTTTTTTAGCGACAATGTCCGTTTTTGTTTGAAATCATAAATATCATTATCATAAAAAAACCTTAAAGCGGTTGTCGACTCAATAAAGTCTAAAATACTCGTAATTTCAGTGTTTTCTACATCAATTGAAATTTCAACTTGTGAATAAACTACTGAATTAGCAAAAGTTGAAAAAGTCATAATTATGGAAAGCAAAACTGATATTTTCAAAATACGTGCTCCTTTTGTTAAATTAAATTGCCAGTTATTTGACAATAGACGTCTAAGTTTCATAAATTTGTTTTTTTTAAATTAGTAATCGTTTTAATGGTTGCTTTTATAATGGGTTATTGTTTCAGCAATAGCCCATTTTTGTTTGATCATTTGTTTATCATTCGATCAGTATTTTATTATTAATTATTTGGTACTCTAGTCCATATATTTGATTTAAATATGACAGTACATCATTTATAGATTCTTCTTTGTAAAGAATAGTAGCAGTAAAATATTTCTCTTTTAAATCCTTATTATTGTTTATAATTACAACATTGTAAATTCTTTCTAATTTTCGAATCATTCTTGGTAAACTTTCGTTTCTAAAAGCAACTCTTCCATCAATCCATGATGTGTATAATAAAGTGTTAACACGAGATCGCTCTATTTTCCCACTTGAAAAAACCATCTTAGCCTTTTCACCAGGTTTAATAATTAAAATATTATCATCAGACAGCTTACCTACGCCTAAACTCCCCTCAGCAAGAATAACTTCCGAAAAATCATCTTCAGGGTAATCTTTGAAATTGAATTTTGTTCCATAAACATGGGCTGAAGTATTATTAGATGATACTTTAAATTTACTTATATGGTTTTTAGTCACCTCAAAAAAAGCTTCGCCATCAATGAATACCTCTCTATCTAAACCTTCAATAAAATTGACAGGAAACCTTAGAGTTGTACCTGAATTTAAATAGACCTTAGTTCCATCGGAGAGTTCAATATTGAACACTTTTGCATATGGAACTCTAATTGTATTAAATGAAAGTTTCTCTGAGATTGTATCATTTTTAAAATAAATTGTTTTGGCGTTTTGATCTACTGAAATATTGTTGGTAATTTTACTTTGGTTACCATTTAATTCCTCTAAATCAATTACATCACCGTTAGAGTTAGTCAAGGTGATCTTAGATAGGTCTATTGTCTTTAATGTCTGATTGTTAGCGCTTGTTGAATGTAAATAGGTCCCTATTGAAAAAAAACAAATTGCAACGGAAGCTAATGCTAAGTATTTGAATTTACTTTTTTTGTTCAAAGCTTTTTTATCAGAATTAATTTTTAAATTAATTTCATTTATTATTTTTTCTTTATCTGCTAAATTCAAAGCTATGTTTGTTAAATGGTTAATTGAAATGTATTCAACATATTCGGCATAATTCTTTTCATTTCCAATCCATAATAATAATATCTCTAATTCAGATAATGATGCTTGATTATCGAAAAACTTAAAAATAATTTTTTCTATGTTCTTACTTGTATTCATACTCTTATTACTGATTCCTAAACAAAAACCCTATTTTTTTTTTGTTTTTCGTAAAAAAAAGTTATAATTTTTGAATTAATACTAATTAATTAGATTTATCAAAGTATGTAATTATTTTAAAATGAATTTAGATATTTATAATAAAAATGTAATTCTAATCCAAAAACTTCAAGAAGGAAATCAAGAAATTTGGAAGGAATTAGTCAATAAGTATAGCGACAGATTATTTGCATATGCGCTGAGTTTATGTTTCGATCATTCTATTGCATCAGATATTGTTCAACAGGTATTTATCAGTTTCTATGAGTTTCGTTACAAGTTAAATCCCAAATATTCTATAGAATCTTTTTTATATAAATCAACCTACAATGAATTTATAACGGAGTATCATAAAAATAAAAAATTAACAAGATTACATGAACAATATTATTATTTTTTAGAACAAAATTTTAATAATAATTCAGATAAAGATTTATCGAAAAGTATAGATTTAATGAATTCATTAATTCGTGATCTTCCTGAGAAAACAAAAAAGATATTCTGTCTTAAAAAAATTAATGGTCTGACGAATAAAGAAATTGCAAAGCACAATAAAATTTCATTAAAAACTGTAGAGGCTCATGTAACAAAAGCATTCAAGCTACTTCGTGAAAAAGTAAAAGAATTAAAGTAAATGATTTAGTGTATGTAGTCAAATAAAAATGAACTTTTTCGCTCAAAATTTAAGAGAGGTTTCTGCTAATTTAGTTAAAAATTTTGATACTGTTTTTTTCTAGCTTTCAAAGTGCTATTTTTTGTCATTT
>Ga0115564_10005209_pt1 | contig 10408 bp, 8 predicted proteins | sample COGITO_mtgs_1105_7_FD_88680 | JGI IMG/M metagenome (GOLD analysis project Ga0115564, IMG submission 88680) | Pelagic marine microbial communities from North Sea - COGITO_mtgs_110523 | ecosystem: Environmental > Aquatic > Marine > Epipelagic | place: Germany:Helgoland, sampling site Kabeltonne... | reverse complement strand
GTGCGCCGGCAGACGCAATTAATTTTGCGTGGTTCATAGCTGAGTTTCCACTTGGTTTTCTAGTCGTGCGGAAGAGCAGCCGAAATAAACTGCTCTGGTTGGTTCCACAGGTTGCAACGCCTATGCCAAGAAAATTTAACGCTTAATACAGTCGCAAATAGTGCCATAAGTGCTAAATTTCAATGCGATAGCCAATTGAAACAATTTCGAAATTGTTAGAATAGTGGATCTTGAAGTTTTAACATCCTACATCAGGCTGTTAGAGGTACTTTAATTGCCGTGACGTCACGGTCGTATAACGTTGGTGTGTAAGCGAGACGGATAACGTCTTGCAGACTTTTGGCGCGTAATGTTTTTGGTGGGAATGACAGGCTGCTTGCGTTGCGTGCATTTTGTTACGCGGGGTGTTTCAGGGCCGCGTGGGCCCATGAAAAAGGCCGCTGGTGATGCGGTATCACCAGCGGCCTTTTTGATCTTCGGACTGGAAGCTTAGGAGATGCCTTCACTGCCCGATTTTGGAGTAGACGCCCTTAGAAGCGCAAAGATAGCGAACCCTTGAGGCCGTAAGTAACCAAAGACTGATCTTTCATCGCCGCAAAATCGCCCGAGCCTTCATCGACTAGATCTGCGTTATAGGGCTCCAGGGATGGCGCTGCGGAAAGGAATGATCCGAAGCCGCCTACGGAGAGTGACAAGCTGTCTGTCACCGCAAAACCAATACCGGCGTCAACTTCGCCTCCAAACGCAAAACCGTTCACCGATGCCTGCGCCATCTCAGAAATCGTTGTGCCGTCCGTATCGGTTTGCTTTGCGTCCAGCGTGCGTTGGCCATAGAGCGCCTGCGCCGATCCACCAAAGTGTGCAGAAATACGGTTGCCGAGGTTCTGGTCAAAGTTCAGACGGAAAACAGGCCCAACATAGTTCCCCGCCACGGCAACTTCGAGGTTGTGGTCGGCGTAGTCAAAATCGGCAGCGTCATAGCTTGTGCCGTCTGCGTCCTGCGCATCCTGGGTGACCGCGATCACGTGTGAGCCCTGAATCCGGCGTCCACTAATGCCGACGCCCAACCCAAGGCCACCGCCAAAGTTAAAGGAGTAGCCCGCCGCGCCGCCAAAATCGGTCAGGGTGGAGGTCCGCTCATAGGTCGTCTTGAGGATGTCGTCGGTGGTGTAGATGTCTGTCGTTGTGGTCAGCGTTGAGATTAGGCCGAGAGCATCGGTCTGCGTGCCGTCGACAAGGGTAAACTCTGGCCCCAGAGGATCGTCGATAGCCCCGCCCAGACCGTCGAGGTCGTCATCGACTTCGTCTGTTGCCGATTGCGTAAAGTAGCCAAAACCGCCATCGACAAAAAAGGAGGCGATGTCTGCGCGAAAGGAGCCCGCCGGACCGCGCATCAGCACGTCGGAGGCATAGTGGTCCTGCTCAGCGGGATCGAAGCTGTCAGATCCAGCGCCATAACCAAAGGATCCCATGTTTGAAAAGCCATAGCCGCCAGACAGGCGAATGAAATTCGCCACGGCCGTATCTATGGAGTCTTCAAAATCGAGGTCTTCATCCGCCAGATCGTCGATCAAGGTATCAATTTCTGGGTCAATGAAGGGAGCATCGTCCGAAAAGCCGGGTTCATCGTCGAAAAAAATGTCTTCGTCTTGAAGCGGTTCGATAGCCTGGGGCGGTTCAATATCAACCACGGGAACGACAGCAGCTTCATACATCACCGGTTCCTGCGGAACATACTCGACCGGCGCATACTGAACCATGGCACCACCTTTGGTGTAGCCTTGGGTGGAATGCGCGGGGGTCTGGTAATTGCTGCCACCCTGCGAGTATGAAACCATGGGAACAGCCGGTTGCATCGGAACAAAATTAGCTCCGCCTTTGCTGTATGATGATTGGCCCTGCGCCACTCCGGAAAGTGACGATGACGCCAACAAGCAGACAGCAATACGAGCTGCTCGCTTCATGTTGGACATTCTAAATCTCCTAAGTATCGACTTACGATAAAATCGACTTTGCAAAACCCAGCTTCAATGTGACTGAGCTACCAACAGAGGAGGCAACCGATGTGCCAGCTCTAATTCGATTAGTTACAAATTAGGGAGCAAATACTATTTATGCGCGTAATATACAGAAAAAAGGGCAATTTGGCGCGTTTTTGGGGCATATATGAAGCGTGTTGTAGGCAGTTAACCTTTTCCGTTCTGAATTTGCTCGCTTGGGTTTGTTGTTTTTCGCATCTGCGTTCGCGATTTGCATCAAATATGGCGAGGTCTTTCAGCTATGTTCTCCTATAGAGTGCATTTAAACTACACTCGTTCTGAGGTCATATGCGCTGTCATTGTCTCGTCGATCGAGGGGGTGGTTTCCCTCGCTGCGTTTAACGTGGCGTTACCGTCGTGTGCCATCACCGCCTCCAAGGGCGCCGTTGACCGTCGAGCTTGAAGGGATGGTCGTGGCCAAGGGTGCGAGGCTGCTGCTTGTCCCATCGATTGTTACGGGCTGGATCGCAGCACGGCCGCTGATCGTTTCAGTTGCCTGATACCCCTTAGAAAAGGCCGACATCAGTGCTTCATTACCGACGCTGATGGACGTTAGCATGGTTTCAATCGCCTTTTGCAGCACGTCAACCTGTCCGGCCAGTCCGCGGTTTTGCAAGCCCAGTTCGATGTTCGTTGCTGTCGAAGCGGTCAGCTGTTTCTGCGCCTGATCCAAATCCTCACGCAGTCTGTTTGTCAGCGCCCAGAGCCTTTCCTGCTCATTCGTGGTGCTGGCCAGCCGTTCCCGCGTGCGTTGCAACTCGTCGAGCGTGCCCCGCAACTCGGTTTGCGTGGTGAGCAGGGCATCTTCATTCCGGATCAGGGAGTTCCTTGTTGAGTCCAGGGTGTCCTGCGTGGATCGAAGGTTTGATTCCGTGATCCGCAGCTCGTCACTGGTTGCGTTCTGTAATTCATGCATCTGGAGGATTTCAGAGCGTAGTTCGGCGTTCTGGCCCAGCATATCGCTGTTTTGGTTCTGCAGCTTCTGCTTGAGCAGTTGCAGCTGGCTGTGCCGGTGTTCCGTATCGCGCAGAGCCACGCGCAGCCGGTCCGCTTTGGCCTCTGTACTATCGTTGATGGCTGCCAGTTGTTCCTCACGAGACGCCAGGTCAAAAATCTCGTCGTTGGTGAATTCCAGGGTTTCCTCTAGGCGTGCGATCGTACGCTGCTGCGCGTTGATTTCATCGTTGAGCTGGATCAGTTCGATCGCTTCATGGAAGGCGAAGTCGAGCGCATCCGCATTCGCTGCGTTCAGGTATTCACCCCCGGTAATGGTCGCAATACAGCTCAGCTGGCCACCCTCGGCTTCCGATACGCCAAAACCAATGACGTGGGCCGTCATCTCCAAGCCACCATCCTGCAGGGCTTTGATGGTGGAGCAGGGGTCGCGGTCGCAACTTTCGATGCCATCAGTCAGAAGGATAATGTTTGCCTCCTGATCATTGGCGATGAAAAAGCTCGCGGCCTGTTCGATCGCGGTCGTCAGCGGCGTTCGACCCTTGGGCTTGGCGCTATCAAGAAAGCTTTCGACAATCGACAAGTCCAGCTCGCCTGGTGGCGAAACCAACTGGATGTCCGCACAATCGTTCTTATAGCGATGACCGTAGGACAGCAGTCCAAGGTTGGTGAGCTTGTTCCAGCTGCGGAAGTTCCGGTCGATGACATCGCGCGCGATTTCGACTTTGGCGACGCCGTTGATCTGACCCCACATGGAGTTGGAGTAATCCATAATCAAAATCGCATCACCGGCTTTGGCGGTGGCGGAAGTGACTTGCCCCTGCGCTTGCGCGCCCATCCCGAGTGCCGCGAGCGCCAGAGAAAAGAAGAAAAGGCCGCTCCGGACTTTGAACCTGTGGATCGTTGTCGCGAGGGTGTCTGCAAGCTTGTTCATTTGTTCGTTCCAAAAAGCACCGGCTGCCCCACAAAGGCAGCATTCCAATCATTAATCTGAAAGGTTGCAAAGCGCTTGCCATCTGCACCCCATAGTACCGCGCTAGTGCAGGCGAGGGCTAAATAGTGGAAAACAAATTGAAAATAGCGATTAGAGGATGCTTTATGGGGTAGGAATAGGGCCAAATCAGAAGGAATGACCACGGGAATTACACATTTAGGTGCTAGTTATCTCATAATTAACCCGAAGGATTGCATCTGCGCTAACAGTTCCTTTAATAGTGGTGCGGAAGAGGCAAGCCTTAAGATCAAGCAAGAAAACCGGCTTGGAACTGGCATAAATTGTGCGGCTTTGAAGGGTTGTCGTTGTCGAATTGATAGGGCATACCTAGAGAAATCGCGGAGATGGAGATCACTAAGTGATGAAAAAGTTTGCAATTGCAGCGGCTGGCCTAAGCCTTCTGGGTCTGGGTGCCTGTGTTTCACCGGCTTACGCGCCTTACCATGGCGAAGAAGGCAGTCACGATCACGCAGATGGGGCCTATTACGTGCACCCGAACGGCAACTGTGTCGTTCCGAGTGCTGTGGTGGGTGGTCTCGCGGGTCTGGCGGCTTACGCGCTGGCTGACGAGGTTCTGGATTGGGCTGGCCCGATCAACCGGGACGAGTTGTTACTCTCCGGTATCGCTGGTGCCGGCGTCGGTGGTCTGATTGGCGCGAGCTCCCACTGCCAGCGCTACGGCTACTAGGAACGACCGTCCCCGCCGTCTTCTTGGATGGGCAGGGCTGAGAGAAAGGGTGCTGCATGAGCAGCACCCTTTTTTTGTGTCGTCATGATTATGCAGCGCGTCCCTGCTCGAGGCAGCAATTCAATAGGACTGTGGAATCATAAGCGCTTGCTCACTGCCCGAGCGATGCAGGTCTTCGGGGTCTTCAGAGCGGGGCGGTAGGCTCTGGATCTCCGCCGATCGCGGTTCGTGCGGGATTTGTGATAACAGGTGCGAGATGCAGTTGAGCCGGGCGCGTTTCTTGTTGTTGCTGTCCACAACGTGCCAGGGCGCCCAGGGGGTGTGGGTGCGCTCGAACATCTGGTGCTTACGCTGGCTGTAAGCGTCCCACTTCTCCCGCGCCTGCAAGTCGATGGGTGAGATTTTCCAGCGTTTAGTAGGGTCTGCGGCCCGCGCCTGAAGCCGACGCTCTTGCTCAGCGGCGCTGACGCTGAACCAGTATTTAACAACGTGAATGCCCTCTTCCACCAGCAGCTTTTCGAAAACCGGCACGGACTGAAGAAAGGCATCGTGCTGCTCCGTACTGCAGAAGCCCATGACGGGCTCGACGCCTGCGCGGTTGTACCAAGACCGGTCGAACAGCACCATTTCACCGGCGGCCGGCAGGTGCTTGATGTAGCGCTGGAAGTACCATTGTGATTGTTCGCGCTCAGTGGGTTTGCTCAGTGCGACCACACGGGCGCTGCGCGGGTTGAGCGGTTGGGTGATGCGCTTGATGGCGCCGCCCTTACCGGCGGCGTCGCGTCCTTCAAAAATCACCAAGACCCGCGTGCCTCGCGCCCGAATGTCGTTTTGCATTCGGATCAGTCGCAGGTGGAGGTCCTTGAGCGCCTTTTCGTAGGCTTTTTTGCTCAAGGATTGAGGGGGCGATTTGCTTGTGGATCCTGCTTCGTCTGAGGGCGTACGGCTGTGCTTGGGTTGGTCTGCTCTATGCGTCATCCATACTCCTGATCCACGCTGCAACAGCGTCGGTGATGTCCTGGGGGCTGTCTTCCTGAATAAAGTGTGAGCCGCGGACGGTGACTTCGGTCTGGTTGGGGAAGGTACGACAAAACTCCCGCGCTGCGCCAGTCAGGATGGCACCGGGTTCAGCATTGATGAACAACTTGGGCACATCCGATTGGCTGAGCCAGTGTTGATAGGCCTCAACCAGCGCAACCACCTCAGGCGGTTCACCAGCGATGGGGATCTGGCGCGGCCAGGTCAGGGTCGGGCGGCGGTCCTCACCAGGCGTGATAAAGGGCGCGCGGTAGTGGTCCATTTCGGTCTCGGATAGCGGGCGCAGGATGGAGCCGGGCAGGACGCGCTCCACAAAGACGTTCTTGTCCAGCACCATGGCCTCGCCCTTGTCCGAGCGGAACCCCTGGAACACGCCACGCGCAGCTTCGGGCCACTGCTCCCAGGACGGGATGGCGCCGGGAATGCCCTCCATGTAGCACAGCCCGCTGACCCGCTCGGGAAAGCGGTGGGTCCAGTGAAACCCGAGAGCCGAGCCCCAGTCGTGGATCACCCAGACGATGTCGTCCCCCAGCTCCAACGCGTCCAGCGCGCCATCTAGATAGTGACGGTGGTCCATGAAGGTATAGCGGTCGGGACCACTGTTGGGCAGCTTGTCCGAGTGACCCATGCCAATCAGATCCACCGCAACACACCGGCCAAAGCCCGTGAGTCCGGGCATGATGTTGCGCCAGAGGTAAGAGCTTGTGGGATTGCCGTGTTGAAACACCAGGGTCCGGCCTGGCTTGGCTCCGGGGTCGGCGGGTAGGTCAACAACGGCCATGGCAAGGCCGTCGACGGTGATGGTTGAATGTGGGAGTGGTGCGGTGCCGATGGCATCAGTGTTGGCGTCGGTCATGGTTCTGTTTCTCAGGCTCGGTTAGCGATGGGGTCGTTCAGTGCGGTATGCTGAAGTGAACCACACAGAGGCGTTAGCGCAAAGAAAACTGGCAGCTTGGAAAGTTAGATTAACCTGCGCGGGTTGCGCGACGCGGCCCCGCACGCGTCAGCGTGCGGGGCCGACGGCGCCACCAAATGATAAGCAAACCGACCGCAAAACCTTGCGCGTTACTCGATCGCAAATCCTTGCGGGTTACTTAATCGCAAATCCTTGCGGGTTACCCGACCACGGCGCAACCCGACCCTTAGGAAGGGGAGCGCGAAAAAGCGTCGGCCCGGAACGGGCCGTCAGTTTGGTCAGAAGCCCTGGCTCAGGATTGGGTCTGAGCGCCTTGGATTTGGCGCCAGAGCCGGTCCGGCGTTGCGGGCATATCGACAAAGCCGACCTCTAGCGGGTCGAGCGCGTTCTGAATCGCGTTCATCACAGCTGCACAGGCCCCAACCGTTCCCGCTTCGCCGCAGCCTTTGATCCCCATTTCATTGTTCAGTGACTTAACCCCGTGATGGGTGAAGTCGATGTCCGAAATCGTATCGGCCCGCGGCACGGTGTAATCCATAAACGACCCGGTCAGCAGCTGCCCAGTCTCGTCGTAAACCGTGCGCTCCATCAGCGCCTGGCCCAGGCCCTGCACCACCCCGCCATGGACCTGGCCCTGCACCACCAGCGGGTTGTACAGCAGGCCAAAGTCGTCCACGACCACGTAGTTATCCAGCCGCACAACCCCGGTCTCCTCATCGATTTCCACCTCAGCGATATGACAGCCATTGGGGAAGGTGGAGGTGTAGTCGTCGTGGCTGGCTTCAACGTCCAGCGCACCAGCGGGTAGGGTGCCGGCGAGGCTTTGCAGGTCCAGGCTTATGTCTGTGCCCGATACGCGAAAGGCGCCGTCCTCAAAACTCAGATCTTCCGGCGCGCACTCGAGGCGCTCGGCTGCGTGGTCCTGCGCTTTCTCGATCATCGCCCGCGCTGCGGCACGCATGGCAATGGCCTGCGCAATCAGCGATCGCGACCCCCCGGTCCCACCGCCCAGTGCAATGCGATCGGTGTCGCCTTGAACGATAACGATGTCCTCGAACGGAACCCCGGTCTGCTCGTGCACCACTTGGGCGTAAACCGTCTCGTGGCCCTGACCGTTGGATTGCGTGCCCACGGTGACTTCCAGCTGGTCACGGGGGTTAAAGGTAAACGTCGAATCCTCGTGCGGTGCGCCAAGCGTGCACTCAACGTAGTAGCAAAGCCCCATATCCCGGCGCAGACCCTTGGCCGCAGACGCGGCCTGTCGCTCAGCGAGCCCAGCGTGGTCCGCCTTTTCCAACGCCAGTCGCATCAGTGTTTCGAACTCACCCACGTCATAGGTCAAGCCCACCGCCGTCTCGTAAGGCATCTGTTCGGGTCGGATGAAGTTGAGCGACCGAAACTCGATCGGGTCCATGCTGACTTGCTTGGCCGCCACGTCCATCAGCCGCTCCAGCAGGTAAATCCCTTCCGGCCGGCCCGCTCCGCGATAGGCGTCGATCTGGGTGGAATGGGTAAACACGCCATCGACGCGAAAGCGCGATGCCGGGATGTCGTACACACCAGGCAGGATCTTCTCCTGCAACAAGGTCGGAATGCCCTGGGCAAACTGCGAGAAATAGGCGCCCATCCCCGCGTAGGAATGGATATCGATCCCGGTGATCCGGCAGTCTTTGTCCAGCGCCAGTTTCGCATGGGAAATGTGGTCTCGGCCCATGTTGTCCGACAGCATGGATTCGCCCCGTCCCGCCAGCCATTTGACCGGCCGTCCCAGCTGCATAGCGGCAAAGGGCGCGAGGTATTGTTCAGGGTAGGTAAAGGCCTTCATGCCAAAACCGCCACCAACATCCGGCGTCACCACGCGAACGCATTCCTTTTCCAGACCCAGACACTTTGACAGCCGGTCCTTGAGTCCCCAGCCACCTTGTGTGCTGGTGATGATCGTCATCTTGCCGTCTTCCATCTGAGCCACCGCTGCGCGTGGCTCCATGGCCACCACGATCACGCGATTGTTCTCCAGTCGCATTTCAACAATGGTTTCGGCGTCAGCGAGGATCTGCTCCATTTGCGCATCGTCACCGCTACCGTGCCAGCGAAAGGCGATGTTACCTGGCGCCTCGTCATGGACCAGTGGCGCGCCCTCGGCCAGTGCACCTTCCAGATCGGTTACAGCGTCGAGGATGTCGTAATCGACGTCGATCACCTCCGATGCCTCCTCGGCCTGGGCCTGGGTCTCTGCGACAATGATTGCCACCGGTTCCCCAGCGAACCGCACGCGATCCTCGGCCAGGATGGTCCGCTCGGGGTTGGTGCTCTCCTGAGCAACCACGGCATAGGGCATGGCGTTGACTGCCCCGGCTGCGGTCAGATCAGCCGCTGTGTAAACAGCAATAACACCCTCAGCCTGACGCGCAGCGTCAACGTCGATGGAGCGGATATGAGCATGGGCAAAGGGGGAGCGGACCACGACCATGTGGGCCTGTCCTTCGATGTTGACGTCATCGGTGTACTGGCCCTGTCCGGTCACAAATCGCTCGTCTTCGAGCCGGCGCACCGAAGCGCCTGTTGAGAACTTCTCAACAATACCCATCACAACTCTCCTAAAAAGCACTGGTCCTTAATGCCCAGCGCGCATACTTCTTAATCTCAATGTAGCCTAACCGGCAGTGCGGCACAGGGTCCAGCATCGTTGGTGGGATTCAGGTGTCTGTGGGCCTAAGGTCCAGACAAGGGCTCCCAGAGAGCCAGCGTAAAGGAGAAAACACGCATGGAAATGACCGGATCGTCCCGATTGAAAGCAGACCGCGACACGGTTTGGGCAGCGCTGAATAACCCCGAGGTGCTCAAGGCATGCATTCCGGGCTGTGAAAGCTTCGAGTCGACGGGCGAAAACGCGTTCGAGGCCGAAGTTGGTGCCAAGATCGGGCCGGTCAAGGCCAAGTTCAAGGGCAACGTCGAACTGGTTGATATCGTCCCCTCACAGTCCTACCGCTTGGTTGGCGAAGGCACCGGTGGGGCAGCTGGTTTTGCCAAGGGCGGCGCGACCGTCAGCCTGAGCGATATCGCGGGCGGCACGGAGTTGTCCTTTGCGGTCACCGCCAACATGGGTGGAAAGATTGCCCAGTTGGGTGCGCGTCTGATGACCAGCACGGCTAAAAAGTACGCCGACCGCTTCTTCGACGCTTTTGCCGAGCAGGTCGGCGGCAAGCTGGAAGACGAAGTCGCCGATGATGGCGGAGCCACAGCGTGACACAGGCCCAAGCCCGTTCCGCCGGTCCCAAACCTGAAACGGGCCCAGAAACCGCCACAGAAACTGCCCCCCGAGCAGAGGCGCTGAGCCAAACCGTGGTGGAAACCCAGAGCCTGCTGGCGCAGACCGGTTATATCGCCAGCATCGAACTGGCGACGGCCATTCACCTGTCTTCAACTCTGGCCCGCCCCCTGTTCCTCGAAGGCGAGGCCGGGACAGGCAAAACCGCCATTGCCCAGGCGTTGGCACAGGCTCACGATCTGCCGCTGGTCCGCCTGCAATGCTACGAAGGGCTCGATCAGGCCGCGGCCCTCTATGACTGGAACGTCGCCGCGCAATTGCTGGAGTTGAAGCGCGATACGGGCGGTGATGTTTATGATGAGCGTTTTCTGCTGGCGCGACCCCTGCTCCAGGCCCTGCGCCATCCAAGTGGCAAGCGCGCCGTGCTGCTGATCGATGAGATTGATCGGGCAGATGCAGCGTTCGAGGCTTTCCTGCTGGAGCTGTTGTCCGACTGGCAAATCACCATCCC
>Ga0115564_10005200_pt1 | contig 10429 bp, 9 predicted proteins | sample COGITO_mtgs_1105_7_FD_88680 | JGI IMG/M metagenome (GOLD analysis project Ga0115564, IMG submission 88680) | Pelagic marine microbial communities from North Sea - COGITO_mtgs_110523 | ecosystem: Environmental > Aquatic > Marine > Epipelagic | place: Germany:Helgoland, sampling site Kabeltonne... | reverse complement strand
TTTTCAATCGGTTGTGCTGCCTAGCTTATAGTGAAATTACGGGTGAAAGTTACTTGAGCTCCTAGAGATACAGTTCTAGATAGACCGATTAGCGCTGGAGGTACTATGGATCCGGATATTAAAGCCAAAGCTCCGGAAAAAGAGTTAGGGTTGCCGTTCCAATTGTATATAAAAAACTGAGAACCAGCTGGATTACCTATAATGTAGGCATAATTAGGGGAGTTAACCGAGTTATTGTATTGAAGAAACCAGGAGGGCTGAGTGCCAGTAGGAGCGGCAGACAGTTTAGTAAAAGTTGCCACCGTCGGACTGGTCAAAACATCGTTTGTATCGCGCAAACCGCCATAAGTCATCCATGCGTTACTGGCGAAAGAATTACCTAGCCAATCAGTAACTGAAAGTTTTACCGAGTTATTATTTCTTAAAGTTGAATATACTGCGGGAGGCGGATCAACAGCGGTAATCGCAGAAGTTAACAGTCTTGGTGCTCCGGGAGCGACAGGTGCATCTACCGCAGTAATTGCTGATGTTAGTAGTCTGGGTGCTCCAGGTGCATCTACAGCAGTAATCGCAGAAGTTAATAGTCTAGGTGTTCCGGGTGCATCTACAGCAGTAATTGCTGATGTTAATAGCCTTGGTGCTCCGGGTGCATCCGGAATTGCAACGCTAGTTAATAGTCTAGGTGCTCCGGGTGCATCCGGAATTGCAACGCTAGTTAATAGCCTTGGTGCTCCGGGTTCAAAAACAACAGTGCTTGTTAATCCTTCAGGCTTTTCGGGTACTATAATAGATGTGAGTCCTAAAGGTATTGAGGGTGGGTCTGGAATAAGAGTTGAATTTAAAAGAGTTGGGGTTGGAGCCAAATCAGGTACTGATATAGAATCTAAATCTAGTGGAGCCGACGGAGCACTAGGAGTTGAGTTAGAGTTGAGAATTGGAGGAACCCCTGGCGCGTCCGGTACCACTGAGCTTTGCAGATTTAAAGGGAACTCGGGTATTAAACCAGAAAGAGAATGGTCATACTCATCGGAACGAGTGTAGACCCAATACATCCCGGACTGCGGATCGTATGTTGCGAATGCATCCGATAAGTCAACAGGGTGCTCTTTTTCCCATTGACCTTTGGCCTTCCAATTTGCCTGTGCAGCATCAGCATAACCTCTAAAGTCCTCCGCCCCACGACTTGCGGCCTCATCCTTATAAATTTGACCATCGTGTCCCATCCAAAAATGTTGGCTTCCGCTCTCCCCAGATACTACCTGAGAATTGACAGCACCAGAAAAATTAGTAGCGGGAACTTGCTCTACACGGTATCCGGTATCAGCCTGATCGGCTTTGGGAGAATATAAAAGATGGCAGCCCTTATCGGTATGGACTACAACCTGATCTCCGCGGGTCGAAAGAGCAGTAATTTTGGATGCATTTGATGATAGTATATCAACCGTGCTGAGCACCCCAGGATTGTGGTTTGTAAGCTCTGTCGAATGTGGCGAATCACGATATGGATTGGTCAACCCAGCCGGCTCAGATATGTAAACAGTTAATGGTTTATCAGGATTCCCGGAAGCAAAAATAGTTTTCTTAGGCCCTTGAACATAGAATTTACAGCTTGGAAATCTAGACCATTCTTGATCGTAAAGTTCTTCGTCGGGAAATACCGAAGCGGTTGCGGTAGGCGGTCCCTTACCAACATACGCAGCTTCCGCCGAACCGTCACCCATAGCGTAAAGCCTATTTCCGATGGGCGTAATACTCGCATCGTCAGCCCGATAAGGTGTAGGATCTGCAACTGCATAGCTCGCTCCAAGGCTTACAATTTCAGTATGCTCCGTAGAGAAGACCGCGATGTCATGAACTTCGTCGGTTCGAGATACATAGACAATAGAATTTCCCTTTCCGTCATCACTGGCATGCATGTGGTTTTGATCAGAACTTGAGAACAGATCGACATCTCCTATCTTTTTCCAGACCGGGCCTGAACGCAGTCCTCCCGGCCCGTGGGGGACGCAGCCTTCGACTACTCGTAAGCTACCCCGATCGGCGTCATCGCGGTGCGTTTCAATGCCCGTGAAGGCTGGTATCCGGAAGAACCTCACTCTTTAGTTTTATCCTTATTATTGTACGGGAACAACCGATTGAGTTTCTGCTGCCGACGCTTGCATGGAGCACATTGCTTGATTCCCATGGCGTTTGTAATTTTCTTAACCGTATCGCCAAGACCTTCGCTTTTTGGTTTCTCTTTATCACTCATGAAAAACTGTATGTTGTTAAATCTTGGTGCTGTCCGTCAGGTATCGCGGTAGGAGAATTAGCACTACCGTTTATACCCCAACTTCCTGATCCGGCATTACCTGAAGCTGTCCATATGCCCGTAGCAGGGTTACAAGAAATTACAGCATTGTTCCCAACCCCCGTAGCAACAAATTGCGTACCGTTCCAATTCATCGGTACAGCCTCCGTGCCTCCATCAACTTTAGTGAAAGTTAAGGTCACAACTTGAACACCGTTCGGATCACATTCAGGGTCAGGGTCGCAGCCGCATGGTACTTTAAATTCTTCAATAGTTTCAAGACCTCCCCCCGTCATATCACTTACATTGGTGAGTAAACCACAGTTAAAACTAAGCGTTCCTCCAATCGGTGATACGGTAACTCGTATAGTTTTGCACTGCTCTCCTGAACCCCCGTCGCAAGCTGTGTTAATTTCTTCAACACTGACAGAAACACTTTCTACAATCGTAACATCCTGAGTTATGGGGCACGATGCTGGGTCAATTATAGGGAGAAAAACTTTTGGATTACCGGCTGCGGAATTCGAGATGTCCGATTCATGTATATCAGAAACTATATTAACACTGCCCAAACTGACAGTTTCTTCTCCATTCGGAGTAATAGATAATTCATTTATTGCGACAGGAGCGCCAGGCGCCAGCTCGGCCATAGTTACCGCATTAATCGAAGCACCACATCCACCGCCTCCGCCTCCGCCTCCGCCTCCAAGAGAAACAGTTAATTGACCGCACGGATCTGAATTTAAAGAAGCTGCTCCAGGAGTAAGAGTTAAAGTAGTTTGGTTAAGTTGAAGAGTTTTCGGTGTCGCATTTACAGGTTGAGAGTTGAGTGTAAAAAGGCTGACCGTTGATTCAAAATCGTGTTTGTTTTTTCGAGTAGCGAATTTTTTCAGATCTACGAATAATCCACAATCGCCACAGTCAGTAGCTGTCGTAGTGTTGAATGCTAAAAATTCACCACCCCCGAGACTCACGACAGGTTCCATCATATCCTGAGTAAGGCTCAACTGTTTTAATTTAAAAAGAGGAAATTCTACGGGCAGATCATCTGTAGGCACTACATTATCAATTACCTGAATATTACTAGTACCACCTCCTGAGGCGCTTGCACACAATGTAGGAACCGACACGGCGGAGCTTGCAGCGCAGTCGTCACCTCCTCCCTCATTACCACAACCTCCCCACACAATAAATTCTTTAAATGCTTTTTCGTTTTCTAATTCAGTGCCCGCCACATCCATAGGATCTTCGCTTTGGAATCCAGCATCACCACCCACTACTCCAATATCAACTTTTGCACATAATGCATAATACGGACAGTCTCCTCCAATAACTAAAACATCTCCATGCCCTACTTTCATATCAGTCACAGCCCGACTTTCAGAGTATTCTATAAAAGCATCTTTAGCCTCGCCTATAGAAACTATAGTTTCGGGATCCACCTCTTCGAGCCAATGGACTACAGTCTGCCTTGACGAATCCCCTCGGTCAAAAAATTCGATAACTTCTAGCCGTTTAACTTTTTGCTGAGTCTCAGAAATATCACCCTCTAATTGGCTAATAGCTTCTTCAATAGCACTGAGTTTTTCGTCACTTAAGTCGAAATTAAAATCGCTCATGAAATATATACTATTTTAATTTTCCAAATCCTAGTATTCCCATGTGAAAAAATAGGAGATATGGAAGAGCCCCCCTTCGATGCATAAGAGCTATTTCTATTGTAGTAGTGTGTCCAATCCATACGCCCGCCTGTTGCCATGACTGGTTGTCCTTGGTACATCGGATAAGATGCCCCTTTTACATGTTTATAATTAAAAATTTCAGATTTATTAGTACCCTCAGCTACTTTGATATCGCCCTGATCATTCAGAACATCGTTAGTATCGGCATTTTTAAATGCAACTTGGTTACTAGAAGTATCTGGTATTACATCACCTACTGCCACACCCGTTCCAGTTCCAGGGAATTTAATCCCGTCGGTAGTATTAATAACACGCCAGGTGTTAGGCATCGCTTGTCGAAAGCTAGCAATCCTGTGATTTCCATCGATGCCCACTATGTGAAAATCCATAGAAACCGAAGGGCCTATACTAGAACCACTACCGTTAAACCATGATGATAGTTCTGTTCCCGGGTCTTCTCCAACGACAAAAGATATGTAAGTTTTATACACTACTTGAGAAGATCCACCACCACCAGATTTCCCAAACCTAAGAATTTTGACACCATTATGGTCAAAATCAAAAAGCGAAGGGGGTGCGGACGACCCGCCTCCAGACTGCTTACCCTCGTGGCTAGTCCAATAGTCTGTAACAGGAGCAGCCCAACTTACGCTCCAAACATCAATCCCCGGATTAGACGTGTCTACTTGTGCGGATCCACGAACCCAACTCACTTTAGAACTGTCTGAAGAGTCTAGATAGCTTAACGCATTACCGAGACTAGCGTGTAAGGCTCCGTTAATACTAACCACGGGAACTGCTCCTATGCTCACGTCATTTAACTCAACCATCGGCGGTTTTAAACCTAACGGCGTACTGGAAGCGTTATGAAATGCCGCATAGTCTAAAACCTCAGGCTCATTCGCTTTAACTACGGCAGGTAAATAATCCCAAGGATCGTTAGAAGGACTACCGCCGTTATGGGGGTGGTTAGCCCACGAAGTAGCGTCATATCCTTTTGCATGTTGAGCTCGAAGAACAACAAATTTACGCATTATCTTTTTTAAATCACCACTTTCAGTTACCGATTCTGAATTGTAGGTATTTCTAATCTCTACATAGGTCCGGTTGAGGAAAGCTTTATCCATCGAGCTAGTAGGCTCAATAGCTTGGCTGACTAAATTATAACCCGCAAATTCCTCATCATCAGTTCCGACAGGTAAAAATAATGGATTATTAACATCTTCAATACCCGCCTTACTCGCCCTTGGACCTTGGACCACATACTTACGAACAACGGTGTTAAAACCCGCCTGATTATCCTCAGTTACCTTGGGACGACCGAGTAGTCGGATGGTAAGATCCTGAGCCATTACCAACCCCCTCGTTTAGTCAGTCTTAGTGAACCTTTATGCTTTTGAGGTGAGACCAAAGTCCTAAGTCTTTTTCTCGCTTCATCGGCCATGCGAGCTATGAATTCTTTATTATCTCCGTTATATCGGGGGTCAGAAAGTAGTTTTCCTTGAGCGATTGGATATAAGATATCCCAAACAAGATCAGAAGGGATTCTAGGTTCATCGGTATCTGCGGATAGTTCAAGAGGTACTACATTTGCAAATAGTTCAACGGTGTACGCTTTCCCCGGAATTGGGTAGAGGTAAAATCGAGGAGTAACCTTTGTATCAGTTCCATGATCGCGATTATCAATATAATACCATACCGGCCTACCCTTTTCGGGTTCATTATCTTTAAAATTTGGAAAATTAAGACCGCGACCTGAAGGAGCTCGAAAGTCCCAAGAGAAAAGCGATCGGGCTTTGATCTCAGCTTCTGGGCCGGTCATTGGAGAAAGTGGTCCCTCGCCAACGAGGACGGGGATTTTATCAACCGAGGTAACTTCATGTGACAGATCGGCACCCGCCTGATCAGCAACATAGTTAAGCGTGAACTTTTTTTCAGCCCACATTGGTCGCTTACCATCGATCGGAGTGTAACACTCCCGATATGCTTGATTCACATATATTCCAATTCTGTCCTGATCAACTTGCGGTAGATCCAACACGGAGTCTGCTCCGAGCATGCTCGAAAGCTGATCCTTCAGGGATAAGTATGTAATCGCAGCCATAAAGGCATATTATTCGCTACTAACCGCTTCAGCTACCGGTTGGCTTTTAGCCTTTGTCTTCGGTTTGGATGCGGGTCTAGATTTTGCACCAGCGGAAGTCTTCACCTCAGCCTCAGCCTTGGGCTCATCTAAATAAACGGAGAAGTACATGGTACGGTATATTCTACCTTGTGTCCTAAATATATCATCGACCTCTTTTTGGTTTTTCGGTTCGTAAGCGAAATGCCTAATTTCCGGATCCCATAAGAAATTGTATCTCATTTGAGACATACCTTTAAGTCGAATGTTAGGCGTTGCGCCCATTTGATTACTTTTTCCAATTATTATTATTTTCATTTTGTAAAAAAGCCTCTCCCCGAATACTCAGGGAGAGGCTAGGAGGGTTAATGGGAGGGGAAATTCCGAACCATTAGGTTTAAGCTTACGCTTGGGTCAAAGATAGACCGGGAACTTGACGAACAACTTCGACAAGCTGAACTGAAGGAATTCTGCCACGAGTGTCCTTGCGTGCGCCCATTCCGTAAACGGATTGAACACCAACAGCTGACAAGTGTGCTTCGTTACCACTGTTCGCGAAATCGTCGTAATGGAAGATTTGCTCACCGTAGATTTTTCCTTTTGCGTAGTACATTGCGTCTTTACCCATTGCCAATGCATAACCAATTGGGGTACCGAGTTCATTCGCTTGAACAAACATAGCACCTTGGGAGAATGCATCACCAACTTTGGTTCCAGCAGTGATTTTAGCAGCTTCGTTAGGATCACGGGTTAAGGTGATTGAACCGAAATCAGCAGCTACATCAGCTTGATCATAGGTGTACAACGCTTTAGTACCGTCGGTATCTATTCCGAGGATGTAATAGGTTCCGTTATCGTTAGTTCCTAAGGAATCTCCACCACCACCTGGAAGGCGGATGAAAGCTCCACGGAAGTTAGCAGCATAGTCACCGTCAGTTCCGCCCATAGCTCCAGCAGCAGTTGCGTCAGCAATAGCGTTGAATGCATAGAAGGTAGGAAGTAAAGGAGAACCTTGGCGTCCACGAGCGGTGTCGATAAGAACGTTATGATTCGCGATGATGTTGTTATCCCACTTAGCGTATGAACCGTTGTACAACTTATTGTTATCACTTCTTGCGTCCGCTTGAGTAATAGCTTCTAAGTAGTCAGGGTCAGAACGTAATGGACGTAAGCAAGCGTCAGGTGCGAAGAACAAGTAACCAGGAATTTCTTGGTTGATGTCTCCACCAGTGCTCATAGGCTCAGCGCCATTAGCAATAAGTGCTTGTTTAGCTTCTTGGATGATGTCAGTCGAAAGACCGTCAACATACTTAAGAGCATTGCCTGCTCCGGTTCCGTAAGAAGAGATGAAGTTAGATCCAACAGCGTTGTTGAGACAGATTTGACGTAATGCAAACTGGATTTGGTCTTGCTCGGTACGGCTCATCCATTCGGACATGACTTCAGCTGAAAGCTGGTCAATTGTCTTACCGGTGAATCTCATGAGTTTAAGAACTTGAGTCCAGGATACAGCGTGACGAACTAAGTCGACTTCAATGCTGAATGTTCCGAAATCAAGAGTATCAGTATTGTTCTTGAGAATTTCTTCTCCACGAACACCTTGTCCTCTGATTGGAGCAACAGTAGTGAATGTTACTTTGTCTGATCCGCCTGCGCTAAGATCGCGTTTTTCTGTGATTGGTTTACCGCTTCCTTCGCCGCCCATGAACTTTGCGAATACGTTTTTTTCCCGAGCGTCGCGCGATACGAGTTCGGACCAAAGACGTGAACGCAAGTCGGAATTAGCGTCACCGCCGATAAGATCAGCGTAGGAGTTGGTGTTAGTAACAAGATCAACATTTGCCTGAGTACCGTTTTGGTGTAATCCGGCAGCAGCTGAATTTGCTGGTAGGTTTTTTGTAGCCATTTTATTTAATTATTTGAGATTAGGTTTGTTGCTCCTAATTACCTTCTTGGCTGTGCTCCTCCAGGATTTCCAAGCAGAGCATAGATATCATCTTTGTTCATACTGGGAAGTTGTTGAAGCAAACCGTCCGGGGTAATCGGAGCGTTTACAGGTTGTGCCGTAGTTCCTGTCGTCAAGACCTTCGCCTGAGTCCCCATCTGTGGAGCCTGCTGCTGAGGGGCAACGGCCTGAGGCTGTTGCGCTACAACTGGTGCGGGCGATACTGATGCGAATTCGTTGGCGAGTAATTCAGGCCATTTTGGCGAGTCAAAAACTGCGGCGTAGTCGGGGTCGGACTGAGCTTGCGAAACATAATCATCGAACTGCTTACGATAGACCGAAGCCTTATCCTGCAATGATGGGAATCTTTCATAAACTCTGTCTCTACTCTCCATCGCTTTAGAACGATGGGTCTGATAAACTTGCTGACTTTGGGCTTCTTCCATCCGCTCTTTACGGCTAGATAGATTCTGCAATTCGAGTTCCTTTTTCATGATATCACGCTGAAGGCGTAATGCCTCGGTGGTCTCAAGATCCTCTGCTGCTTTCTCTACTTTACCTTCAAGCTCTATGATAGTAGCCCGTATGTCGTCTGCTTGTTTATCAATGCCTTGAATTGGATCGGGCTCGGACGCCTCGACTTGCTCCTGGGGCTGATAAATGGGTTGAGGTGCGGGTTGCGCTTCCTGACCGTAAATTACACGAGAGGCGTCTGAGAAGTCTCCACTAAAGCCCTCAGACCGATATAGGTCTATGACTTGCTGGTCTAACTCATTCCTTGGACGGATTCGTCTTTTGGCGAGTTTTTCATCCTCTGATTCCTCTAGTTCCTCCGGCTCCTCCGGCTCATGAGCTTCGGCCTCCGGCTCTGGGCTTACGGCCTCAGGCTGTTGGTCTTGGACTCCGGTCGTAGGCTCGGCGGTCTCTGGCGTTATTCCTAAAGCATTGCGAATATCCTCAGTTGAGGCATTTTCAATGCTTGTTCCCTCTGTCGTTTCTTGCGGGGAGTCAACCTCCGCGATAGCTGTTTCCATATCCGATTTATAACTGATCGGATAGCCGGTAGTAACCGGTTGTAGAGCTTAGCTATACTCCGATTTCGATTTCTTTTTGCCGGTTACACTACCGGGTTTCTCAATTGGAGACTCGCTTTTCTCGTTCTGCATCATTTCAAGGGCGCACTGTCCTTTAAAAATTTCTTTACATACTGTGGGAGCAATACATTTATCTCCGCACATCTTTTTTGGTTTTTCTTCCTTTTTACTCATTTCTTTTTTCGCAGGGTTTCAATTAGTTTTACCAGCATATATGCGGTAGTCGTGACACCGCATACACATGCGATTACATCGTTCCATTGGCCAACCGATACAACGGCAAAGGTTCCGGCCCATCCGATAACTGTAGAATTATCAATCATGATTATTGTTCTTTTGTTCGAGGTTAATAACTTTTTTTGTTACGTTTCTTACACGTAGAAAATGATATATAAAGTATAGTACCATCCCCCCGGCACTAATCATTAGAATGTCGTAAACCCCATCAATCAGCTTTTGAAAAAAGCCTCTCTCCTCTTTTAATTTCAGTTCTATTAATTTCTGCACATCGCCTTCACTAAAGGCTTTAAGCTTTTCTGTATTTTTCTTAACTGAATCAGACTCCTTAATTATTTGTCCCGCAGCCGCTCCCAGTCCACCACCAGCAAAAGCGGTTGCCGGCCCACCCAATGCACCTACGCCCGCTCCGATCGCGCCTAAACCCGTTGGGGCAAAGGTTTTTACTGAACATGAGCAAAGATTAAAGACAGCAAAAAGAAAAAAGTATCTACTAAAACATCGCGCTCCAGAAAAAACATAATCATCGCGACTATCCAATATATCTCTCTCTGTAAGTGGCTCATTCATTGGGGTAAAAAAAGGGGTCGAAGGATTAGACCTCCGACCCCTTAGGAGAATTAGTAAGCTAAATTAGGCTTATCCTAATGCTACGCTGAAATCGGAGTAAGAACCGAGGTTGTCGGCTCCGACATAAACATCAGAAACTTTGATGTCCATAAGAGTAGCGCTTGAGTCGTCACCTGAGATGTCAGTTGAAGAAGCAGCAGCGGAGGTTTTGTAACAAACGAATTTGTCTTCACCTTCGTCGAATACCAATGCAACGTTATCTTCGCTCGATCCACGTTCCATGATAAGTCCAACGTCATTTGCGTTGTTCGAACTGCCAGCTGCTCCGTCATTGAGAAGCATGATTGAATCTTTAACTTGGGAGTTAACAGTTTCAATGCTGGTGGTTGTACCAGTAACGGTAAGATTTCCGCTAAGAGTTAAGTCAGTACCAGAAACAGCACCGGTGAAAGCAGCTCCTGCGAGGTTTGCTTTAACAGTGTCAAGATT
>Ga0115564_10005198_pt1 | contig 10433 bp, 9 predicted proteins | sample COGITO_mtgs_1105_7_FD_88680 | JGI IMG/M metagenome (GOLD analysis project Ga0115564, IMG submission 88680) | Pelagic marine microbial communities from North Sea - COGITO_mtgs_110523 | ecosystem: Environmental > Aquatic > Marine > Epipelagic | place: Germany:Helgoland, sampling site Kabeltonne... | reverse complement strand
TCTGAGTATGAAGTTCTAAGCATTTACTAAAGACACTTCTTTTTAAAACAAAACCAGCAGTGCCAATAGATATTAACTGTTTTTTCAGGCTAGACGGAACAGAGACACGCCCTTTAGCATCCATTTTGCATTCATATACACCCAGTAATTCCATTATCTATTGTTATGTCTTACTGTCAAAAATACCTATTTTCCCCACTATTTCCCACAAATACCCACAAAAGTTGATAACTTTTAGGGATGAGTATAATTATCACTATATCAGATAGATATAAAACAAGATGGCCATGGTCTTTGGAATGCTTATCTTCGCTCATAATTAAGTTTTAAAATTTAATTAAAATGCCAGAATTAAGAAAAGAAGGAAAATTCGAATTCAAAATTTCCGGAGAGGGTACTCCGATTATTTTTCTTCATGGGTTGATGGGTACTTTGGGAAATTTTGATGCACAAGTTGATCATTTTGCAAAGGCTGGATATCAAGCCACGGTACCGGCATTACCTCTTTATAGTATGCCTTTAGCAACAACCAACGTAAAAAACTTGACACGATTCGTAAAATCTTTTATGGATCATATGGGATATGAGAAGGCTTTTCTCGTCGGTAACTCTCTTGGGGGACACATTGCGCTTATGATGCAAAAATTATATCCTAATAATGTTCATGGCCTTATTCTTGCCGGAAGCTCTGGGTTGTATGAGTCTGCAATGGGGAATTCTTACCCAAGACGCGGTGATCGTGATTATATAGCAGAGCGTATTAAGGATGTGTTTTATGTGAAAGAAGTTGCCACTGAAGAGTTAATTGATGAGGTCTTTGCCACAGTTAATGATAGGAATAAGGCAATTAAAACTTTGGCTATTTCTAAAAGTGCAATTAGACATAATATGTCGAATGATATCAAAGAATTCGACGTTCCTACATGTATAGTTTGGGGTAGACAAGATGATGTAACACCACCGGAGGTTGCTGATAAATTTAAGGACCTTATGCCAAATTCAGAACTACATTGGATTGATGAATGTGGTCATGCAGCTATGATGGAGCGACCAGAAGAATTCAATACAATAATTCAAAAATGGCTAGACAAACTACTGTCAAACTAGTTCCCCCAATTAAGGCAGAATTTGTCAAATCTGCTTCTCGGACTTCTGAATGTCCTAAAATTTCAGTTCCTGAATTTGCTTTTATCGGGCGATCAAATGTTGGTAAATCTTCTTTAATAAATTGCCTGGCTAACAATTCGGGCTTAGCAAAAATTTCAGGTAAACCTGGTAAAACTCAGCTCATTAATCATTTTACAATGGATGCTGGATTATGGTCATTGGTTGATCTTCCCGGTTATGGTTATGCAAAGGTTAGCAAAGTCCAACGAGAGATTTTTTCTAAAATGATTAGTCATTATTTAAAAAACAGAAGGAACCTAGTTAATATTTTTGTTTTAATTGATGGTCGGCTTGCGCCTCAAAAAAAAGACTTAGATTTTATTAGAAATTTGGGAGAGTGGGGGATACCGTTTTCTCTTGTTTTTACAAAACTAGATAAATTATCAAGTAGTGCATTTGGAAAAAATCAGGCGGCATTTAAGAAAAAAATGCTTCAAGAGTGGGAGAATATCCCTCCTATGCATTTAACAAGCGCAGAAACAGCTTTGGGTCGAGTTGAATTGATTGAATCAATAAGGAAATTGACATTAGAATTATCTCCTCTTTTACTGGAAGAAATCAATAATTCTGAAAGAAGTAAAGAATGACTGAAAAATTAGTTACCCAATAAGTTTTAATTTCTCTGCAAAATATTTGGCAAAATCTCTTATGTCCTCAGACATCTCGTCTTCATTGGTTGATCTTTTAAATCCGTCAGCCATCGAGAGTAGGGTTTGATGATAGAATTTCTTCATATCATCCACCATCATATTTTTAGTCCAGAGATAAATTTTTAAAGTGTCTTTAGTTTCGCCATCCCAAACGGATAGAATAAATGCATCTACTTCTGATTTTTTCACACCTCCATCTGGAGCAGACCATTCTATTTTTGTGGGGATTTTATTGACATCAAGTTCAATGTCAAGATTGATTTTTGAATTCATAAAAAGATATTTAAGGCCGGTAACCAGATTTTTGAAGGATCAAATTTACGTTTTCGTCATCCATAATTTCCGATAAAGCTAGTTCGGGATTTTGGGACCAATAGTTTTGAAGGATTCGCCAACCAAACCAAGCTCCTGCTTGTCCAGGTATTATTTGATCATTTGAAGTCGTAAATGCACTAAATGGAGCAGCTTCAATGAGTTTTCTTTTTAAATCAAAAGAGTTATCAAAAAGCCATTTCTTTTTTAATAATACTTTCCATAGAGCCGATTCATTATTAATCATAAATTGATTTTGGATAACATCCATGTTTAGTGCTTTCTGAGCCTGGGAATCACCTAAAATAGTTTGAAGAAATAAAATACTTTTCCCTGAATTGATCATTGCAGATAGCAATGATGAATTTTTTTGAACTTTGGGTATGTGACCTTTACTTAATGAACGAAAGAGTTCAATGATAACTTGATCGGAATCATGTCTTGTAAGCTGATACTTTGCCTCTCGCGCATAAAGGGGATGATCACTTCCCAGATACCTGTCCCACGGAATAAAAAAATGCTTTGGACCTTCAAGTATCCAAAATTTTTCATTTCGACTTACGTATGTATATATATCAAATTCTTTTGCTTTCTCTTGGAATCTCAATTTATATTGATATACTCCAGAATTTATATCATTTGTAAAGTCATTAAGAGGCATACGAGACTTTAAAGCATCTTTATAAAGTGCTTGCACTTCTGGATCTAATAAATAAGGGGGGAGGTCTTTTTTCCAGTTATAGGAGCTATCAGAATCAAAGAAAATTATAGGATGTCGATATTGCATTTGCTCAAGCTTATCGAACATACTAATCGAATCTAAACCTAAAATAGAATCTGAAAAATGAATAATATTTACTTGATTTTCAGTATTAGATTTAGGAAGTTGTTCCCAAGGATTCTCTTGGCATGAATTTAGTAAGACATGTATGCCAATTAAGAGTATTAATTTTGAAAATATTTTAAACATTATGCCAAAAGTACTTATCCAAAAATGAACCTTAGTCAAATTGATAAACATATAGTAGGTTGGCTATCTGATTATGCCAAGTCTTCTGGAGTAAATGGATTTGTCGTTGGAGTATCTGGAGGTGTCGATTCAGCATTGACATCTTCTTTGTGTGCCTCAACTCAGCTTGAAACTCATTTATTAGAACTGCCTATTCATCAGCCTCAGAATCAGTCTAAAAGAGCATATATCCATATGAAAAGCTTAAAAGAAACATATGGTAATGTATATATGGAGCAACGAGATTTGACTTTAGTTTTTGATTCACTGGTTTCTACATTAAATCTTAGTAAAAATCATAATACTGAACTATCACTTGCAAATGCTCGGGCAAGAGTCCGTATGACGACTTTATATGCATATGCTCAAAACCATAATTTACTGGTTATTGGAACTGGAAATAAAATTGAAGATTTTGGCGTTGGTTTTTACACAAAATATGGGGATGGAGGTGTCGATATTAGTCCAATTGCTGATTTATTTAAATCTGAAGTATTTGAATTAGCAAAATATAAAGGAGTTTCTCAAACTATTTTAGATGCAGCTCCTACAGATGGTTTGTGGAAAGATGAAAGAAATGATGAAGATCAAATTGGAGCAACTTACCCAGAACTTGAAGTGGCTATGAAATGGGTAATCGAGAAAAATTGGAATCCGTTAAAGGATGATATAAATAATATTTTAGAAAGTAATCTGAAAAAGAGAGAAAAAGAGGTTTTGCTTCTTTTTATTCAATTCCACAGATCAAATAGCCATAAGATGCTACCTATTCCTGTCTGTGAAATTCCTAAATCGTACAAAAGAGGGAAAGAGAATTAATTAATTGAATTTTAAAGGTAAAATATCACCATTACAAGCACTAGGCTGAGCAATTTTCAGAATATGACTAAGGGTTGGAGCTATGTCTTTTATGTTAATTCTTTCACTATGTTTTTCAGGGGAGTGAAAAATATTTCCATAAAAAATAACAGGCACATGTGTGTCATATGTGTATCCGGAACCATGAGTGGTACCTGTTTTGTAATAAGCTATGGAACCAGGATAAAGAGAGTAAAATACTTGTCCACTTCTTTTATCAGATCCATTTTTACGCATTAGTGCAAAAGGTTCTGAGGCTCCTCGTATTTCATCTTTTGTCCACGATTCAGCGACTGCAGGATGTTTTAGTAGTGCATTACGAACAATTTCTTGAATCCTTTCAAGACTATCATTTTCTTTAATATAAACTTGTTCATTTGAAAAATTCAATATTAATTCGGGAGATACTCCAGCAGCTACAATCAATTCTCTAAACTCTGATTCTAAGTCTGCAGGTGCCATCCAATCGACTGGCATACCATCCATTTTAGCTTGACTTGGATTGTCCGCAGCGCCATGATCTGCAGTTAGAACAATGATAAAATTATCTTTACCGACGTGTTTATTTAGGTATTCAAATAATGTGTCAAGCTGACGATCTAGTCGTAAATACATATCCATTGTCTCATGAGACCTAATACCTGTGCCATGTCCAATATAATCTGTAGCAGAAAAGCTAATTGCCAATACATCTGGGAAGCGATTATTGTGTATTCCTAATTCTTCTTTTTTGAGGGCCTCTATAGCAACATCTACTAATATTTGATTCCCCTTGGGAGTAGTTTTAAATGCTTCAATACCGGTAGTATCAAAATCAAAAAGCCGGGATAAATCATAAGGGAAATCTGCTTTTCTGGCCCCTTTAGGAATACGTTCAAACTCTGTAGACTGTATCTCAGGATATTGATTCTTATCTATTAAGTAATCCCATTTGCCATTCATGTATGATTTAACACTATTTTTTCGATTAAAATTGATAAGCCATTTGGGCAATGATGACATATAATAGCTACTTGATATAAATCCTGATTTATCCAACCAGAAAGCAGCATCTCCAAAATGTCCTGCAGCACAAATTGCACCACGATCTTTTAAAGAAAATGCAAATATTTTAGATTTTTTATTACTAGCCCACTCTAATTCATCTGTCCAAGTTGTACTATGAATATTTTTTGGACTTCTTTTGGCATATTTTGATGAAGTTCCAATTGGCGATACATCGGAATCTTCTAAACAATAAGTTGTCTTCCCAATACTTGGAACATACCAATCATTTCCAATAACGCCATGAAAACGAGGATCTGTACCCGTGTAAATACTTGCGTGGCCTGGAGCTGTATAAGTTGGAGCATGAGTATAATGCGCATTCCAAAAGACTTCACCATCTTCGAGTAGCGTTTTAAATCCTCCTTCATAAAGGTGAGAGTACCTAGTTAAATAATCGGCTCGCATTTGATCCACCACAATAGAAACAACGAGTTTTGTCTCTGATGCCGTCTGGGACATAATTGACAACGAAGTAAAAAATGTTAAAACAAGTTGAAACAGTTTTTTCATATCGACAAGTTACGCTTCTATTTCCCCCAACTCCTTTTGAAGGGAAGAACTTTTTTCGACTGCTTCCTCCCAAGCATTAAAAGAATCATCTAATTTCTTTTTGAGCTGTTCATAGTTTATATAAAAATCTGGATCCTCAGACATCTTTTTGAATTCAATAGGGTTTGATAAAATATTTTCTAAAGCATCTAATTCTTTTTGAAAATTTTCATATTTATTTTGAGCGTTTTTTTCAAATTTTTCAGCATTCTTTAAATTTTTTTCAATTTTCTTGAGTTCATTTTTTGATACTCGTTTATTTTTTGCTTTTTGCTCTAATTTTGAAACTGGCTTTTCCTTCAGTCCTAATTCAACTTGTCGCATATTCTGCATTTTTTTCTGATCAAGGAAATATTCTATACCACCTAAATGCTGTATAATTTTACCATCTTTAAATTCATAAGTTATATCAGCTAAATCAGATAAAAACTCTCTGTCGTGAGAGACTACAATTAGTGTTCCGTCATAGTTTGCTAAAGATTGTTTCAAGACATCTTTAGCTTGCATATCTAGGTGATTGGTTGGCTCATCGAGAATTAAAAAATTAATTGGATTTAGCATCAATTGACATAACGCAAGTCGACCTCTTTCCCCACCAGAGAGGACAGATACCTTCTTACCAACATTATCTCCGGTAAACATAAAATTTCCTAACATTTTTCGGGCAAAGCCGCGCATTTCCTCAGGGGCAGAATCTTCAATAGTCTCTAGAACAGTTTTCGATCCATCTAAAACTTCAGCTTGATTTTGGGCATAATAACCAAGTGATATTTGGTGTCCTAGATCAATGGAGCCCGTGAAGTCTAAATTTTCCGCAAGAACTTTGACAAGTGTTGATTTACCTTGACCATTTTGTCCCACAAAAGCTATTTTTTGACCTCTAACAATTTCCATGTCAAAACCTTTGAGAACATGCTTTGGTCCATAATGCTTATGAATGTCAACGAGTTTCGCGACAACTTTTCCAGAACGAGGAGCTGGCGGGAACTTAAATCTCATATTACGTGTATCTTCTTCATCTACAGCAATACGGTCTATTTTGTCTAATTTTTTTATTAAACTCTGAGCAAATGATGCTTTGGAAGCTTTATATCGAAATCGTTCTATTAGTTCTTCAGTCTGTTTTATTTCTTTTTCTTGGTTGGCTTTTGCTTGTCTTTGTTTTTCTCTAATCTCTTCTCGGAGACTTAAATATTTATAATAGGGACATGGGAAATCATAACTTTTACCCAGAACAATTTCTAAGGTTCTAGTCGTTGCATTATTGAGAAATGTTCTATCGTGTGAAACGAGAATAATCGCTTGCGGGCTATCTGCAAGAAATTGCTCTAGCCACATTATAGACTCGATATCTAAATGGTTTGTGGGCTCATCTAATAACAGAACATCATTATTCTGCATTAATATTTTAGCTAACTCAACTCTCATTTGCCATCCCCCAGAAAAAGAGGTAAGTGATTTATGGAAATCATTGGATAAAAAACCAAGACCAATAAGGACTTTTTCCATTTCTGCTTGGTACGTATAACCACCAAGCATTTGATAAGTTTCTTGATTATTAGATAGTTCATTAATTAGATTCATATAGGAAGGACTTTCATAGTCCGTTCTCGTCTCGAGTTGCTTAGTCTGCTCTTCCATTTTAGACTCGAGAGCTTGAATCTCCTTAAAGCTAGATGCGGCCTCTTCCCAAACGGTATTATCTCCCGAAGGCGGAATATCTTGAGTTAAGAAACCAATTTTAAAATCATTCGGGAGGGATATTTTACCAAAATCAACAGACATTTTACCTGCAATAAGGCTTAATAGAGTAGATTTACCGGCTCCGTTTCGACCGACTAGGCCAATTCGTTCTCCAGGGTTTATTTGAAATGATATGTCCTTGAAAAGATCTGTTCCTCCGAAGGCCAGACCAACTTGATTTACACTTAACATCTGGAGGACAAAAGTAACAAAGGGAGTTCATCCGAATGCTAACTTTATTTAAATTGTTTTTTGACTTGTATCACATCTAATTTCATCTCTTAAGATTTATGCTGTGCCAAAAGCAGAGAGCTATAGTAAGGAGATGTCATCGCACCTCTAGATCCAAGACCATTTAGAAACCCTACATTGGGAAACTCTTTATGCCATCCAAAACAAATTTTTCTATCTTTCATCGTAGGTCTTAATCCAGACCAGTGATGGACAATTTTAAAGTCATCTTGAAACCAATATGATAATTCCTGAATTAAGGAGTCTTTTCCAGCTTGGGAGGGGCCTGTTTGAAGATACTTTCGGTTGAATGTAGCACCAACAGTATATCTATTCTCATTCTCTTTTAAAAGAAAAGTATTTCTATGAACCGGAAAATCAATATGAGTATTTGTGGTTTCAATTACCAAACCCTCTCCTTTTGTTGGACTAAATTGAAGAGGTCGAAATATCTTCTGTGTCCACTTTGCTATTAGGCCTTCAGCTAAGAGTAGTCCATCAAATTTTTGGCCATTTACAATTACCTCATTTTTTGATACGAATATATTCTTAACATCTTCTTCCTGCAGACGATGTTTTTCGCTAAGCCAAGTCCTTATTACTTGAAGATAATTTTTAACATCAAGTCTTAAGCTATTTTTTACACAACCTAGACCTAAAGCGCTTAATGATTTATGGGTAGTTTCGATTGATCCAATATATTTTTCAAGACTTGATTCTTTGGATAAAGAGTTCCAATTTGAAACTTCGCTAGGATTAAACAAGACTTCTCGAATATGGTTTTTTGATAATAATGATTTTTGAAATGTTTTTTCTATCCTATTATAATAGGATAGACAATTACTCAACAACATTTCACTTTTATCAAAGAGTGTTCGGTTTTTTAGAACTAATGGATTAATTATTCCGATTGCTACCCTGGAGGCGGAATTTTCATTGCTTAGGTCAAAGCATGTGATATCATGACCTTTTTTATCAGCTTCTATTGCGAGAGAAGAACCCGCAAGACCTTGACCTATTATTGCAAAATGCATATTTAAAAATGAAAAGGCCGCAAATAGCGGCCTTTTGAAATAACAAAATAATTTAGACGATTAAAATTGCCAAAGGTCGTGTTCGTAATTCCTTAGATTTTCTCGAATTCGTTTAGACTCTAATAGCTGCTCCATTGGTCTATTTTGTTTATAATCATCAATAGTCCGGTCGTAAACATTGTCTTCTTTAAAGACTACTGAATTAAAATATCTCATTTGCATGATCTGATCAAATGTCAATCTTCTAGTATTGTTATCCGGATTGTAGGCAATATTTGTGGAAAGAGCCTGACGCGCGTCCGGAAACCATATCCAAAAAATATTATATATTTCGGATGTAGAAGGATCTTTTACTACAGGGGAAATGCCTAAAATTCTATTTTTCATCTCACCTCTTTGCTTGTCAAAATACCAATCAGATTTTAACTCCCATGCTACGACATTGGGCGCTTTTAGCTCTATTGAGTCAATTGCAAGAAGGATACTTGGATCATCAGGGTCAGTAAGAGAGTCTACTCTAAAAATAATATCAGCAACTTCTTGATTGCTTAATGGTAGTTCAAATAAATCATCTCTGAAAACTTCTACAATACTGCCTTCAACAAGGATAGCATCTTTAAGAACATCAAACATTGATTTTCGATCAGGGAGAGGAACTACTGGGTAATAAAGTGGATGATTTAACTTTTCTTGAACTTGTATTCTTTCCCAATGGCGAGTAGCCCACATCATATCATCTTGTCGAAGAAAAGGGTAGGGGACGACTCTAGTATTGGAATAATGTATATCGCCTTTCGGCACTAAGCCATCATCTTCCGGTGATATGACTTGACTCCAAACCGCACTCGAAGCCATAAAGAAAAAAACAATGAGAAAATTTTTCATAATTATTGAACGTCAATTGAAACAATACCTACTCTAGAAATTCTAGCGCCTTTTTGAGTTTTCGCAATTATTTTACGAATTTGAACGCTGCTTCCAGGGCGTAATTTTTGAATAAGTGGCTTAGCCTTGGAGGGTATCTTGTCACCTTTAACTTGCATAGGTGGTTGTCCATCCATTTTTAGTTCAAATGAAACCACTGTTAATGGCAAGTCGAAAGGAAAATCTTGGTACTCTGCTTCGACTTTTCCTTTACTTAGTAAGCTAGATGACATTACCCCTTGGGTCTTTTTAAATACAGAACCTACAGCTTGGGGCAATCCTTTTATTCTAAATATTTTTGATCCAGCTCGACGTAATTTACCATTTTTCTCTTTTACTGATACAGAAATTTTGATTTCCTTACCCTTTATTTTAGTTATGTCAGCATTGTATTTCCCATTACTTCCTCTTACTCCAGGCCCGTTGACGACTATGTTAGATGGAGCTACTCCTGGCACAGATATTTCTAAAGGATTAATTACATTTCGATAAAGAACATTCATTTTGGAAGGAGAAATCACAACGCTAGGTGGCGCGACAGTATAAACTACATCATATGTGTAAACGCGATCATCTCCGGGCAGAGTCATGCTTCCTGTTAAAGTCTTAGAACCTATTCCCTTCGCCGGAATACGGATCTTACCCACACCATCAATTATTTCTTCTGGAATGATATCCGTAAACTCTGGCTGATTTCCACTGTTGTATGCTGCTAAGAAAACATCAGCTTCATAAATCTCTCCCTGAGTTATGTAAGTGCTTTTTGGCATAACAACAGCTCTCACACCGTCAAATTTAAGTGCAGAGGCATCAATTTGGCTGTAAAAATACTCAGCAACTCTAGCCTCCATTCGCCTCACTTTAGACTGGAGGTCCGTAATAAATGGTATGACGCCCGCAAGAGGTAGA
>Ga0115564_10005195_pt1 | contig 10436 bp, 8 predicted proteins | sample COGITO_mtgs_1105_7_FD_88680 | JGI IMG/M metagenome (GOLD analysis project Ga0115564, IMG submission 88680) | Pelagic marine microbial communities from North Sea - COGITO_mtgs_110523 | ecosystem: Environmental > Aquatic > Marine > Epipelagic | place: Germany:Helgoland, sampling site Kabeltonne... | reverse complement strand
TTGGAAAGGGGCTTTTATGAACAAAACAATCACCGGTGGGATAGTCTTTACACCACCTAAATTTGCTTTTGGACTACATCATTGGTCGAGCCAAGACGGCACGCCCGGGCAAGATGACTATGACAATGAGCCCAACGCTGCCTTCGTACCGGCGGATCAAGATTTTTCGGGCTGCTTGGAGCTGACCAAGACGCAAGCCGTGCAAAAGCTGCGTGCCTTCTATCAAACACCGCTTTCTCCGGGCTGCTACCTCCGCATTCGCACGCGTGTGAAATTGGTATTGGGCGCATTTCCCACGGTGAGCATCGCCGGTTGGCCTGGGGCTGCGGGGAATGTCCATTTGACCGGGGTCAATGAGACGGGGCCAGTCACCAGCCTGAATACATATGGCGAGGTGGTCGAGATCTCGGCCATTGTTGGATCAGGCAACCGTACAGGCGTTGATCTGCATTGGTGCAAAGATGCAATCTATGGACATTTTGGCCTTGATCTCACAGGCCCAAGCGGCGGTGTTGTGCGGATTGAAGATATTATTATTGAAGACATCAGCGGCGCTTTTGTCGATTAGCTGATTGGCGCGGTGGATGTGCGGGATTATGGGGCTATCGGCGACGGCCTCGCCGATGATTATGACGCGTTTGAAGCGGCAGATAAGGCAGCGGCCGGTCGTGAAGTTCTGGTGCCACGGGGCACCTTTCGCATCAATGGCTCCATCACTTTCCAAAACCGCGTCCGCTTTGTGGGCAATATCACCATGCCGGATTCGGCCCGTCTGACCCTGCTCAAAGACTTCAATCTGCCCAGCTATATTGATGCATTTGGCGATGAGGTTTTGGCATTCAAAAAGGCCTATCAATCTTTGCTGAATTTCAACTATCATTACATCCTTGATATGGGCGGGCGTTGGATTGAGCTGGATGAACCTCTCGATATGCAAGCGGCGGTTAACAATAAAACGGTGTTTAATAGCCGACGCGTGGTTCAAAATGGTCAGATTCAGGCCAATGCCAATGTGGCTTGGAATACAGATCAAGTGGTGGCTCAGGCGACCTATTCAACCTCTGATCCAAAATCCCTGAGCTCTGTGGCCAATATCGCCAATATTGCCGTCGGATCTTTGGTAGAAGGCACAGGCGTTGGACGGGAAATCTATGTGAAAGATGTCAATGTCGGGAGCCAGTCTCTAACTTTATCGCAACCCCTTTATGGTGCAGCGGGCACACATCAATTCACCTTCACGCGGTTCAAATATCTGCTCGATTTCTCTGGCTTTCAAAAGGTCAGCGGCGCGCATTTTGATGGGATTGATTTTCAATGCACCGGCCATGCATCAGCGGTGTTGTTGCCCTCCGATGGCGAGACCTTCCACTTCCGTGATTGCTTGATCGTCAAGCCCAAAGACCGCGAGATCACCTCGCCCGGGACGGCCTGCCAAGGGATTATGTTTGATCGCTGTCAATTCATTTCCAATGAAAGCCCGCTCAAGGTGCAAGACTGGGTCTCCATTGCCTTTAACGCCAACAAAAATGACGTTAAAATCCGCGACTGCCGGGCCATGCATTTCAAGCATTTTGGCATTTTGGGTGGATCGGGGTCGGTGATTACGGGCAATCACTGGTTTCATGGAGACAAAGAAACCAACGGGGTGCGCAAGGGTGAAATCGTCTTTACCACCAATGATGTGGCCTCTTGGTTTAGCTTTTTGGTGATTAAACCCTATGGGCCCGGCCATTTTCTGCATGGGCTGACGATGACTGGCAATGTCTTTCGGTCGATTAACGGGCCAATTGATCGGGTCGAATCTGTGGACAATACCTTCGCCACCCTGAATCACAGCAAGGCGCGCAATATCGTCGTGCATGGCAATACCTTCAACGCCATCAACGATCCCGTCTACAATCCCTGTACTTTGGAACATACACAAGCGTCAGACACTCAGACCTGGGTGGTCGATTTTGCGCCACAGCTGCCGTTCAATAGCCGCGCGCGGACGGTTGAGGCGGTTGTTCCGGTGGGAGCCATCCAATCAGGCAGCGCCAATATTTTTGAATTGCCCCATTCTCAGTCCGAGCAAGGTGGCAGCGGCAGTCAGGTCAAACTGACTTGGTCGCGCGCCTGTCGGGGGAGCGTCAACCTCACCGCGCGTATGGATAACCCCACCTAAATCGCCGGTATTTCGGCAAATTAGAGGCAATAGGACACAGGGTCTATTGCCTCTTCTCGCGGGCTATTCGGCTAATTTAAACACCTTTGCATAACCCCAGCCGCCAAATCATGACGCTGTGCCCATGCGCAACACCGGGATGCGCCGGGATCTATTTTCGCCGCCGGGCACCGCCCCTTTGACCCGCGCGCCCACCTTTTGACCGGCCCGAGGCCTTATGGGCATCTTCAACTGCTTTTTCGACCGCATATTGCCGGCTCAGGGGATCGTCGGAGACCGTCAGCTCGACTGTCTCCAGGCGTTTGACTTCATCGCGCAGGCGGGCGGCTTCCTCAAATTCCAAATTCTCTGCCGCTTTGCGCATATCGAGTCGCAGACCTTCGAGCACGGTTTGGATATTGCCCCCTTGTAAGGTCGGATCAATCTTCGCCGTGACCCGCGCCATATCTGTGTCACCTTTGTAAAGACCTGCAAGCACGTCCTCGACATTCTTTTTCACCGTCAAAGGGGTGATGCCATGGGCCACATTATACGCATGTTGCTTTTCACGCCGACGGTTGGTTTCGCCAATGGCACGTTCCATTGAGCCAGTCATGCGATCTGCATACATAATGACCCGACCATCGGCGTTGCGCGCAGCCCGGCCAATGGTTTGAATTAAAGAGGTTTCAGATCGCAAAAAGCCCTCTTTATCTGCATCAAGGATCGCAACCAAACCGCATTCCGGGATATCAAGCCCCTCACGCAAAAGGTTAATACCGAGAAGCACATCAAAGGCGCCGAGTCTCAGATCCCGCAATATCTCAATGCGCTCAATCGTGTCGATGTCACTGTGCATGTAGCGCACGCGAATGCCCTGCTCATGAAGATATTCGGTAAGATCTTCCGCCATGCGCTTGGTCAGCGTTGTGGCCAAAACCCTTTGGCCCATTTCCGTGACTTTGCGGATTTCATCAAGAAGATCATCAACCTGCGTTTCTACGGGACGAATTTCGACCGGCGGGTCCAGCAGGCCTGTGGGACGGATCACCTGCTCGGTGAAAACGCCGCCTGCTTGGTCAAGCTCCCAGTTGGATGGGGTGGCGGAGACGAAAATGGACTGCGGCCGCATCGCATCCCATTCCTCAAACTTAAGTGGGCGGTTGTCCATACAAGACGGCAATCGGAACCCATGTTCGGCAAGGGTGAATTTACGGCGATAATCGCCCTTATACATTGCGCCGATCTGCGGCACGCTGACGTGGCTTTCATCGGCGAAGACAATGGCATTGTCGGGGATGAACTCAAACAATGTCGGCGGCGGCTCACCGGGTGCGCGCCCGGTGAGATAGCGCGAATAATTTTCAATGCCGCTGCATACGCCTGTCGCTTCAAGCATCTCTAAATCGAAATTTGTGCGCTGTTCCAGCCGTTGCGCTTCAAGTAACTTGCCCTCGTTCACCAATCGATCAAGCCGCAGGCGCAGCTCATTTTTGATGCCAATCACAGCCTGCTGCATGGTTGGGCGGGGGGTCACATAGTGGCTGTTGGCATAGATCCGCACCCGTTCAAACGTATCGGTGCGGGCCCCGGTCAGCGGATCGAACTCGATAATGGTCTCGAGCTCTTCGCCAAAAAAGCTCAAACGCCAAGCCCGGTCGTCCAAATGCGCTGGCCAAATCTCCAAACTGTCCCCACGCACCCGAAAGGTGCCGCGCTGGAAGGCTTGGTCATTGCGGCGATATTGCTGGGCAATGAGATCAGCAATGACTTGGCGCTGGTCATAGCAATTGCCACTGTGCAGATCTTGGGTCATTGCCCCATAGGTTTCAACCGAGCCTATGCCATAGATGCACGATACAGACGCCACAATAATGACGTCATCACGCTCCAACAAGGCACGGGTCGCCGAGTGGCGCATCCGGTCAATTTGCTCGTTGATCTGGCTTTCTTTTTCAATATAGGTGTCCGAGCGCGCCACATAGGCTTCGGGTTGGTAATAGTCGTAATAGCTGACGAAATATTCCACTGCATTGTCAGGAAAAAACCCTTTGAATTCACCATAAAGCTGCGCGGCCAGGGTTTTGTTGGGCGCAAGAATAATCGCCGGGCGCTGACTGTCTTGTATGACGCGCGCCATGGTAAAGGTCTTGCCCGTACCCGTGGCCCCGAGCAAGACCTGATTGGCCTCGCCGGCGGTGATGCCCTCCACCAGCTCTGTGATAGCGGTGGGTTGGTCGCCTGCTGCGGTGAACTCAGTTTCAAGCCGAAAGGCCTTGCCCCCTTCCATTTTTTCCCGGCTCCGCACATCGGGGGCGGGGTTTTGCAGGGCGGGCATTTGTTTAGGCGAATTATTGTGCATTTTTGATTCCTTGTGCCTGTTAGATTTGGTCTTCTGCAGCACAGAAGCAAGGGGCGGCGGGACGGCAAAGTCTGATTCATCGTCGCCTTGTGATCATTTTGTCCTGCCGGGGATGAAAATTGCTTTCAACGCAGGGTGGGAACTTGCCATGACTGCTGGGAAATGCGAAAGCCCAGGTCAGGAGGGGCCGGACATGACGGCAGCCGCAAAAGTTGTGATCGTGGGATCTGGAATCATCGGGGCCAGCTCGGCTTTGGCCTGCCAAGATCTTGGAGCGGAGGTCACCGTTGTCGATCGGGGCCCTTTGGGCGGTCTTGCCAGTGCCAACTCTTTTGGCTGGATCAATGCCAGTTTTGCCGAAACCCAAGCCTATTTTGATCTGCGCAACGCGGCCGTAGAGACCTTTCGAAGCTTGGGGCAGAGGTTAGATTTACAGGCCGATGTCTGCTGGCCAGGCACGCTGTGGTGGGAAGACGCGGGACAAGATTTTGAGGCGCAATTTGCCAGTTTGACAGCGCGGGGCTATGGCGCGCGGCGCATTGATCACGATGAGATCGCGGCGCTTGAGCCCAATTTGCGCGATTGTCCGCCTCGTGCGCTGCTCACCGGCAAGGAGGGGGCGGCGCAGGCTCAATTTGTGGCGCAATCGCTTCTGGCGCATGTGGCGCGGCGGGGTGGGCGGCTTTGCCCCGAACAGGCTGTTACGGCTGTGCATCCCAGGTCTGGCGGTGGCCACATTGTGCAGACATCAGCTGGAGACCTGCCTTGTGATTTTGTAATTTTGGCCACAGGTGCCGCGGCCTGTCGCGGTCTGAATGGTGTAGAGTGGACTTTGCCCATGGCCAATAAACGCGGCATGATTGTGCAAACCGAGCCGGTACAGACGCGCATCCACCACATTCTCATGACGCCCGATGTGCATTTTAGACAAAACCCCGATGGCAGTCTTGTGGCTGGGGAAATTTTTAGCGGTGACTTGGATCATGAGGAGGATGCGCCTGCGCTTGCGGAAGCTGTCATCGCGCGGATCGGGCAAAAATTGCGGGGCCAGCCAGAGGTGCAATTGGCACAAGTGAAACTGGGGCAGCGCCCGGTGCCATTGGATGGGCTGCCCGTGGTGGGCGCGGTTCCGGATGCTCCGGGGATTTTTGTGGCGGTCATGCACAGCGGCGTGACCCTTGGCCCATTGATCGGACAGCTTTTGGCAGAAGAAATTTTGCAAGCCAAGTCAAGCCCCCTCCTGTCACAGTTTCGTGCCACGCGGTATGCTCGAGCTTGAACCCTAGCCCAATGCGTAGAGCCACAGGCTTGCGGTGAAAATCGTGAGCCCTGTGCTGATCAAGACGGCGGAAGCTGCGACCCGCTGCGCCCGCCCGTAGAGTTGTGCGAAAATATAAGCGTTGACGCCGGGAGCCATGGCCGCTGTCAGGACCGCGCTGCGAAAATCACTGGTGGAGAGATTGACATAGCTTCCTGTTATCCAAACCAGCGCCGGATGAACCAAAAGCGAAATCGCGCAAATATATAAGATCACCCTTATATCGCCCGCTGGCCGGTATCGCACCAAGACACCACCCAAGCCAAACAGAGCCGCTGGCAAGGCCGCTTGGGACAAAAGATCAACACCATCGGTGATGATCTGTGGTAAAATAAATCCCGATAGGTTGATGGCAAAACCAAGGCTTAAGGCGATCACCAGCGTATTTTTAAATACCGATATCAATATTTTGCGCAGAAATGCACGGCCGCTCAGGCCGCGCCCGCGAACCAGTTCCATCACCGTGATACCAAGCGTATATCCGATCGGTGCATGGACAGCGATGATTGCAAAATTGGCTGTTAGGGCGTCCGTCCCATAGGCCCGCTCTGTGATGGGCAGTCCCAAGAGCAAGGTATTTGAGAACAGGCAGCAAAACCCTATGGCGACACTGTCTTCCCAACTGCGCTTAAACAGGACACGCGCGCCAAACAGACCTAAGCCAAAACCGGCTATCGCGCCGATATAAAAACTGCCCAGCAACCCCGGCTGGAAAGTTTGCCCCAGGTCCAAAGTCGAAATGGCGCGAAACAGCAGACAAGGAATGGCAAAATTTTGGGTGAAGCCCATCAAAGCCTCAACCCCCGCGTCAGAGAACCACTTTCGCCAGACGGCTATATATCCAAAGCCAACCACGAAAAACACCGGAAGGATCACTTGGAGCAGGATGCTCATGTTAGAACAATTCAGTCATCATATCGAAGGCCGGCGCCACATCATCAGGCAATTCGGCTTGCAACGTCGCATAGTCCAAATCCACATGCATGTTGGTTAATATGGCGCGTTTCGGCTGCACCTGCGAAATCCACTCAAGGGTTTTTTCCAAATGGGTATGCGAGGGATGAGGATCATAGCGCAGCGCATCCACAATCCATAAATCAAGATCGCGCAAATGCGACCAAGCATCGTCGGGGATATTGGACACATCAGGCAAATAGGCCATATCGCCAATGCGAAACCCCAGCGCGGTGATTGTGCCATGGGCAACTTCAAAGGGGGTGAAGTCTAGCGCGCCGCCTGCACCGGTGATGGCAAAGGGGCCAGTGATGTCATTCATCTCTAAGATGGGCGGGTAGCTTGAGCCCTCAGGCGTTTCAAATGCATAGGAAAATCGTGACAAAAGATCGGCTTTTGTTGACCTATCTGCCCAAACCGGTAGGCGGCGGCGCATATTGATCACGATCATCCGCAGATCGTCCAGCCCGTGAACGTGATCTGCATGGGCATGGGTGTAAACCACGGCGTCCAACCGGCCCACCTGGGCGGTCAGCAATTGTGTTCGCAAATCGGGCGAGCTGTCGATGAGAACGCGCGTGGTGCCGTCTGGACCAGATTGCTCAACCAAAATGGAGCAACGTTGCCGGCGATTTTTGGGATTGTTCGGATCACAAGCGCCCCAATTGTCAGCCAAACGCGGCACGCCGCCTGAGGAGCCGCACCCCAATATGGTGACCCGGCGCGTCATGCGGCCTTCCAAAAGAGGCGTTCGAAATTGGCCTCCGTTTGCGCGGCGAATTCTGACACAGCCATGCCGAAGACATCGGCACCGACCTGGGCGGTAAAGGCGGTATAGGCCGGTTCATTGCGCTTGCCGCGATAGGGTGGCGGCGCGAGATAGGGGGCGTCGGTTTCTACCAAAATCCGGTCCAATGGGGCGGCGGCGAAGATGTCGCGTACCTCTTGAGATTTTGGGAATGTGGCGATGCCCGACCTGGAGAGGTAAAATCCCAGATCCAAAGCGGTGCGCCCAAGCTCCGGTGACGAGCTGAAACAATGCATGACGCAGCTAAAGGGCGCATTGTGATATTCGGACTTCAAAATGTCAGCCATATCCTCATCGGCGGCGCGCGCGTGAATAATCAGGGGCAGGCTACTTTTCTGAGCGGCTTCAATATGCGTGCGCAGAGATTGTTTTTGGATGTCGGCACTCTCGGCAGTATAGTGGTAATCCAGCCCGGTTTCACCGATGGCGACAAACTTGGGATGTGCCGCCAGAGCAAGCAGCTCTTCGACTTTGGCCAGGGGTTCTTTGTCTGCATTCATCGGGTGGGTGCCGGCCGCATAGAAGACGGGCGCGTGCATTTCGGCGATGGTGCGCACCTGCGGCTCTTGGCGCAGACGTGTGCAAATCGTCACCATGCGGTGCACGCCGGCCTCGGTGGCCCGCGCGATGATCTGGTCCAGCTCGCCTTCAAAATCTGGAAAATCAAGATGGCAATGGCTGTCGGTCAGTTTTGGCGCTGTGATCACGAAAGACCTTTCTCGCGCAAAATTTTCGACGCGGTTTCTTCTATCTTCAATCCCATATCTAAGATCAGCGAACTGGGGTCAAGGTTTGCCGTTTTTCCCTGCCGGGCTCTTTGACTAAGCTCGAGCTGGGCATCGGCCCAAATGCGGGCGGCCGCGGGGCCGGGGCAGAGGCGCGCGAAGACCTCCGCCTCGCCGCTTGCGGCCTCTTGGCCCGGCAGGCTTACACCGGCCCGCGCCAGACGGGCGAGGAATAGATCTAGCAGATTGAGAAGCTGGTCCAATTTCCCATCATTGGCACGGCCTGAAGAATTGGCCAATTTGAGCAATGCGCTGCGATCCAATTGAGGCAAGCCTTGGCTGAGGCTGACAATCGCCCGGTAGGTTTCGGCGCCATCCGTAAGCGCCAGCTCTGCGGCCTGTCCAACAGAGCCTGCCGCAAGTGCGATCAAGCCCGGATCAAACGCTTGTCCTGGCAAGGCCTGTGCAAAGGCGCGTTGTAAGTCTTCTGGCGACAGTGGCGCGCATGCCAGAGTGCGGCAGCGCGAACGAATGGTGGGTAAAATTCGGCCGGGTTGATGGGTCACCAACAATAATACCGCCTCTTGCGGTGGCTCTTCCAGAACTTTGAGCAACGCATTGGCCGCATTGGCATTCATGTCATCAATGCAGTCGACAATGACCACGCGCCGACCGTTGCCGCCGGCCGAGAGACTGAAGAATTGGCGCAATTCACGCACGGTATCGACCGGGATCACTGTCTTCAGCTTGCCGGTTTTGTCATCCACCGGCCGGCGCAAGATACACAGGCCAGGTTCCGATCCAGCTCTTATGCGGCTGGCAACCGGGTGATCGGCGGGCACGGCCAAGCTTGTTGCGGGCGGCGGTGTGCCAAAGAGGCTATCTGCGGGGGGATCGGCGGCGAGCCAAAATCGCGCTATTTGATAGGCAAGGCTGGCTTTGCCAATTCCCTTGGGACCGGTCAACATCCAAGCATGATGCATCCGGTCGCCATTGAAGGCCTCCAATACCTGCGCGCAAGCGCCGTCATGTCCGAATAAATGTTCGGTTTCATACGGGTGAGGCAGGCCAGCAATGCGATCGGCTTGTGGCAGATCACTCATGATGTCGCCAGTGCCAATACATCCGCAAAAATCGTCTCTGGGCTGCGATTCCCATCTATGATGCGGCACCGTTGCGGATATTGCGCCGCAAGGGCTAGAAAGCCCGCCCGCAGTTTTTGTTGGAACGGCAGGCCAAAATCCTCAAAACGATCCTCGCCGGAGTTGCGCGCCAATCCCCGTGCAAGAGCCACTTCAGGATCGACATCAATGATCAGCGTCATGTCTGGTTCACGGCCAATCATCGCGGTGTGCAGCTGATCGACCTTGCCGCGCAGATCCCCGCGGGTGGCCCCTTGATAGACACGGGTGCTGTCGGCAAAGCGGTCACAGACGACGATTTTACCCGCCGAGAGGGCCGGGGTGATGGTGCGCTCAAGGTGATCGCGCCGGGCAGCGGTGAACAATAACAGTTCTGTCTCAGCACTCCATTTGTCGGTGGCGCCGGTCAGCAAAAGCTGGCGTATGGCTTCCGCGCCTGGGCTGCCGCCCGGTTCACGGGTGAGCACAACCTCTTGACCCGCAGCGGTGAGATGGCCGGCAAGCCGCTTGGCTTGGGTGGACTTCCCACAGCCGTCGATGCCCTCAAAGGATAAAAATTTTGCGTCAGTCATCTATATGCCGGACAGGCCCCCATTTACTTTACGCAATAGCACGAGTGCCGCTGTGCGCAAGCGCGGTAAAAATCCGCCACGGGTCACGCTTTGTGCCGCGATCAGTGGCAGGCGGGTCTCTGGCAGGCCCGGTACAGAAACCACAAGCTCTGCAACCTGATCACCCTTGGTGATCGGCGCTTGTAACGGTCCGTCATAGACGATTTTTGAGGAGATCTCCTGTCCACCTGTGACAGGGATCAAGATTTTAGGGGCACCATCAAGCTCCAGGCCGACGTTGCGGCTGCTGCCCATCCAAACCGCGGCTTGAGCCAAAGCTTCGCCCGGCTGGCTGAGTGTTTTGGAGGTGAACTGCCGAAAGGCCCAAGTGACGATGCGTTCGGCCTCTTCAGCCCGCTCCTGCGGATTTTGC
>Ga0115564_10005190_pt1 | contig 10437 bp, 11 predicted proteins | sample COGITO_mtgs_1105_7_FD_88680 | JGI IMG/M metagenome (GOLD analysis project Ga0115564, IMG submission 88680) | Pelagic marine microbial communities from North Sea - COGITO_mtgs_110523 | ecosystem: Environmental > Aquatic > Marine > Epipelagic | place: Germany:Helgoland, sampling site Kabeltonne... | reverse complement strand
CACTGGCGACAAGAAACAGATTTATGAGCTGGCACGCAAATCCTATCTGGCAGTGAAAGACGCTGGCGACGGCGGCCCCTACGATATGATTCATACCGAGAATTTTATGTTGATCGATAAAAAACAACAGATTCGAGGGTTTTACGATGGAACCGATCCTGAAGAAATTGAGCGCCTTCTTGAAGAGATAAAAATTTTAAAAGCATCGTATAATAACTAATCTTTTTAGTACTTTTGCTTCTTTAAAATGAATCTAAATAAGCATGCGCTTTACCATAGCAGATCTTAAAAAAGGAGAAAAAGGCATCATCACCGATAGCTCTTCAGAAGACATCCCTCTAAAATTATTAGAGATGGGATGCCTCCCTGGAAATGAAGTTCATTTACTTCAACTGGCACCCTTTTCGGATCCTATGTACCTGAATGTAAACGATAGTTTTTTAGCCATTAGAAAAGAAACCGCCGCCCTGATTGTAATCGAAAAAATAGATGAGTAAACAGCTAAACGTTGCGCTAATTGGAAATCCAAACACCGGGAAAACATCGGTGTTTAATGCGTTGACAGGTCTCAATCAAAAGGTAGGAAATTACCCTGGTATTACCGTCGATAAAAAGCAAGGCATTTGTAAATTATCTCGTGGCGTCAAAGCTCATATTTTAGACCTCCCAGGAACCTACAGTTTGAATGCCTCTTCTTTGGATGAGAATGTGGTGATTGAGTTGTTGCTCAATAAAAATGACAAAGACTACCCCGATGTCGCTATAATTGTAAGTGATGTCGAAAATTTAAAACGAAATTTACTCCTATTTACACAAATTAAAGACCTCAAAATCCCCACCATTCTGGTGATTAACATGAGTGATTTGATGCGTCGTAAAGGCATTTCATTAGATATTGAGTTGTTAGAAGCAAAGCTTCATACCAAAATAGCCCTAGTCAGTACTCGAAAAAATCGAGGGATTGATGAGCTCAAACAGCTCGTTGAAAATTATAAAACCATTTCTACAGAACCGTGTTTAGACACTACACTGATTGATGAAGACTATTTTCAAAGTTTACAAAAAGCCTTCCCAAATCAGGATGTTTACAAATTATGGTTGGTAATCACCCAAGATGCGAATTTTGGAAAAATCACTCGGCAAGAGTTAGATGTTTCAAAATTTAAAACAAAATCGAATCAGGAATTAAAGCGCTTACAGCAAAAAGAAGCCATCAAACGCTATCAATTTATCAACGCAATTTTAAAGGAAGGTCAAACCATTGACCGCTCGAAAGCCACCGACTTACGAAGTAAATTGGACCGCTTACTGATTCATAAAGTGTGGGGGTACGTAATTTTTTTCTTAATTTTATTAAGCATTTTTCAAGCGATATATGATTGGGCTACCTTTCCTATGGACCTCATCGACACTACGTTTGCCAGCTTGGCAGAGTGGGTCAAAAACACCTTTCCAGGCGGCGGAAAATTAACCGATTTAGTAGCGGAAGGCATCGTCTCAGGAATTGGCGGCATCGTCATCTTTATTCCACAAATTGCTTTTTTGTTTTTATTTATTTCTATTTTAGAAGAAAGTGGCTATATGAGTCGTGTGGTCTTTTTAATGGACCGCGTGATGCGTCGATTTGGATTGAGCGGAAAAAGCTTAGTACCCTTAATTTCTGGAACTGCTTGTGCCATTCCAGCTGTCATGGCTACCCGAAATATTGAAAACTGGAAAGAACGCCTCATTACCATATTAGTCGTCCCATTTACAACCTGTTCGGCACGTTTGCCAGTATACCTCATCATCATCGCATTGGTAATCCCCGAAGGCTCTATTATTGGGCTCAGCTATCAAGCACTGACCTTAATGGCGTTGTACCTCCTCGGATTTGGAATGGCCATCTTTTCGGCTTACATCCTCGATAGAATTTTAAAAACAAAGCATAAGACCTTTTTTGTGGTAGAAATGCCTAATTATAAATTGCCCTTGCTAAAAAACGTCCTTATTACGGTCATTGAAAAAACAAAAACATTTGTATTTGAGGCCGGAAAAATCATTTTAGCAATTTCCATTATTCTTTGGGTAATGGCATCTTATGGACCTGGTGATAAATTTAACAATGCCGAGTCTTATATAGAAATAACCGCCACGCAAAACCCCTATGAGCGAAACGATCAAATTGCAGCTTTTAAATTAGAACACTCTTATATAGGTCTTGTTGGAAAAACAATAGAGCCACTGATCAAACCCTTAGGCTATGATTGGAAAGTAGGTATTGGATTGGTGGCCTCCTTTGCAGCTCGAGAGGTTTTTGTGGGAACTTTAGCTACCATTTACAGTGTAGGAAGCGCCAATGAGGGTGAAAACATAGACACCATCAAAACCAAAATGGCTAACGAAACTTATGCTGATGGCACCAAAGTATTCACGCTTGCTTCGGGTATCTCCTTATTGCTTTTTTATGCGTTTGCCATGCAATGCATGAGTACATTAGCTATTGTCAAACGAGAAACGAAAAGCTGGAAGTGGCCCATTCTTCAACTGATCGGAATGACCGCTATTGCATATATTTGTGCTTTAATTGCCTTTCAATTTTTAAAATAAAAGTGATGAACGATACCTTTCAAACAGTTGTAATCGCGTCCATTTTGATTTTAGCGCTTGCTTATCTGTTCCGTAAACAGCTCTGGAAGTCCAAGAAAAATAAAAATGATTGTGGCAACGGCAGTTGTGGGTGCTAACCTAGAGCAACATCTAAGGTCATCATTACTATAAACCCGCCTATAAACCCAAGGGTTGCAATATCGGTATATTTATCACGCTGCGTTTCTGGAATCACTTCTTCCACCACTACAAAAATCATAGCGCCAGCAGCAAAGGCTAAAGCATAGGGTAATATAGGCGTGAAAAAAGTAACTGCCACTGCACCAATAACGGCTGCGATGGGTTCTACGATCGCAGATAATTGTCCGTACCAAAAACTTTTAAACTTAGTAACCCCTTGACGTCTAAGGGGCATGGAAACCGCCAGACCTTCAGGGAAATTTTGAATTCCAATTCCAATGGCTAAAGCCACAGCGCCACCAATGGTCGCCTCGGGAATTCCCGCAGCAACGCCTCCAAAGAGAACTCCGACCGCTAACCCTTCTGGAATGTTATGAAGTGTGATGGCAAGCACTAGTAAAGTAGTACGATGCCAAGGCGATTTGACACCTTCTTTTTCGCTTTCTTTAAAATTAATATGTAAATGAGGAAGCACCTTGTCAAGTCCAAAAAGAAACAGCGCACCAAAACCAAAACCAACTGCTGCAGGAAACACTTTTACAAAACCTTCTCCGGGGCTCATCTCAATGCTAGGTGCTAATAGACTCCAAAAACTAGCAGCTACCATAACACCTCCTGTAAAGCCAAGCATCCCATCTAAAAGCCCCCGATTCATTCCTTTAAAGAAAAACACAAGAGACGCTCCTAAAGCTGTGACTATCCAAGTAAATAATGACGCATATAAAGCCGCTAAAATAGGGTCTATACTACTAAGGTAGGAAATAATTTGATCCATGGATTGTTGAAATTTTGTGCAAGTTACTAAATCCCTTTCTCTTTCTGAAGTTGTTCATAAGCTTCTTGAACTTTTCTAAACTTTTCTTCAGCACCTTTTTGATGTTCTTGTCCTAAATGCAAGACTTTATCTGGGTGGTATTTTTTAGCCATTTTTCTATAAGCTGATTTAATTTCGGACATTGTAGCATCCGTATCGAGCTCTAAAATTTTATAAGCCGCATCAGAGCTTTTGTAAAACATGGCTTTTATACTTTCAAAATCTCTAGGATTTACCCCTAAATAAGAGGCTATTGAGGCGATTACTTCCACTTCTGAATCATCTACATGATTATCAGACTTTGCAATCCCAAATAAGAAGTGAATTAGCTGAAGTCGTGACGCATGATCCATCATTTGATGGATTTGTAAACAGACTTTTCGCGTAGATATATTAGTTTGTTTAGAGATTTCTTTAAATAAATTGAACGCTTGATTAGCACGTTCTTTACCATACATTTGAACAAATTGTGCACGTACAAAATCCAACTCGCGTTGGTCTTGTTTGCCATCTGCTTTAATGACAATCGACGCCAATATCAATAAACTCACTTCAAAATCTCCCGATTGTGTTGTCGATTTACTTTGGGCATATACTATTCCATCTTTAGAAGAGGTGTCTAACAGACTGCCTATGGCCATTCCAATAATAGCGCCAATTGGCCCTCCAAATGACCACCCGATTGTAGCGCCTATCCATTTTGAAAATCCCATATATATGTATACTAATTAAATTAAAAATCAAACCTACAAAAAAAGAATAGAAATGGTTGATAACCGCTATGATTTCTGAGCTAATTTATAGTCAATTTAACATTTGTCAATCTTAAAAATGAATACAATTGACGGACAAATGTGTATCTTTGTGCTTTAATTAAAAACAAATACACATGTATCCAGCAGAATTAGTAAAACCCATGCGTGAACATTTAACGCAAGTCGGTTTTGAAGAATTACATACCTCCGAAGCTGTGGACACTGCTTTAGCACAATCTGGCACTACTTTAATTGTAGTGAACTCGGTTTGTGGTTGTGCAGCTGCCAACGCGCGGCCCGGCGCCATTATGAGTTTAGAAAATGATAAGCGCCCCGCTCAAACCGTCACCGTATTTGCAGGAGTTGATAAAGAAGCGGTTGATAAAGCAAGAGCACATATGGTTCCGTTTCCTCCAAGCTCGCCATGTATGGCTTTGTTTAAAGATGGAGAGTTAGTGCATATGCTCGAGCGTCACCATATTGAAGGACGTCCTGCAGAATTGATTGCAGAAAACTTAATGGATGCGTATAACGAACACTGTTAATCCCATTTATTCTTTTACAAAACCAGACATCTGTCTGGTTTTTTTTTGGCTTCAACTAGCCTATAATTTCAACCAAGTCTTCGATTTTGGTGAGCAGCTGAACTTTAATCGCTGTGTTTTTGAGTCCTATTTTATTGTAATCTAATTGTTTTTCGGTTGTTTTATTAATTTAAAAATTAAAGCCACAAGCATAATACCAAGCATTAAATATTGGACTACTAGAAATTTATCATTTTCATCCCATATTTGAATTATAAAAATAAGGATTAACGGAAGGTAAATTAAATATTTTTTTTTCATTATTATTGATTATTATTATATCCCATACATTCCATGTAATCTTCGTCTGTATCAGACTTGCAAAGAGCTAGAATCAGAATAGCGGCACCGGCTCCTATTGCTGTACCTATACCTAATGTAAAAAAACCAGAAATGCCTACTGCAGCTAAGGATGTTAAAAAATTTCTATTACACCTTTCGTACGATGTGTTCCAACTATTTCGACACGATCCGGAGGCTTTTCTTTGAAATTGATCTAATTGATTATCAATCTCAACTGATATCATATTCTCAATTTCACTATAATTTAGGTTTTTTAAATGTGGATTACTATTAGCAAAGTTATTATTATTATTATTCATTTGAATGAATAATTTAGAAATATCATCGGATTGCTGAATATTTGCATCTTCTAACATCCCTAAAATTTCTTCAGGTTTTAAATTTTCTTTTGCATACTGTAAAGACTCTGTGTCAATATTATTCTCACTTTCAAGTAAAATAGTAATCTCTGCACTTATTTGCAAATGTCTCTCCAAATAATTAGCTAAATTTAAATTATTTGTTAATACCGCTAAGTTTGGTGTTTCAATCGCTTCATTGTCATATTGACTACATGACAAACAATGTTAAAGATGCTAAAACAATAGCAAAACACGGCTTTCTAAAATTTTTAATTAAGTTCATTTTTGATTTTGTGTTATCAAAAGTTTTTACTTTTGGGGTTTATTAATTTAATATTCTGCCTGCTGTATTTTTAATATCGGTTAAACAGGTAACTTAATTTTTAGCGTTGGATGGTCAGTCCTTTTTTGACCAAAATGCATTTTTAGCTTAAACTTCGGATGAATTGCTTATAAATATTTAGACTTGATGCTAAATTCTAAGATAAATGTATTTAAAAAATAATATTTAAACAAATAAATTTACATAAAACAACTTCTTACAGGGTAGATTTTGTTTTAGTTTTGCGTTTCTGTTTTTGAGTTAAACAAAACATGAGGTTAAGTTATTTTAAACCTCGTAAAATGGGCTGTTTATACATTTTATATATCAATATTTCAGGAAAAGAAAGGTAAGGCCTTTACAGAGGTTTAGAAGATTTTTTGGTTTCAACTAGCCTATAATTTCAACTAAGTCTTCAATTTTGGTGAGTAACTGAACTTTGATCGTTGTGTTTTTGAGTCCTATTTTATTGTGTTTTGACACAAATATAATTTCAAAGCCTAATTTTTCAGCTTCCAAAATTCGCTGATCCACTCGCTGAACGGGGCGGATTTCTCCAGACAAACCAACCTCTCCCGCAAAACAAAAGTTTTTAGCCAAGGCCTCATCGTCATTAGAAGATAAAATCGCCGCTACAACTGCTAAATCAATCGCTGGATCGTCGACATTGATCCCTCCAGTAATGTTTAAAAATACATCTTTTGCACCGAGTCTAAAGCCAGCTCGTTTCTCTAAAACGGCCAACAACATATTGAGTCGTTTGGCATTAAAACCTGTCGCACTGCGTTGTGGGGTTCCATAAACCGCGGTACTGACCAAGGCTTGAACTTCGATAAGTAATGGACGAACCCCTTCAAGAGTGACCGCAATGGCATTACCAGACAAGGCTTCATCTTTTTTAGAAATGAGTATTTCAGAGGGATTGGTAACCTCTCTTAAACCCGTTCCTAGCATTTCATAAATTCCTAATTCATGGGTGGATCCAAAACGGTTTTTATGGGCTCTTAAAATTCTAAATACATGGTTTCTGTCGCCTTCAAACTGAAGCACAGTATCGACCATATGCTCTAATATTTTTGGACCTGCGATAGAACCATCTTTGGTGATATGTCCTATTAAAATTACGGGGGTGGCTGTTTCTTTCGCAAATTTAATCAGCTCACTTGTGCATTCTTTTATTTGTGATACGCTTCCTGCGGATGCTTCAAGGTAATCACTTTGTAAGGTTTGAATTGAATCAATGATCACCACATCGGGTTGGAGGGCTTCAATTTGTTTGAATATCAATTGCGTTTTTGTTTCTGTTAAAATGTAACAGGTGTCATTCAAGGGTTGAATGCGTTCGGCGCGCAATTTAATTTGTTTTTGACTTTCCTCACCAGAAACATAGAGTGTTTTATAAGGTAATTTCAAAGACACTTGAAGCATGAGTGTGCTTTTACCTATGCCTGGCTCTCCTCCTAAGAGGGTGAGAGATCCCGGGACAATTCCACCTCCCAAAACGCGATTTAATTCCCCATCCGTCGTATCCATTCGGACGGTTTTGGTAGTATCAATTTCAGAAATTTTTAAAGGTTTTGAAGCGCGGTTTGGCTCACTTTGATTGCCTGTTTTCCAGTCTTTTTTATCAGGTTTCTGAACCACTTCTTCGGCAATTGTATTCCAGGACTTGCAAGACGTACATTGTCCTTGCCATTTGGCAGATTGAGCCCCACAGCTCTGACAAAAAAATGTGGTTTTAACTTTAGCCATTAGTATCCGAATTCTTGTTTAATTTGATTTGCTCTTTCAAACATATCATCTTTTGTATAGCCTCCTACCTCTTCAAGCGTGTAGGCAGACTTATAGATGTTCATTGCTTTTTCTGGTTTTCCTATTTCTTCATAATAACGTGCTATAAAAAAACTTCCTAAAACGGTATTGGGACGCTGTTCTCTTGCAATTTTCCCTAAGTCGCGGTAATATTCAAATTTTTTCGTTTTTTCAATGGCAGCTGCAATGGCTCTAAAATCATTAACAAGTATTTGCTTTTTGATGCCAAATAAGGTTTCTATCGTATCGTATTTTTCAATAAGATAATTTACAGGTGATGTTTCTAAGGTTAAAATGTGATCCTTATACTCAGACTTACTGATGGGTTGAAACACTAAAAATATACTTTGTAAGGCTTTAGGAATGGACTGGGCTGCAAGTGAATAATGGTTGGCGTCGTCAAAATTATCAAACGCATAGAGAAGGTTTTTGTTTTCTAAAGCAGAAATTTTGGTGTTAAGTTCTATGATTTTTTTCTTGTTTCGCTTGATATCTAAGGTGGCAGTGGATAGGTAATAAAAGGTTTTGGAGTCCTTTTCAAGGCCAAGTCTTCTTGTAAGGTTTTCTTCCATATTGAAAGAGAAACTCGGGCTCAAAGCTACGAATGCATTAAAAACAGGGCGGTCATTAAACAAAAAGTAATTCATGAAATTTGCTGTTTTTCCATGCCCTACAGCCGCGCGAAAATTAAGACTTCGGTAATTTTCACTCATAAAAGGAATGAGCTCGTTTTCAATAAAATCGTAAAACTGAGCCCCTGTTTTGGAAGGTGAATGATCTTCTATTGAAATATTACAATCTTCTGATCTTGAGCCCATTTGATTGATTCCTACCACGATGGCCTCTGGCATATCCTCCCAATAAGAAGAATAATCGACATTTCCAGCGACTACTTCAAAGAGGTGGTCTCCATCAAAAACAACAATTAAGGGGTAGTGTTTTTCAAGATTGTCTTCATAGTTGCGAGGAAGTTGTATTTTTAGTTCACGTGTGGCTCCTAAGAATTCGGATTCAATCGATTCATAAATCGTCTGAGCTAGGGTTAGATTAAAACATAGCAAGGCTGAGAGGATAAAAAATTTCATATGTATTTTTTATTGTTTATTAACGGGTACACTTGATTACGCTATGAAATATTCTCATAAATGAGGGTTCATTTAACATACTCGGCTCATAATATAACCGTTAAATATTTGTGTTGCCAAGTTAAGAAAATAACCGAAAACGAAATATACTATTTCGAAGTTTGTTTTGGATACAGTCTGTTATAGATCGGTAAAAATAGCAGTGAGGCACCTCCTAACACTATGACCATTACGGTTTGAGAAGTCCACATAATCCATCCAAATGCAATACTTGGGTCTTCGGGTATGTTGAACATAGAAAACGCTGCAAAAATAGCGAGTGGGTAGGAGCCAATTCCACCATTAGTCGCTGCAATACTGAAACTTGCAAAAATAAAGCCTATTAAGATCGCAGGAAACGGAAGTTCACTTGTTTCTGGTAAAGAAAAGGAAGTAATATAAAACATCAGTACATACATGCCCCAAATAAAAAGAGTATGCGCTATAAAGGCCCATTTCTTTTTCATTTTTAAAATGCTTGTAATTCCTTCGACAAGCCCTGATAATAGAGTTTTAATTTTCAAAACAAAGGGGTGGTTCGACTTTTTAAACAATTGATACCCGAGAACGAGTGTCAAAGTTCCAACGAGGCCTAAAACAATCAATTTGGTAGGATCAATCGTCGTAACTAAATAATTATAAATGATGTCAAATTCCAATATCAAACTCAGGGTAATAATACAAAACATCACTAGTAAATCGGCGACGCGTTCGGCAATAATGGTTCCAAATCCTTTTTCAAAAGGAACGCCTTCATAATTGGTTAAAATGGTTGCTCGTGAAACTTCGCCGGCTCTGGGGATGGTATAGTTAACAATATAGGTTGTAAAAACTGCCATGATGCTGTTTGCAAAACGCAAGTTGTAACCCATAGGCTCAATCATAAATTTCCAGCGGTAGGCACGTGATAGGTGACTTAGCAGTCCAAAAAAAACACCAAGCCCAATCCAGAAATAATCTGCGTTTTTAAAATAGCCAAGCAATACAGGTATAGAAATCTTGGATAAGGAATACCAAACCAACACCCCTCCAAACAAAAGCGGAAGACTGATTTTTAGAATTGATTTGAGTTTCCTATTCAAGAAATTAGTTTAATAAATTATTAGCTTCATTCGGAAACACTAAGGACGGCTTGAATACTTTAGCGGCTTCAATATCCATAAAAGCGTATGTAATTAAAATTAAGACGTCCCCGATAGAGACTTTATGTGCAGCAGCGCCATTAAGGGTGATTTCTCCTGAATTTCGAGGGCCAGGAATCACGTAAGTATCAAGGCGTTCCCCATTGTTGTTATTGACTACTTGGATTTTTTCGCCTTGAATAATATTTGCGGCATCCATTAAATCTTCATCAATGGTAATACTGCCAATATAATTAAGGTCAGCTCCAGTTACTTTTACGCGATGAATTTTAGATTTTACAACTTGTATTTGCATAGGAACAAAGATAATTAATTTAAAGCGATATTGTCAATTAATCGAACATCTCTTGCAAAGACGGCAATAAATGCGCGGTATGTTTTAGTTGGGTCTTTGTGTTGAATGGGTGCTAAATTCTCACTCTCTGAAATCTGAAAATATTCCAACTCAAATAAAGGGTGGTTGCTAAATTG
>Ga0115564_10005147_pt1 | contig 10478 bp, 7 predicted proteins | sample COGITO_mtgs_1105_7_FD_88680 | JGI IMG/M metagenome (GOLD analysis project Ga0115564, IMG submission 88680) | Pelagic marine microbial communities from North Sea - COGITO_mtgs_110523 | ecosystem: Environmental > Aquatic > Marine > Epipelagic | place: Germany:Helgoland, sampling site Kabeltonne... | reverse complement strand
TGTCCAAGTCGAGTTCATAAAAATTGTTGCCATCACAATTTTGATCGACACCATCACAAAACTCTTGTGCTTCTGGAAAGATCGAGACGTCTGTATCATCACAATCGGTATTGTCAACGGTATACCCATTTGGAACAGAACAAGCCATAATCGTGTTGTTTGGGTCTCCGAAACCATCTCCATCTATGTCCGCATAAAACTCTATGGCATCATCTGCATTGTTGTCTGTCAAACCATCACAGTCATCATCAACGCCGTTACAAACCTCTATGCTATCTGGATTGGTTGTATCGACAGTGTCGTCACAATCTCCGGAAACCAAAATGTGATCAAAGGGTTGGGTGCATTGTAATAAGGAGACGCTTGTATCTCCAAAGTCATCGTTGTCACTGTCATAATACCAGACCAATGCATCGACAGCATTGTCATCGATTGCGCCACTACAATCATCATCGAGACCGTTGCACACTTCTGAAGCGCCAGGGTATACACTGCTCCTTGTATCGTCACAGTCTGTATTGCTAGCATAGTATCCAGGAGGTTGTGTACATTCGGCTGCCGTAATAAAACCACTTCCGTATCCATCACCATCGATGTCGAAATACCAAATAGTGGCGTCAACAGACTCTTCATCTGCGATTCCATCGCAGTCTTCATCTATTCCATTGCAAAATTCTGAGGCATTTGGATTGATCGATGGGTCTATGTCATCACAATCGGTGTTGTTGGATACGTATCCAGCGGGAGTTTCACAAGTTTGTATCGGATTGTTTGGATCTCCGAAACCATCTTGGTCTGCATCCATATAAAACAATAGGTTGCCAGTTTCGTCAATTTGTCCATCACAGTTATTGTCTATTCCATCGCACAACTCTTCATGAAAAGGGTGTACATCTGGGTTTGAATCATCACAATCATCATCATAGAAGACATAGCCTTCAGTGTCTAGGCAATCCGTCGACGGTTGATTTGGGTCGCCATGTCCATCGTTGTCCGCATCTAGGTACAAACCTTGAGCTAGATTTTCGTCGATTTCACCGTCACAATCGTCATCAATATCATTGCAGTATTCAGAAGCACTGGGAAAAATGTCAGGGTTTGTATCGTCGCAATCACTACCGATGGTCACATAGCCCGGAGGGGCAGAGCAGGCCTCCAGTACACTTTCGTTGTTTCCAAAACCATCAAAATCACCATCCTCAAAAAATCGAAGTGTGACATTTTCATCAATCTGTCCATCACAATTATTGTCGACCCCGTCACATATCTCAGGCATACTTGGGTTGATGAGGATATTTCCATCATCGCATTCTTCAGATACTAGGTAGCCATCTCCATCGAGGTCTCGGTCTTGTTGAGTCCCATCTGGATTGGCAGTATCTGTAACAAATCCGTCTACAATGGTATCGGAGGGATTCTTAGGAGAACCCGTATCTGTACAAGCAATGAGCGCAATACTTAAAAAAATGATTGAGGACTGTACTTTCATACCTGTAATATAGCATGAAAGTGCAGTCCTACAATGATTGACGTTCTATCTCTTAACGAGATTCTTATTTAGAGTAACATTAGCCTGTCTTTTTGGAGACATTGATGTTTTGCATAGCTTCTTGCAGTTGATTAAACTGATTTTTAACACCCTCTGAATTTAACTCGATGACTTCTGCTTCAATGTTCCGATACGGTGCGCCTTCTAGAAACTCTTGAATGATCTCGGTTACGTCATAGTCCATATTCACCGTCTTAGAGCCATCAATCACGACCTTAGATCCGTCTGGCAACTCTGTCAAAGTACGTTGGATGCTAGCCTTGTTGATAAAGGTGACATCTTCTGCCAACTCCAAATGAACCTTGCCGTCTTGATAGTGTTTTGAAGAATCGAACAAGAAGGGTTTTTTGTAGTTGTTGTACAAAATGAATAGAATGGCGACAGCGAGGCCCAACCCGATTCCAACCAATAAGTCAACAAGTACGATACCGGCAACAGTGGTTACGAAAGGAACAAAACTGGTGCGACCTTGGTTGTACATGGCTTTAAACAACTCTGGTTTTGCGAGTTTATACCCAACCATAAAGAGAATCGCAGCCAAACTTGCCAATGGAATTAGATTCAACAATCCTGGAATTAACGCTGCACAGATGAGCATGATAACCCCATGTGCAATGGCAGAGGTCTTAGTACGACCACCAGATTGAATGTTGGTTGAAGAACGAACAATAACCTGTGTTACTGGTAAACCTCCGACGAGTCCTGCGATGATATTGCCAACACCTTGTGCTTTTAATTCGCGATTCGCTGGTGCTACACGTTTTAAGGGGTCAAGTTTGTCTGTCGCGTCAAGGCAAAGTAATGTTTCTAAACTTGCGACAATTGCAATGGTTAAACCGGTCTGCCAAACAAACTTGTCGGTATATTTTGAGAAATCAGGCGTTGTGAATTGAGCTTGGAATTCTGATAAGTTTTGCGCTACTGGTATACTTACAAAATGTGCTGCATCCAACGTCAATATTGTGCCCAATAATACACCAACAGTAACAACAACCAAGGGGCCTTGAAGCAATTGAAATACTTTTATATTTTTCATGAACTTTTGTTCCCACAAGACCAATACAACCAATGATAGTACTGTGATAACGGTTGTTCCTGTGGAAATGGCGGCGGAGTCAGCCATCAGTCCCGCAAAATCTTTGTGCCCAAAAGCAATGGGTATTTGCTTTTTGAAAATGATAATTCCAATACCTGCCAACATACCTTTAATGACAGAGTTTGGAAAAAAGTATCCAATCACACCAGCACGTGCGAAGCCAAGAATAACTTGGAACACTCCACCAATCACCACTGCCATTAAGAAGACTTGAAATCCTTTACCTGGATGTAACTGTTCAAGTTTGGTGATGGCGTTCAGTACAATAACGGCTAGACCAGCAGCTGGACCACTAACTCCAAGTTGTGAACCGCTTAGCAGTCCGACTATGATTCCCCCAACAATCCCAGCGATAATACCTGAGAACAGAAACTGTTCTGTCATATCTGGAGGCAGAGAGGCCAATGCAATCCCTAAGCACAATGGCACTGCAACCAAAAAGACAATTATTGCTGCTGGGAGGTCGTTTTTTAGATTTTTAATATAATCTTCCACAAGGTACTCCTTTTAAGTGTGATAGTATTACTATTTTGACGAAAGTTATCACTATTTTGCAACTTAGCAAAATCAATTTGCATAATTTCTCAAAACTAAATAGAATTTCATATTGTTAAGAGGAATGCATGGCTGTTGGTATTCAAATAACCCTCAATGAAAGACTCTATGTTCGAGATCCTCAAGAGACGCTTCTTGGCAAGCGGATCATCAAACACAGCATCCTTCTGATAGATGAAATAGGCTTCGAGGCCTTTACTTTCAAAAAACTTGCTCAGAGAATGCAATCCACTGAGGCATCTGTTTATCGTTATTTCGAAAACAAGCACATGTTGTTGCTGTTCTTGGTCTCTTGGTTTTGGGAGTGGGTTAACTATTTGATTGATATTAATACCAAAAATATCACTGATTCCAAGCAAAAATTGACAATCATCATTTCTACTTTGGTGTTTGCTTCAAAAGAAAATCCATCTATCGAATATGTCAACGAAAGCGTTTTACATAGAATCATCATCGCAGAAGGTGCGAAAACCTATCACACCAAACTGGTTGATTCAGAGAATAAAGAAGGCCTCTTTCGCAATTACAAAAGCTTGGTGGAAAAAGTGTCTATGGTGATATTGGCCATTAAGCCTGATTTTCAGTATCCACGTGCACTTGCGAGCAATTTGTTTGAAATGGCTAACAACCATATTTATTTTGGCAAGCACTTACCAAGATTGACAGATGTGTCTGTTGAAGAAGAAGATTATGATGAAGTAGAAAGTATGCTGGAATACTTTGCTTTTACCATGTTGGGTGTCAACTAAAGCCGTTTTAAAGCAAATCTAAATCTCTGTCATGCTTCTGTTGAGAACACATGGCATGGACAACTGTATTCGGTGTGTTATATTTTCAGTAGTTGATGACGCTAACGATTGGGATTGCTCTTTGCTGTGAATCTACAAATACTTGTCGATAAAACAATTTTCTAGAGTGTGTTAGATTGTGATTGGGCTTTACCAACTAGATTCTGTGGTCGCAATAACATAATCTGTAGAATCCCAACCGTATTGCTTTGATATGTTTATTGGAAGAGGTCGGTATACCATTTTTGCTGTAATGGTTCCTGTTGCACATCCTTCTTGGAGTTCAAATGTATGATTTAACACAACATTACTCCCTGGAGGGATTCTATTGTCTCGAATGATATCAGTGGCTCTGTAGTGGGGGACTTGTTGTGTTCCTTGGTCATCTACCAATATTTTTGCAAAACTCTGTCCAAGTTGTCCAGCCAATCCCTTTGAGTTTTGCCCATCTTGTATGGTTGTGTTGTGTTCAACCAAATATACAATGTCACCATCTCTATACTCAAGTGGTGTTGCGGTTGTGAATACCATATCTGTACTGTCTGTGATGAGGCTGTCTGAAATTCTGGTATATCGTTCAAGTCCTTTTTCAGAAGGGGATAGATCGGTGTCTGAAAAATGACCGATACCAATATATTCTTCAAACTCTCCAGTTGGTCTGACAATACGAAGGGCTGTTTCTACAGTGCTGTTTACCTCTGTGTGCCAAGTTACTTCGAGACCATTGATGGTAATATCTTCACCCACAATACCTTTTGAGATGTATCCCCCTATGTCGTTTAAGATGGGGCCGTCAACAAGAGTTGCGTTTTGACACGCTTCATCGAGTTCCACAACCACATACATTGCTCTTAATGGCTCACCTGTTGGAATTGCGTGGCCACATCCAACATTGGCAACCGATGTCGAGACATTTAGTAGGTTTCCTTCGGATTGCGCAACAACACTCAGATGTACGGCTGTATCAATCAATCGAGGCGAGCCTTCCAAAGGGGATCGAAAGATGTGTTGTCTTACGTCTTCTGGAGGACGAGGAAAGCCAAATGTGATGGATTGATTTTCAACGGTGGCAATATCTACAGCATTTGACCGATCTATGTACGAAGGCATGTGGCACCATTGACACGGTGTGGCTTCATTGTTGTAAGGACCATCTTGCCATTCAGAATAGGTGCTTTGAATTGGAAGTCCGTTGGGCCATTTGTCTGAATCGAGGGTGGTGTCTGGGACCAGTGCTTGTTGAGTGTGTTCATGACACCCTGCACAAAAAACTGCTTGATTGAATTTTTCCTGAGGAGAGGCCGCCATGGCCACATTTGGGACATCTTTTATGGGACCATAATAAACAGGGTCCCATGCAAATGTATTTCGGCCAGGCTCACCAGGTCTATGCACCACCAATCGACTTCCAAAACCAGCAGGTTTATCCATGTCTACATCTTTGACTTTATGACAGGTATCACAATGAATCCCAGCATCGTATGCTAAGCCAACTGCATCGTGTAAATCTCGTCCCATCAATTCTCCGTCAATCCCAGGTGCATGGCAATCTGCACATCCCCCAAATTCGGTTGGTAAATTACTTCCTGATAGACTGGGGTCGTCACAGGCAAGAGGGCTCTCGGAGCAGGAGGGAATAAGGTCAGACAGAACACCATGTTGGACATAGCATTTCTCAATTGCATTGTCTTCCGTTCCAGGCTCAATCCCCATTTTCCAAGTACCACCAAATGCAGTACACTCTTCTTCAGAGGTGGCAATCCGAGTAATACCTGCGTATAAGTCGTGAAGTAAAGGGTTGTTGGCCGATTCAGAATGCTTGGATGTCCAGAAATCTTTCACAAAATCAGTATGGCAATGCGAACAGTTTTCTTCTCGTTGGTCATCACCTGTGCCTGGATTTTGAAATGTGTATTCTGTATTGTCAGGTTCTTTGATTTCTCGTAGCTTAAATGCAACGGGTGTTTCTGGTTTGAAAAACTCAAAACCTTGTGATCGATAGCCCAGTTTGGATGCGACTACAGCAGGTGTACCTTTATATATATTGGTATACCAGATTGAAAACAGTCCATCTGCATCAGTGAGAACCAAAGTATCAGGTTGTCCACCGATTAAGACATTTGCGTCTGGAATAGGGGAACCATTGTCGTCCAATACTTGTCCTGTCACCTCAAAAGATTCCGGAGGGTTTGTATCGATTTCAGCCGATGGTGTTGTGATGTTTCCGGTATCGGTACTGTCTCCACACCCAAAGACATTGAGTAAGCCCAATATGAAGTAAACATATGTGTATGAATATTTCATGGCAGCGACTCAATCCATTCTGAAATGATTGCAATGCCTTCAGTATCCACCAGTTTTGTTCCAACAGGTGGCATCTGAGCAACATCATCGCGGTGACTCATACGGTAATAGAGTGCTGAAGTTTCCGGATTGCCAGGTACAATACGCCCTGAAATATGTTGATCTTTGAATACTTGTGTATCAACACCTACTGTGGTCTTCCATGCATTGGATTCGACAGCAGAAGTATGTTCAACGTCAAGCCATAGATTCATGTCGAATTGAGGTAGACCATCATCAGATTGATTGTGGCAGGTACCGCAGTTAATGTGTAAGTAGCCCAATGCGTCCTTGTCTGTTGTATTTCCTGGAATCTGTATGGAGTGTTGAGGTGGGTCAGATAAGATGGCGTCGTTAATTAATTCGTTTAGGGAGACTCCTTGTGTAGCCTCGCTCAACATAATGGCAGAGAATCCGAGACCTCTTGAAGGTCTTCCACCACCTTTTGGTGCAGTGCCATGGCACTCAACACATTGTTCTCTAGACGGAATATCATGTTGAGTCCCTAGAACCTGCGTCATTCCATCCGCAGAGACTTTGTATGCTTCCGTTTGTTCTTCATTCCACAAGTAACTGACAAATGCATATTCTCTCTTGCCAGGACCCAGTCGATAAACGTATCTTGTTTCAACCTTAATACCATCAACTGAAAATTCTTTGAAAAATCGAGTTCCGACAGGAAAAGACCAATCGTTCATATTGCTTGTATCAATTTGTTCACATTCTGGAATATAGACCCATCTATTTTTGCTTTCCCCATCTGACCATAGTTCATACGCAGGTTTAAACCAACGCATGGCAGGGTGTACTTCACTACTTGTAATATTGGTGTACAAGTCGGTTTCTGAGAGTAGTTCGGGTAGAACACTCTCTATTGTGGGGATTTCAGAACCATACTCCGTAATCTGTTGATCTGGCATTGAAATTGTAGCAAAGGTATTTTCACAAACATCATGTTGATTATCGTGAGCCATTGACATACCAGAATCTTTGATAGTCTCTGGTTGGCATGCCAATGGGCCTATGACTAAACTGAATGAGAACAGTGTTCTTAACAGTCTAAAATTTATCATGGATTACAGACCTGCATGATCACGAATGTCAGAAAGGGCATCCTCGTATCCACCGTGCCCAGAATAGCAACTGATAATTTCCAATTCAGGGGAGAGGGCACACATTTCTGGATGTGTGAACTGAGTCATGGGGGTTGCGGCTGAGATACTTCCATCTCCATCCGCCAACACTGGGAAACTCGGAGATCCAATGGTAACAGCATAGTTTATGACATCTTCTACCACTGCAGGATTTCCACTCGCTCCTTCATAAAGGACGAAAATGAAACTGAAATCAAGCCCTGTTTCTGTAACAAAAGCATCTTGTTTGTCTTGGAGACCACCTGCCTCCACAGTACAACCACTTCACCACGCGGCAGTCATATAGAGTATATGATACTCTCCATGGAAATCCCATAAGTCTGCGACTTCCCCACATTGGTCAGGCAATTGAACATTTGCTGCAACATCCCCATAATCGCTTCCAGTGGATTCAATATTTCCAGGGTCATTGTGTTCCCATCCACAAGCATAGCATTGCTCGTTTACATCCATGGGGTCACTTACACAATCGACCTCATCGGCATCAGAGAAACCATCTCCATCAGAGTCAGCAAGTTCAGGGTCGGTACCCAAGTCAAGTTCGGTACAGTCATCAATGCCATCTGCATCTAGGTCGGCAGCAGCATCACAATTGTCTTTGGAGCCACAACTGACGGCTGTCAGCATCCAAAGAGGTATAAGCCAATGTTTCATAGTGTCCTCAAGTAATCGGTTGGGTATACTGTATACTGTATACCAGTATACAGTATACCCAAATGTCTTATTATCGGTACCTATATTTTATAAAAGGCAGGATGTTGCCGATTTTAGAGCCATCAAGTTCTCTTAAGATCTATCAATGACTGGTTGTAAAGTGGGTCCATCCACTCCAACCCAATTCATCAAACCCGGAATCAATCGGACTACTCAACTGTCCAGCACTATCAAGATGGTACAGTGTAAAGAAACCATCCGAAGCTCGATAAGCATGTACGATGGCATCTCCTTCGAGGTTGTAAGACTGAAGTTCTGACCAATCGTTAATGACCGTAGTGGTTGAATTTAGATTTTGTAGCAATCCATTCGAGTCAGCTTCAAATACTGTTATTGTACCATATACATTCAAAGCAACGACAAAAGTACTTGATCCTGATTGAACACTGCTGAATCTTGTATACTCTGTGGTCCATGTACTATTGAAAATATCAGAACCGATTGTTCCAGCACCCAGTGGTGCTATGCGAACAGCATTTGTTACTGGGTGGTGTCTCAACAAATAGTCATCACCATTTGGTAGGGTATAGACATGGGTCATCCATCCTGTGGACCAATACTCATCTTCTGTACAACATGAAGTGTCTCCACCAGATGTGAGTTCTGATACTCTCATTAAACCAGTATACGAGGCGCCAGATTTATAATGAAAAAGGTGTGTTGAGCCAGCATGTTCCCAACTGTGAAAATTACTCCATCCATCTGACCAACTACTGTCCTTGGTTTCTGACTCTAAGGTTCCATCCCAATCCAATGGGTGGATTTTTGTTGTGCCACCAACTTCTTTTTGTAAGAACAAATGGGGTTCTCCGTTTGTTCGGTATCCAAGAAATCCACTCCAACCATTTGTCCATGTCGAACGTTTGGTTTCACATCCGATTTGCCCATCTTGTGTTGCTGTAGAGATGGATACGGTACCCGCTGTTGTGTTGTATCTAAGCAACCAATCAATGTCGTTGTTGCTGTATGAGCCACCCAGCGAAATGCTGTTTGGTGCGATGCCGTACAATCGTTTGATGTTGTTTCCAGAACTACCAAACATCATTGTGAAATAGAGGTATCGTTGATGGTTGTTGGGATTTTGAACCAAGGAAAGTCCTTCTGGTTCGTATTTACTCCCTACAGCATTGGCTATGCTCCAATCCATATTGATGTTGGCTTGGTCTATTACCACACCATTTAGATCATACACATAGAGTAGCTTATTGGTTTGACCCAAAGAGTTGTCACCCGTTAAGGCATAAACCACCCCAACTTCTTCATCCAAGGCCAAGCCTTGAAACCACATGTCTGATACTCGTTGGGCATTGGCGATGTTGAATTCGTACAGTGGAGAAGGTGCTACACCTGTAGTAAAGCCACTTTCGATGGCTACTTTGTCATAGATACGGATCCAGTCATTGTTGCTAGAATCTCCATCCAGTGAACCCCGAACGGCTATCCATTGATTTTGCAATCCAATCGCTGGTGTTGAGTGTGACCACCCGGCTGGCAATAAGTTTTGTAGACTTTCAATGCTCATGTTGTCTGTATTGACACGGGTGACACCACTGTCTGACTCCGAGCCAATCCAAAGCAATCGGTCACCGTTACTTGTGTATTCAATACTCAAGTCTTGGCCATGTCCGAGTCCAATATTGTTCGACTCTGTGTATTCTTCACAGTAAAGGGGATTCCCAGAACGGAGGGACAATTTGTTCAGCAGAACATTTTCTGCAAAAGAAGAGGTGTCTACAGACATCCAAATCTCTTCTTGTTCAACATCGACAGCCAGTCCTTGTAGCGCATTGTCGTAATTGTTTCCGATAGGGTGTAACTCCATTACAAACTGTGGAATTAGAGAGATATCAACTCGTCTGTCGTCTATGCCATCAAAGTTTCCATCATAATCGTTTGCGCTGTCACAGTTTTGGTCAATGCCGTCGTACCAGATTTCTGTGGCATCGGGATTAATTGTTGCATCGGTATCATTACAATCGGTAGCGTTGTCTGCATACCCAGACGGAAGTGTACAGGCATTTTGAGTATCTTCTTCCGTTCCAAAACCATCGCCATCATCATCGACGTACCATAGCAGTGCATCTGTTGCGGTGGATTCGTCAATCTCCCCATTGCAGTCATTGTCCACGCCGTCACAGACTTCCGTTCCAGGAATGGCGGGGTCTTCATCGTTACAATCTCCATCTTCAACGGTCAGCCCATCTCCATCTAGGTCCACTACAGGATTGGTATCTTCAGTGTCTTCCGTATCATTGGTGTCTTCTGTATCATCCGTATCT